>Ga0181532_10003232_pt1 | contig 14747 bp, 10 predicted proteins | sample PEATcosm2014_Bin_33_FD_119768 | JGI IMG/M metagenome (GOLD analysis project Ga0181532, IMG submission 119768) | Peatland microbial communities from MTU Mesocosm Facility, Houghton, MI, USA - PEATcosm2014_Bin11_30_metaG | ecosystem: Environmental > Terrestrial > Soil > Wetlands > Peat | place...
AGGCCGGACCTGGCCTATTACGGCGACCCGAAGGAATTGGTGGTGCTCTACAACCTGGGCAGCAACACCTGGAGCGCGCCGAAACGCTGGCCGATTGATGACGGCCAATTGACCCCCAACGCCCTGGCCACCGGTGATCTCAACGGTGACAAGCGGACCGATTTGGTTTTGCTGGGCGAGAACAACCTTTATTTCCTGCCGCAACAAGCCGACCACTCGCTCGGCGAGCCGCGCAAAATACCCTTCTCCGGCACGGTCAAGGCGGTGCAGGTTTTGGATATCGATGGCGACGGACGCGATGACTTGCTGCTGATCAACTGGGACAGCCCGAACCCGTTTCGATTCCGGCTGCAAAACTCCGACGGCGAACTCGGCCCGGAGATTTATTTCTCCCTGCCGCCGATCCGGGCCTACCTGGCGGACGATCTGCTGGGCGATCACAAAACAGAGATTGTCACCATCGCGCAAAATTCCGGGCGGGCACAGTTGTGGAACTTCGTGCGCAAGCCCGCCGAGCCTTTGTCCGGCGCCTTCAAGCAAGGGCCGTTCGAGGTTTTTCCCTTGAACAAAACGACCCGGGCCCATCGCGGCATCTTGTGGGCCGATATCAACGGCGACGGCCTGCCCGATCTGTTGGTGGCGGAGCCGGACAGCGGGCAATTGACCGTGCAGTTGCAGAAGCCCGACGGCACCCTGGCGGCGGCGAAAACATTTCCGACCCTGACCGGCGTGAGCGAAATTGCCGTGAGCGACTGGAAAGGAGACGGCACGCAGAAGATTTTCCTCCTGAGCAGCGATGAACATCAAATCGGCGTGACGGAATTGGACAAAAATGGCCGGATCGCATTCCCGACGATTCTGCCCATTGACGGCCGGCCGTTGACGATGGCGGTCGGCCCCTTGCAGCCCAACGCCAAACCCACCCTGGCGGCCATTGTTGAACAGGACACCAACCGCGTGCTGGTGACGATGACGGCGGATGGCAGGAGTCACACGCAAAAGTTGAGCGAGACGTTTAAAGCCGCGCCCAGTTCGATGACGATGCACGACGCCAACCAGGATGGCCTGGCCGATCTGGTGGTGCTCATCCCTTACGAGAAAATCAAATTCCTTATTCAGAAACCCGATCACTCCACCTTCGAAGAAGTGGACCTCCCACCCCCCGGCGGCAGCACGGAAGAGCCGTGGGTGAGCGCTTCGGACGTGGACGGGGACGGCAAACCGGAATTGCTGCTGGCGCAAAAGAATTTCATCCGGGCCGTCGTCTTGAAAAGCGAGCCCGGCCAGGGAACCAACGGCAAGCCGGCCTGGTCGTTTGTGGTCAAGGAACAGATCAACGGGGCGTCGAGCGACTCGCGCATCACCGGGGCGGCGGCGCTGCGCAACGGGACCAACGCCATTGCGTCTATTTTTCTGCTTGACTCAGAGCGGAAGGCGCTGACCTTGTGCGAGCGGGACCCGGCGGGCGTCTGGCAGGTGGTGCGCAATGTGCCTCTGCCGGTGAGCGATTTCACCGCGCTGCGCGCCGTGGCGCTGGGCTCGTCCACGCTCAACAGCATCGCGCTGCTCGGGGCCAATGAGGTTGGCACCATGGCCATGAGCGGGCAGGTGTGGGAATTCTCGGAGTTGGACAGCTATGAAACGCCGATCAAGGACGGCCATTTGGCGGATGTCGTTTCCGGGGATTTGAACAACGACGGGCGCAAAGACCTGGTGTTTTTGGAAACGGCCAAAAACTACCTGGATTTGGTCGCTTTCGAATTGCCGCACAAACTGGTCCCGGCCAACCGCTGGCAGGTTTTTGAAGAGCGGACATTTCGCTCGCGGCGCAACGACTCGCTGGAACCGCGCGAAGCGGTCATTGCCGATGTCACGGGCGACGGGAAGAATGATTTGATCGTGCTGGTGCATGACCGCATCCTGGTTTATCCGCAAGAGTAAAGAAGAAAAGTATGAATTAAGAAGCATGACAAACAGCCCCCGGAGCCCTTTCTTCACTTCATAATTCTTACTTCATAATTCTTACTTATCTCAACTTGGGCGGTGTGGGAGCGAAGAAATTCATGGTGAAGCCCTCGGGGGAAAAGCTGCCGGCATAGACCGAGAAGTAAAAATACCGCGAAATGGCATCGTAGGATGGCAGCAGGGAAAAATCGGCCCATTCGCGCAGTTTGTCCGTTTGGTTTCCAGTATTGACGCTGCTCACCATGGACGACGAGCCCAGAATGTCCTGCAAGGTGAGGGGTTGCTGGCGGAGCATCTCCAGCCCCGCCCGCATGCTCAGATTCTGGTTGTCGAACCCGAACAAGCCAGTGCCCATGCCCCCGGCTTTTTGCGCGGCGTCGGCCAGTCCCGGGGTGTCATTCAGCGTTTTGGCCTTGCTGTCGTTGCTCCGTAAAAACTCCTCCAGAATTTCGGTGTCGCCCGAGAGCGCGACGTAACCGCCGCTGCTGGCAAAGCTGAAGGAATAACGGGCCGGAGTTGCGCCCTGGGGCGTAACGGTCAGTGTGCAAATCTGGCGGCCGAGGAACTCGCGTTCCTTGGCCGTGCCCATGAAATTCAAGCCGGTTTTCAGCGCGGCGGCCAGTTTCCCGGCATTGGGCGAACCGATCAGGTAAAGAGACGGGGCGGACTTCAAATCAGCCAGGGTGCTGCCATGGGGAGCTTTCTCGTAATGGATAATGTCGTCGCCCAGATTGCCGAGCAGTTCGGATTTCAAGTCGTAGTGTTCATCCTTGTCTTTGCCGGCGGTTTGCAGAACGAAGTTGATCACGCTGCTGTATTGGGGATTGAACTCATTCAACATCGTTTCGACTTGGGACCAACTGTGCGGGATGTTGATGCGCCAGCGCCAGAATTTCGTCACGTCCGATGGAACAAAGGCGGGCGGATTGGAATCCTTGGCTTCACCGACAAAGGCCTTGAGCAGCCCGCGCCGTTTGCTCTCCGGCACTCCGACGAAAAGTTGCGCGGACAGCCCTTCCGGCAAACTCCGGTAAGTGAACGAGGCCGAGGTCAGCCCGGTCAGCCCGGCGGCGGCCAGCAGGGAATCGGGCTTGAGCGCCGACGCATCGCCGGCGTCGGCGTCATCGCTGGCGGGCGTCTTTGTCAGGATGTCGATCGAATCTCTGACATTGATCCAGGCGTAAAAAGGCGCTCCGCGCAGGCGGGCGGCAAAATCAGTCTGGAAGGCCGGCTGTTCCTCCAAGGCGGGCAACAGTCCCCCCGCCTGGCGGCTGAGGACCTTTTCGATGGCCTGGATGGAATCGCTGACCAGCACCAGCGAGTCGGCCTGCCCGAAAGTGATTTCCACCTTGTTGGTGGATGCGCCAACCACCGTCACGGCGCTGTTGGGCTTGGATACGAGGTTGGCCCAAGAAAGCTCCTCGGGCGAGAGGATGAGCGTGGTGAATTCGACTTCGCGAATTTTCCGCGTTTTCATGGGCTTGCCGGCGGCGGCCCATTTTTGCCGGATGTCCGCCAGGTTGGTCCGGAGTTGGGCGGCCCGGTCTTTGGTGTCCAGCAGGAAGAGTCTGGCGAAATGATCCTCCGGCTTGTCCGGCTGGGCGATGGGCAGGAGGGCAAAGGTCGCCTGGCCTTGGGCCAGCCCGGTGTAGGCGGACAATTGAATGCCCAAGCTCCGTTCCAGCGGCGTGATGACGTCGCTGCCAAACTTGTCGATGAATTTATCCTTAAACGCTTTGACCGCCGCATCCTGCCATAGGCGGCCATAGGGAGAGTTGGTCAAAATGCCCCACGCTGTCAGGCTGTCCGGCACGGTGACCAGCAAGACGGTGTCTTTGGGCAATAGTTTCTCGGGAGGCAAAACGGCCGGGAACGCGCCCGGACAAAAACCGCCCAGGATGAGAAGCAGGAGGAGTCGTTTCGGCATAAATTCAGCCGGGGGCCATTACTGCGACGCGGCTTTCTTGGTCCGGCTGGGCGGTTCCAGATAGCGATAAGGATTGCTCGGATTGTCGTTGTCGTAGGCGTAGGATTCGCGATGGTTTAAGAAGAATTTGACCGCTTCCACGGGGATGGCAAATCCGAGGCCCTCGCCGAAAGTGATCTTCATGTTCGTCACGCCGATGACTTCGCCGCGCAAATTGAACAGGGGTCCGCCGCTGTTGCCGGGGTTGATTTGCGCGGTGGTCTGCAAATAGAGTGTGCCCTCGATTTGGCGGGTCTTGGTGCTGACAATCCCTTCGGTCACCGTCCGTTCCAGGCCGAGCGGACTGCCGATGGCAAAGACCGTGTCACCCACGGCCAGTTTGTCGGCATCGCCGAGGGTCACGCAGGAAAACTTCGGGGCATCCTTGTCTTCGATGCGCAGCAGGGCCAGGTCCGCGAATTTGTTCAAGGCCACAATCCTGACTTGCTTGTAAGTCTTGCGCTCGATCTGGCCGTTCTTCTGAAGATAAACTTCGACGGAAATCTGCGTTTCACCCTCGGTCACATGGAAGTTCGTGATCAAAAAACCGTCGGCATTAATGAAGAAGCCGGAACCCAATCCGGCCGGCGTGCGCACCTGCACGACCGCCTCGCCCAATTCATTGACCAATTCGCGCACGCTGCGTTCCGGCGGCGGGACAATCGAGGCTGAATAAAAGCCGCGGTCCACGGCGGGTTCGGGCGGAGCGGCCACGGCTTTGGCGGCCCTGGCATTATCATCGAGCAATTTCACCACCTGGCTTTTTGGTATGACCAGCACGGTGTATCCAATATCAATGATGATCTGGTCCTTTTTCTCCTCCAGGATTCTGCCGGTGACGGCGGCCTTGCCTTTCAGCTCCACGGTGGCGGCCCGCAGGGTGACGCCACCGAGCAACAGAGAGAGGCATAACAACACTTTCAACATGGCATAAACTTATCCGTTTTCACAGGAATGACAAGGCTGGTTTGATCTGGCCACAGATCGACGCAGATGGACACAGATTTAAACTTGAGTTGCCCCCTTTCCAAACAACTTTGCCTTTCATTTTGCAACCCTGAAAGTTTCCGCGTCCAAGTCCGACCCCCCCGCCTCCAACTCCAAAGTGTTGCTGGACAAAATGCTTTCGAGTCGAAAAAATGGGTCATGAATAAACTTCGCTGGGGCATCCTGAGCACGGCCGGCATCGCCCGGAAAAACTGGCGCGCCATTCGTGACAGCGGCAATTCGGCCGTCACCGCCGTTGCCAGCCGCGACGCCGCGCGCAGCCGCAAATTCATCGACGACTGCCAGCGCGATATCCCATCTGAAACGACCCCCGCCGCCCTTGGCAGCTATGAGGAGTTGATCGCCTCCAGCGAGGTGGATGCCATTTACATTCCGTTGCCCACCGGGTTGCGCAAGGAGTGGGTCTTGCGCGCCGCCGCCGCGGGCAAGCATGTGCTGTGCGAAAAACCGTGCGGCCTCTGTCTGGCCGATGTCCGCGAGATGACCGCCGCCTGCCAAAAGAACCGCGTGCAATTCATGGACGGCGTCATGTTCATGCACAACCCCCGCCTGCGCCGCCTTCGCGAGATTCTCGACGACGGCAAAACCGTTGGCCCGATCAGGCGGATCATGTCCGTTTTCACTTTTGCGGGTGGCGAAACTTTTTTTGACGCCAACATTCGCGTCCACGCCGCACTGGAGCCGGCCGGTTGCCTCGGCGATATCGGCTGGTATTGCATCCGTTTCGCGCTCTGGGCCATGAAATGGCAACTGCCCGGCGAAGTCACTGGCAGGATCCTCTCCACCCGCGGCAACCGCCTCAGCCCTTCCGCCACGCCGGCCGATTTTTCCGGCGAACTGATTTTCGCCGACGGCCCATCAATGGGTTTTTACTGTTCCTTCCGCGCCCAATTTCAGAATTGGGTCCATGTCGGCGGCGCGAACGGCTATATGCGCGTGGCCGATTTTGCTCATCCGGCCAGCGTCCACGAGCCTTCGTTCGAGGTCAACGGCGCCGTTGAGCGGGTCAAGTGTTGCGATTGCGCCGCCCAACACACCGACAGCCTCGCCCCGGCCCAGGATTCGCAAATGTTCCGCAACTTTGCCCGGCAGGTGGCCACTGGAAAACTCAACCCCGACTGGCCGATGTGGGCCTTGAAGACGCAGCAAGTCGTGGATGCCTGTCACGATTCCGCCCTGCACGGTGGCCGCGCCGTTTCCCTGGCGTAATCACGAAGCTTTGCCTGCGTTCGTCGCGCCCCATTTCCAGTTCCGAATCTCCGGCATGTCCTGGCCGTATTGGTCGATGTACTCCTTGTGCTCGATCAGCTTGTCCTTCAACTGCTGCTTCAGGTAGATGCCTTTTTCGCCCGTCCGCGGCACGCGGTCAATGGTGTCCATCACGAGGTGGAACCGGTCCATCTCGTTCAGCACCGTCATGTCGAAGGGTGTCGTGATCGTTCCTTCCTCCTTGTAGCCGCGGACGTGGATGTTCTCGTGGTTGGTGCGGCGGTAGGTCAGCCGGTGGATCAACCACGGATAGGCATGGAAGGCGAAGATGACCGGCTTGTTCTTGGTGAAGAGATCGTCGAAATCCATGTCGCTCAACCCGTGCGGGTGCTCGGTTTGCGGCTGCAGCTTCATGAGGTCAACGACGTTGACCACCCGGATTTTCAGATCGGGCAGTTGCTGGCGCATAATGGAGACGGCGGCGAGCGTCTCCAGCGTGGGCACGTCGCCACAGCAGGCCATGACCACGTCGGGCGCAACGCCCTGGTCGTTGCCGGCCCATTGCCAGATGCCGATGCCCTCGGTGCAGTGCTTGACGGCGGCGTCCATCGTCAGCCACTGCGGCGCCGGGTGTTTGCCCGCGATCACGACGTTGACGTAATGGCGGCTGCGCAGGCAGTGGTCCATCACCGAGAGCAGGCAGTTGGCATCCGGCGGAAGGTAAACCCGCACGATCCCGGCCTTCTTGTTCACGACGTGGTCAATGAAACCGGGGTCCTGGTGTGTGAAGCCGTTGTGGTCCTGGCGCCAGACATGCGAGGCCAGCAGGTAGTTTAGCGAGGCGATCTTCCGCCGCCAGGGCAGGGCCAACGTCACCTTCAACCACTTGGCGTGCTGGTTGAACATCGAGTCAACAATATGGATGAACGCTTCGTAGCAATTGAAAAGTCCATGCCGGCCCGTCAGCAGATAACCCTCCAGCCACCCTTCGCATTGGTGTTCGCTCAGCATTTCCATCACGCGGCCGGCGGGCGCCAGAAATTCGTCGTTCGGCGCCGTCGCGGCATCCCATTGGCGTTGGGTCACTTCAAAGAGGCTCTCCAAGCCGTTCGAGAGCGTCTCGTCAGGGCCAAAAACCCGGAAATTCCGCTGCTCACTGTTCAGCTTCGCCACATCGCGCAGGAAAGGTCCCAGCACATGCGTGTCGCCGATTCCGGGCGCCCCCGGCGAGGGCACGTCCACCGCGTAGTCGCGGAAATCCGGCATCCGCAGATCGCGGAGCAGAATGCCGCCGTTGGCGTGGGGATTCGCGCCCATGCGCCGTTGACCCTTCGGGGCAAGTTCGGCCAGGTCCGGTTTGAGGCGGCCCTGCTCATCGAAGAGTTCCTCCGGCCGGTAACTCCTCAGCCAGTCTTCCAGCAGCTTGAGGTGTTCGGGATGGGTGGCCGGATCGGAGAGCGGCACCTGGTGCGAACGGAACGTGCCTTCAACCTGCAAGCCATCGACCCACTTTGGCCCCGTCCAGCCCTTGGGTGAGTTGAGGACGATCATCGGCCAGCGCGGGCGCGCGATGTTGCCGTGGACGCGGGCGTCGTGCTGGATTTTCTTAATTTGTTCCACCGCCGTGTCGAGCGCCGCGGCCATGGCCTCGTGCATCAGCCCAGGCTCGTGTCCTTCGACAAAACAAGGCGTCCAGCCGTAGCCGCGCAGCAACTGTTCCAATTCCTCGCGCGTGATGCGGGCGAGGAGGGTGGGGTTGGAAATCTTGTAGCCGTTGAGATGCAGGATCGGCAGCACCGCGCCGTCGCTGGCCGGATTGAGAAACTTGTTGGAATGCCACGCCGTGGCCAGCGGTCCGGTTTCCGCCTCGCCATCGCCCACGACGCACGCGACAACGAGATCGGGATTGTCGAACACCGCCCCGAACGAATGGCTGAGCGAATAGCCCAGCTCCCCGCCCTCGTGGATTGAGCCGGGAGTCTCCGGCGCGGCGTGGCTGGGAATCCCTCCCGGAAACGAAAACTGAATAAAGAGCTTTCGCAGCCCGGCCTCATCCTGGCTGATGTTGGGATAGATCTCGCTGTAAGTGCCCTCGAGATAAGTGTTGCCCACAACGGCCGGGCCGCCGTGCCCGGGGCCCGAGACGTAAATCATGTCGAGGTCGTATTTCTTGATCACCCGGTTCAAGTGGACATAAATGAAGTTCTGCCCGGGGGTCGTGCCCCAGTGTCCCAGCAGCATGTGCTTCACATCCGCGAGCGTCAGCGGCCGCTTGAGCAGCGGATTGTCGTACAGATAAATCTGGCCAACCGACAGATAGTTCGCCGCGCGCCAGTAGGCGTCCATTTTGTGAAGCAGTTCCGGCGTCAGTGTCTTTGTGTTCATGTTTCGCAATAATTGAGTCTCTTGACCGAAATCGCCGGGGCCATCAGAATTCTCCGACGTCGATTGGCTGCTCGCTCTCGATGGAACGCAGCCGCTCCGCCCAGGATTTTAACCTGGCTTGCCGCTCCTCATCCGCGACGCGCACCGGCGCATAGACAATGTTCGGCGCCAGCACATTCCAGCCGGTAAAACGCAGTATACCGCGCTGAATCGGGCGCAGAACGGCGTGGATGTCCCCGTTCCATCCGCCTTTTCGATAGACCGCTTCCGGTCCACCCGTCGTCAGCGACAGCAGGGCGCGCTTGTCTTTGAACACGCCATTCTCGTAAAACCTCTCGCCGCCATAGGTCCGGCCCATGGCAAAGACGCGGTCCGCCCAGCCTTTGAGAATTCCCGGCAGGCCGAACCACCAGAGCGGAAACTGCCAGATCATCAGATCGCACGCCTCCATTTTGCGCAACTCCGCCTCCAGGTCGGACGCAAAGCCGTGGACTTCCGTGGCATTCACCTCCTCGATCTGTTGCTTGAAAAATTCAGGGTTTTTCACCGAGGTGAAATTGCGCCGGTCCGACACCGGGTCAAACTTCATGGCATAGAGATCGGAAACCGCCAGGGAATGGCCGGCCGCGCGCAGGGTCTGCTGCGCCGTGCGGAACAACGCGCCGTTGAAACTCTGCGGTTCGGGATGGGCGTTAACAAGAAATGCATTCATGGCTCAATCCTTTTTGTTCACCGCGCCGGGTCCAAGTATGCGGCAGACCGAGCGCGCAATCATTAGTTCCTCGTCCGTGCGGATGACGCGCACGGCGACACGACCGCCCTCTGCGGAAATCACGGCCGCATTCTCCGCATTGCGCGGCTCATTCAGTTCGATGCCAAGAAATTTCAGCCCCTCACAGATGCGCGCGCGAATTGGCGGCGCATTTTCACCGATGCCTCCCGCGAAGACAAGCGTGTCCAATCCGCCAAGCGCGGCGGCGAAGGAGCCGATCCACTTTTTCGCCTGATAACAAAACAACGCCACGGCTTCCGCCGCCCTCACGTCCTGCGTCTCACGGTCGAGCAAGTCCCGCATGTCGGAGCTGGTCTCCGAAACACCGAGCAGCCCGGATTTATGGTTGACCATTTCGTAAAATTGTTTGGTGGTCATCTGCTCGGTCCGCTCCAGATACGGCGCCAGGCCGGGATCCAAATCGCCGGTGCGGGTGCTCATCACCAATCCCGCCGTCGGGGTAAAACCCATGCTGGTGTCAATGCTTTTGCCGTCGCGCACGGCGGCCATGCTCGCGCCGTTGCCGAGATGCGCCAGGATCACGCGGCCGGTCGTTGCCGCTGGGTCGCCGAGGCGCGCGAGTTCTTCCATCAAATAAGCATAGGACAAACCGTGGAAACCGTAGCGCTGAATTCCCCTGGCGTCGAAACGTCGCGGAATTGGAAGGAGTTTCGCCACGCGCGGCATGGTCTGGTGAAACGCCGTGTCGAAACAGGCCACCTGGGGCAGTTTCGGATGACGCTGGCGGAACGTCTCGATCAGTTCTATCTCGCGGGGCAGATGGTCCGGGTCGTATGGCCTGAGGCGATGCAGTTCGTCCAGCAATTCCTGGCTGACAATCTCAGGCTCGGTGTGTTTCATGCCGTGGACCACGCGGTGCCCCACAGCCCGGACCGATTCGAAACCATTCTGCTTTTCAAACCAATCAATCAGGGAATTCGCCGCCGATTTGTGGTCGGAGGCGGCGAGGGTTCTGCTCTCCGGCTGTTTCTTCGTCGGGTCCAGGAACGTCAGATTCGTCCCGCTCAGGCCGATGCGGTCCACCTTTCCATAAAGACCCCGTTGCAGCGGATCGCCGGCCTGATAGAGGGCGAACTTGATGCTCGACGAGCCGCCATTGATGGTCAGGACGGAATGCATACCTTTCCAATATTGAACCATAAGTTGGAACCGGCAAAGACCAAAAAAAGACTGAAGTTTTTGGCCGCAGCATCGCCTTTTTCCAGCAACTTCATCACCTGCCGCGCTATGGTGAAATCGGAATATTCCGGCTGTTTGGTCGTTCGCCGCTGATCACTTTTGAGCCTTCGGCAGTGAGGCGCAGATACCAATCAGACGGCAGTCCTTCGTAGGTCGCAAAGCAGCCCTGCCCCGGCGGCCTGTTGCTGACTTTGAAAATGGCCGTGCCTTCGTCCACTTCGTCGAACATGCCCACATAGCACATGTCCACGCCGAGATTCGCGACGGCATTGAATTGTTTCCAGAGAAAATCACCGCCGAGTCGCGGGATTTTGGAAGTGCCCGCCGGCAGTTTCTGGAGGTTGTCCCAACTGAATCCGGGATAAACTTGCGGCAAATAAAACATCCCCGCGTTCGTCGCCGCAACCAGGTCTTGCGCCCAATAAGCGGTTGAGGCGAATTTGGTTGTGCCGGCGTGATAATAATTTCCCGTGTTCCACGGGCAATAGCCGTCGAAGCTGCGATACACATTGGTCCAGTCGCCCTTCGCGCCGGCGCGCCAATCCCACCAGCCGCTGCCAATGAGAGTCACGCCATGGGGCGCATTGGTTTTGAACCAGGCGATGATTTGTTTGGGAAGCGCGGTGCCGGCAAAGCGCTCGGGATAAAATCCAAAAATCATCAACGCCGGTTTGCCATTGTGATGCAGGTAGCGCGGGTCCTGAGTGAGGTGCAGAGTGTCCTCCAGATAAATCCAGTCATTGGTCAACTGGCTGAAGAGCGTGTTCGTATTGGCGCCGCTCATGTCGTATTCGATCATGAACACGCGGCCCGTCCGGTTGGCGGCAGCCCGCGCGTGGAGCAGCACATTTGTCTTCCAGCTCTGGATGTTGTCCGGTGGGGTCTGTGTGACAAATCGCTGCACCACCGCGCCGTCAATGCCGTATTCCTGCATCCAATCGAAGTGCAAATCCACCGTGCTCCGGTCCTGCGAGCTGAACAGATATGCCTGCGCTCCGCCCGGACCGGTGAAACCAGCTACGGGATATTTGTTGGTGTAATCGCTCACGTCCGGCCACATCTCGAACGTAATCCCGTCCAGCTTGTTCGTTCGGGGCGGCGTGAGCCAATCGCGGTTCCAATGGTCCCATCGGGCATCTCCGTCGCCCGCCGCGCGAAACCAGCCCTGATAACCGACGAGAACTTTATTATGCAGCGTCGTGGCATCCACCGTCCGGTTCACCGGCGGCGAGTTGGTGAGCCGCACCGCGGCAGCCAGGCTCTTGACTGGAGCCAACAGCAACGCGCAACCAAACAAGCCAGTCAGAAACGCTGCCGCAAATCCTTTCATGTTGTGCCGTTTTCCGATTATGTGTGCATTGACTCTGGATTTTCTATCCCGTGTAACAAGAACAACCTGGCAAATGCCGACTGAGGCATGCTACCGGGGGACTGTGCCGTGAAATGCGCGCCGCCACAACCGTACGACGGAATGCATGATCGTGTGCCTGCGCCTTACGGCGCCGGGGGCGCGGGCGGCTCGGCTGGCAACCCGGAGGCGGCGCGAATGGGCGCGATGGCTTTGCGGTAATCGGGATCGCTCAGGCTCCAGGAACGGGGATCGTTGACAATTGCCGCGAGGCGGTTTGTGGAATCGCCCCGCACGCCCATGCCGGCCCATGTCATCCACCAAGCCCATTTGGGTTGCGTCTGTAGCACGTCAAGGGAGATATTTCCGCCCACTTCGGCAAGGGCAACCGGTTTCCCGTTCGCCAGCTTCAACAAATCATCGTAATAGGATTGCTTGAATACGCGGTAACAATCAAAGCTGACGACATCCACGTATTCAGGGCCGGGCCAGCATTCCTCGAATTGCAGCGTCGTGCCTTCGGGCCGGTCCACGTTCCAAACCCAGATCAGGTTCTTGATTTTGTGATAATTGACAAGCCGGTCGAACATCATTTTGTACAACTCCGCGGTGCCATAGTCCCCGCGGCTCATCATCCTCATCCTCCGCCCCGCTTTTATTTTGTAACTTCCGGGGGCGCTGAATTTTTTGCCGCGGCCCCCCCACCAAAACCACTGGCCATTCATCTCGTGAAACGGACGCCACAGCAGCGGCACATGCGCCTCCTGGAGCTTCTTCAAATACGGCACGATGGCGTCCACCTGGTCGCACCAGTGCTGGTGCAGCGCGGTGCCGGGGGTGAGCAGGTCCTTGTATTGGGCTTCGGTGAGGTGGCCTTGCACGGTATTGAGATTGGTCGTCACGACAGCGGTCAACACGACATTGCTCGTCCCGGCCCCGCCGCGCCGGCCCCGGAAGGCGACGGGTTCGTCGGCTGTGGGCGGGACCTCGTGCCAGCACATCACGACGAGTGAGCCGTTCTTGTAATGCTCAATGATCTCTTCGACAACGTCGTTGCGGACGAACGCGGAATCCTTGCTGCTTTTATCGGCGAAACCCCAGTCCTTTCCGAAAATGGCCGGTGTTTTGCCCCAGGCCTTTGCCGCCGCCACGGTTTGCCTGTCGGTGTCCGCGGGGTAATTGTGCTGGCCGCTCAAGGTGTGCTGGCCGGAAATGCCGTAAATGAAGTTCAACAATGCCACCGCCTCCGGCGCCGCATCGGGAGTGACTGGCCGGGCGTCGCTTCCCGCACGACATGGAGAGGCAGCATTGATGCATAATAAACCGATCCAGACACTGAGGCTGATTTGAACTTTTTTCATAAGGTTGCTTTCGCGTCTTGATGTTTTTGCGGCGTCGCCGCTGTCATTTGATCTCGCCATGCAGGGCCGCTTTGGCGAATTCTCCCGAGGCATTGAGGTCGTAATTCCAATTCTTGAGCAGCGTCGGCCCCCAATCAGGATCGAAGCACCAAATCGTCCAACTGATGCCCTTGCCCTCCAGATATTTGATAATCTTTGGGCCGTAGGTGGCGCTGCGATTTCCCTGTCCGGCGAAATCATCGGCAGGCGGCTGGTTCGTGGTTGCCGGCCTGGCGAAGCCGCCGAATTCGGTGGCGATAACCGGGTACTTGTCGGCGGCGAAACCAAAATCCTCCTCCCATTTCCCTTCCCACGGTTGAGGCCGCTTGTTGGCGTAGGGATGGACGGTATAGCCAATGCCATCGGCGGCAATCGGGCTAAGGCGCAGGGGCGTGAGATCGTAGGCCCAATCGAATCCAGCGACCAAGGGGATGACCTGAGGATTGCGCGCGCGGATCAGAGCAATCTCTATCTCGACAGTTTTCTTCCAATCCGCCCATGCGACGGGACCGGTCTGGTCGCGAAGCGTGGCCGGTTCGTTAAACAGCTCGAAGAATGCGACCGTATTGTGGCCGGCGAAGTGCCGGGCCATGGTGCGCCAGAAGTTGTAGGTTTCCAGTTTCGAGGTGTCGTACATCGGGTTCTGAAAAACCTCCGTCTCCAAGTTGCCGATCGTATGCCAGTCGATAATGACGTACATGCCCAGTTCCGTACACCACCCCACGGCCTGGTCGAGCAGTTTGATGTATTCAGACGGGGTCCGCTCCCGCCAGGCAATCGGGTGGATGGGGATGCGAACCAGCTTCGCGCCCATTTCCTGGAGTTTGACGAAAAGCTCCCTGTTCCAATGCCCCTGCATTTCGAGCTTGTCCGGGTCGGAAATGTCCAGGCCGCGGAACAGCACCGTGTTCCCGTTCGTGTCCACGAATTTGTTTCCCTTGACCGAGATCAGCGGCATCTGCTTGTTGTCGGTGGTATAGGGCTGCTGGCCTGGAGCACGATCCCGCCACCATACATGGAGCCGGGTGGACGCGTTGGTTGGCGCGGTTTGCGCCGACGGATTGGTGTTCTGGGCCAACGCCATGGATTGAAGGAAAAGCGCTGCCAGTCCGATCGCTCCAGGGAGATTGAATTTCATTGTCATGTGCCTGAATGTTAAACGCCGCCCATCCCGGGCGCAATTCAACTTTTGCCTCACCACGGATGAACGGATGCAATGATCGAAGAAAGCCGAGTAAACCGCGAAATACAGGTATGTGGTTTGTCAACGGGAAAGCCTGGAAATCTTCTTTTTTGTGTGTAAGATAAATTTGCGGCTGGGAGGATAGGGCTCTGCAGGAGTGCAACCTGAGCGCCCAGCCACCCGTGGATTGCGGATGCATCCGTCCCGCTCAATGCCACTAGTTTTTGCTCTTGAGTTTTTTGGTTGAAGTTCTTGATTTGGAGGCGGTGCCGCGGGTTTTTCCACCACTGGCCGTTTGAGCGTTTTCCCGG
>Ga0181532_10003233_pt1 | contig 14743 bp, 10 predicted proteins | sample PEATcosm2014_Bin_33_FD_119768 | JGI IMG/M metagenome (GOLD analysis project Ga0181532, IMG submission 119768) | Peatland microbial communities from MTU Mesocosm Facility, Houghton, MI, USA - PEATcosm2014_Bin11_30_metaG | ecosystem: Environmental > Terrestrial > Soil > Wetlands > Peat | place...
AGCGCACAGCACATCAGATAAAACGTGCCTTGCCCTAGCGTGTAGCCGATGCGCTTGTGAACCGTCAACTCGAAGAGTCTCCACGGCACGATGACGAGAGTCGCGGCGGCGATAATGTCGCAGGCAAATTTCCATGCCCTAATCTCCATCTCCGAACGTCGCTACCGTCATAGCTCTCCTCCTTTTAGACTCCGTGGAGCGGTTAGTGGTTACGGCTTCGCTGGCGGTTGCAGGATGCCGCTCTGCGAGAGGATCGGTGCAAAGGCTGCTTGAGCCTGTTGAATCAGGTTAGCTGCCCCTCCTGCATCGCCGCCGCTGGCTGCTGTAAAAGCTTGGTTGAGAAGTTCGCCGCCCGTCTGGGCTGCGTTCTTGAGTTGCGTGACGATAGAATCCATTGTTGCCTCCTATTGGGGCAGCATACCCGAAAGCTGCGAAGTCATACTGTTAGACGTTGACCCTGCCGAGAAAGAAACGAAATAGCCAGGATACAGTTGCGCGGTCGCATCAATGGCAGAACTGGCTCCTGTGATTGCATCGGTATAAACAGTAGCCACATGGCTGGCACTGATTAAGTCGATAGAAAGCGTTCCGTGACAATAGTACGTCGCGGAAGTTCCTCCGTTGTAAGTGACGCACTGTACGTTGGCAACAAATTGGTTGTTGCTTGCGGTGGTAACGGCAGCGGTTGTAAATGAGGCCAAGTTGACCACGGTTCCAGAGCTACAATCTTGCACGGTACACAGCTTCAAGGTAAGTGTCACGGTTGGTGTACCAGTGACGCTATATATACCTGAAATTGGGAAGGTGTATACGATCCCAAGTAGATTTGACCATCCCTGATCTGGAAGCAGGGTTTGAAGCTGTTGTGGATTCGTCGTATTTGTATTTGCAGTAATTGGCCCAGATTGGTTCACCTCGTGTGCTATAGAGGGGCAAGCTAAACACGTCAAGGTATCATTCGCAAACACCAGTGGGGGAGCAACACCGGCTATGTTTATTTCAGAGTTAGGGTCAATATCTAGTAGAGTTGACACCGACACTCCAAAACCCGTGAGGTACAAATTACCGAGGGAGTCAATCCTAAAAACACTCCCGCCGGGACTACCATTAACATTGAACTGAACAACGTCATCGCTGCCAGCGTCTCCCGTAGCTGTCAAAGCTACAGCAGCAGTAGGGGCTGGATTAACGCTTTGCAGCACTCCGCCGCTAGAGAACACTTCGCCCGTGCAGCCTGACACCGCTGTACCAGTCATCTTGTAGCAAGCAGGATTGCCACCCGTGCCAGAGTTGACCGTGCCGGAGCCGCCTCCGCCGCCCCCTCCATTGGAGCGAGCGGAAGCAGCAGAAGGATTAACAGTAACATTAGCAGTACCAGTCATGGATGCTGAAGATAGCATACATACACCAGTAAACCCTGCTACGTTGACCTGCCAAGTACCATTACTTGTAGTTGATGTTACGGCAGTGGACGAGCCAAGTGGGGTAGCATTTAGAGCTGTCCACAAAGGCCCACCGCCACCCCCACTACCAGTACCGTAGAAACTAATCGTCCCTGTCCAAGTTCCACTTACAGTTAGTGTAGCTCCTCCGTCATCTTGTGGAAGGTTGACTACAATAGCAGTAGTGTTCGTGGACGCTGGACAAGCAGACCCGTTAGTTGTTAAGTTAGCACTAGCTGCCCACATCTGAGGGACAGACCACAGAGTAAGTAGCAGTAGCATTGTTAAGCGTTTCATTGTTGCCCCCTTCACTTAAAGCTGATACCCCATGATGCCAAGTCTTTTAAGTTATCCTTAAGTACATCCATACTACCACACGTTACCTCTAGTTGCGTCCCCTTGATCTGTGAGCCAATCTCGTTGACTTCCTCCATGCAATCCTCAAGGCTTTTCCCATAGGCCACAATAGCTCCCACCTCCTCACCACTATTCTGTGGGAGTATCCATGTTTCGTTACCGAACTGGGCTGCATAGCGGAGTTTGATCTGGTCACGATACTCCTCTGGGAACTGGATGAGCATGGGCTTCTCAGGTGCCCACTGGCTCTTGATGAGTACTTCACACCCATACTTAGCTTTATACTTAGGCTCTACGAGATTACCAGCCGCACCTTCCCACATAATCTCAGGTAGGTTAGTGATTAGGTCAAGCTCCAGCTCTGAGACAGGGGAGCCAAACCTGCAACAAGGATCAGCAAGCCATAAGCCCTTAGCGCCTACCCTAGACTCTAGAGCGAATAAATTACGGTACTGGTACTTCTCAAGTGTCGGTGATAGCTTATCGTAGATGTCAACCAACTTGGGAGGCATCTCATCCCAGTTCTTAACCACACAAACATAGCCTTGATCCTTCTGTTCTACACCTAGCATAGCTATACTAGGATAATTACCATCTATACAGTAAGTATCTATAGCTATATCTAGAGTATCTGGTAAGTTATCCTCTACTACAAAGTCACGAGTGTCGGCTATCGGGCCGTACTCAGCTTCCATTACGTCTAGGCGGTTCTTGGCTAAGTCATAGCCCTCTACGCTGAATGTCTCAGTATCACCACGAGTACGGTTAATCTTGATCCAGAGCTTAGCATCTCCACGGCTCTTGATATACTTACGAAGCTCATCCATGCCAGTGACGATCTTGTAAGGAGCTTGGGGGATGCCTAGCTCATCAAAGTAAACCTTAGCATCAGTACGGTCACATTCTAGCTCGTCAGCGTTACGTGATCCCCAGACACGCTTACCTTGATCTTGAAGGTAGAGTTGCAATGCTCCCTGATGCAAGTCAGTGAACACGAACAGGTCAACATCATCAATTATTTCCCAGATGTCGCTAACACGCTCAAAGTTAGGGAAGCCCTCACCTAGTTCTGTCTTATAGCTAGATGGATAATCAGTCATCCAGTGCGATGTGTAGTAGACCTTGCCGAAGGTACGGCTCAGTGAGCGTGCTACCTCTGCAAACACGCCACTATCTACTACACATACCGATTTGGAGGAGTAATCAGCCACTACAGATTCACCACAGTTTCATCGTACTGCTTCCAGCTCACATCAAGCTCCCGCGACAAAAGACGCTCAACACAAGTAGCAAATTGATGCTCACGATAGTAAGGAGCCGTAGGGTCATCTCCAGGCTCACTAACATCATCAGCAGGTCTACTATCCTCATATTTGATATCGAAGGCATCAACGACTGCCTGATCCACACCCCGATGCTTGCAGATGAGACATTCAGCTAGTTCATGAAAGGCTACTAGCATCTCGTAACGCCAATTATCCATCTCTGATACCGAGATGGTCAAGTGATCGCCGTCCCACTGCCAGTCACCAACTGTAGGGTAGCGTTGTTTCTCGTTAGGGATGACTTCAATAGTTACCCTCATCGTCTAGCTCCTTGTAGATGAAACCCTTTACGACTGCTACTACCTTGTAACTTAACTCCCTTTTCCTTTGGGCCTTCATGATAGACTGAGGCACCAACGAGGCCAGCTAAGAAGTCTTTGTAGGTAACATCCTTATTAGGGTCAAACAGTCCAGCAGCTACATCCTTAACTGTGAAAGGAACTGGAGCTAGTTGCTCCGCACCAAACAACAAATCTTTACCAGTCTTAGTAATTGCATCATCCTTGGCAGTGGTAATTGGCTTACCCTGCCAGTCTTTATTGACAAGTGTTCTAAACCCTGTTCCTACGAGGGGGCCAAGTTTATAAGATGCAAACTCGCCTGTGCCTTCAACTAGACCATCCTTCATTACACGCCTTGCAAGAGTAACCGAATCCTTTGGAGCGCCGACAAGGAATAGGTTAGTGTACATTTCCTTACCATTAGAATCTTGCCCAAGGTATACTTCAAATGGGTGCTCCATAGCACGCTTCTTTACATCATCAAGTGATGAGTTAGGATTAAGCATCATGCTCATACCCTGTGACATTGCAAAGCCAGTTGCGTATGACTTGAGCCAGTAAGACCGTGCAGCTTTACCAGCAGGTGTACCACGCTCAGCAGCGTACTTGAGACTGGCAAAATTGCTAAATGTCCAGTCCGGCGCTAACAATATGAAACGTGACCATGCTTGGTAGTTAGCACTCACACCCATTACATCCCAGTTTAAGCCACCATACACTGCGTTTACTTCCTTAGCTATAGAGCGCATGGCAGTACCGTATTCAGCATCGGTAGCTTGTGGGTGCTTAGCAAGCCAAGCCGCTTCCTTAGTAGAGAAGTCAATTACCTTAAACTTGCGCTGAGCTACTTCAAAGGTAGCCTTGGTCATGCCTTTGAATAGTTTATCGGCAGGTTCCCACGCACCCTTAGCTACTTGCTTTAGTAGGCTACCTCTATCCTCAATACTAGACGGATTTAAGCCTCGATATGCCTCAAAGGGTCTACCTGTCTTAGTTGTAGTTACACCAAATAAAGCAGCTTTACGCTCTTGTGCCTCAAATCTTGGAGAGTTGTTGCTGGATAGCATAGCTTCTCTGTAAGCATCAATACCAGCATTATTCATAAATGAGAACGCCATTGAGCGTAGGTGAAATGGGATAAGCCCTACCTCGGCAGCTTTGATGAATCCTTGAGCTAGTTTAGCTGACCGGAATAGCTTAGAACCTTCTACTATGTTATGCTCAAGCATAGGAGCCATTGCTTCTGCAACCTTTGGAGGTACTTGTAGTCCTACATTTATTTCTCTACCATTACGCATAACAGTTCGCTGAGTACCCGGTAATGACACCCAGTTCTTTGGGATACCTCCAAGTTCCTCAAGCTCAGCATTGGTAAGAATCCCCCCAGCGGCCATCATAGACCTTAGCTCTGGTGGCATCTCGCCAGCTACTCCAAACTTACCAAGCTCAGTATTCTTTAGCTCCATCTGAAATACTGAATTAGCTACTGAGTTTGCTAAGCGGTCATTGTAGACACGTAGTTCATCAATGATATTAAAGGTACGGGCTTCAATATCTCCCTCCTTCAACGGTTCTAGCTTGTGTAAATATTCGCGTCTAATGTCGTGGGGGGAACGCTTAGAGAACTTAGCACTACCTACACTACGAGATGCTTCTTCCTCCTCCGTCATACGCATGAACATACGAGGGCTGTATCGAGATGGGTCTATGCTGCTGGTAGTTCCTACAAACTGACTTCGTAATGCGTTAGCTTGAGTAAGGTATTCAGTAGTTTGCTTATCAGCATCTAGGAATTCTTTAGTAGGTTGTGTAGACCCGTCTAGGAGACTAAGTGCCTTCTCCATTGATGGTATGGCACGTTGGAGCTTAACATTATCCCCTCTACGAACTTCTTCAATGTCGGTGCGTAACGCTTCAGGATCATCACGGTAATCGCGGTATAGATCAAGAGCTTCTTGGTCGTGGTAGTTAGGTAACAATTTAGCTACCTTGGCAATATATTGCTCACCAAATGCCCGTACCATACCCTTAGGCCCAGCTAGAGTTGTACGTAACACCGAATCACCATAGGCGTCACTCTTACTATCTGATGCCTTAATGATATTTAGCTCAGATCGGTTCTTAGCGAGCCACTCTTGCAACTCTTGGGCCACACCTGTAAGTTGTGGCTCCCCCTCCATCACATTCCGTTGAGCCACGCGCTTACGAGCTTCCTGGTAATCCTCACTATGGAACTCAGCTTTCTCATTACCTGTTACCTGAGTCCACATATCATGGATTTCAGGCTCGTTGTTTTTGACCCAACGACTAGCTTGGTCACGCTTGAGGTACTGAATGTCAGCACCGTTGACAATAGCAAAGCCTCTACCTGATTTGAGATTAGCTTGGTTAGCTGATTCGTTAGTCGGGTCTAGCTCATCTTTTAGCTCATAAGCTCTATCAATAACCTGCTGTACTTGAATCTCAGGTTGAGCTAGTACCTTATCAGCTAGTTTAGGATAACTCTTAGCAATATCTGGTATGACTTCCTTTATCTTTGATCTGGGTAGGGGCTTATCCCATGTAACATAAGTACCAACATCCCCCGGTCTGTCAGTCTCACCTAATACACTATCATCAATAACAACAAGATGCTTCTTTGAGGAACCAAACGCGCTAAGATCACGAGCTTTAGTGTAGCTTCCCTTGTTGACAAAGTTCAGCTCACCTTCATTACTTGTGGGGAGAGTACCAGTGCTCTGTAGTTCATTAAGCTCTCTGTCTGATATAAGGCGAATAACATCATCCTTATTTCTTGCCTCTAGGTATTCATCCAAACCTTTAGCATTTCTAGGTTTGGCAGCATCAGCTTCGAGTTCCTCAATGGTAACAGGCTTCTCACCAGTAACCCGCTCAGCTAGTTCACTATGAGTCTCATTAGCATCACCAGTTATAACCTGCTTGCTCCCATCCTTAGCAGTAATCTGAATAGCAGGCTTGAGTCCTTCAGGTAGATCGGGCTTCACTGGAGGTTGAGCTTGAAGCTTGGTAGCAGTCTGCTCAGGAGTAGTACCATCCTTAGCGTACACATCCATCATGCCCTGCTTAGCTTCAGGAGCACCTATACTACCTGCCAGTCCTGCTGCCGATACCATTACAGCGGTGCGCTCGAAATGCTGCAATGTTGGTACTTGCCAGTTAAGTACAGCACCAGTAATCTCCGTTAGGGCGGACTGGTACATTCCCTTTACAAAGGTAGAGGCCATTGGACTACGAGCAATAAATTTACCTACTGGCAGTTCACTAGCCTTGCCCATCACGTATCCTTCAGCAGCACCTATAGCAGCATCCTTTAACATACTGCCAGCACGGCTCACTAGTTCACCAGCATCCTTTATGTTTCCTTTCTGGTAGTGATCCATGATAGTTCTGCGTAATCCAGCACTGAGTGCAAATCCGCTCACTGTGCCTAACTTGGCATAGCCAGCTAATTTACCAATGCCCATAGGTAGGAAGAATGTTGGATCAGTGTACAGGTCTGACATATCATGAATGAAATCGAGAAATAAGTCATTCGATTCAAAGGGTTCTGGTGGCTTACCACGAAGAAGCATTGTTAGTGGTGGTGATTCTACACCACTCTTAGCAGCTTTACCTATTTGCTCATCATAGTCACTTGCGATACTGCGTAGACCTTCATCAATATTCTTGTAGTTCTGATAAGCAAAGTGAGGATCAGTGCCAAGCATCTTAGCGTGGATTAGTGAGGTAAACAGTTTTAGCGATTCCAAGGGCTTCGTGAACAGTTCCCCACCCACCAAGCTGCCCAACTCACCGAGGGCGCTTTCTTGGGGCTGAGAGGCCCGTGGTGGGGCGTTAGGCTCATCAACTGGAGTCCACAGCCCACGAGAGCTATCCGTCCCTGGAGGGGCCGTCTGGGGCGATTCCGGTACTAGCGTCCAACCCGCCACTTATTTGCCCTCCAGTTTCCAGCCGGGGGGTAGCGCCGTTCCCGGTGCGGCCTCATGCAGCTTGCCCTCTGGATCACGAGCGTAAATCTTGGTAGGTGCAGTCACAGAAGGTGGTACAGCAGGCCCATAGCCTATCGTATGAAGTAACCTTTCAATGAAGTTCCCAGTAGCAACTTTCCCAGTCTGCTCAGCTATCCCCTGAGCCTCCTTCAGAATATCAGCACCATGCAGGTTCTTATCCTTCACCGCTTTAAGAAAAGCATCATGCGCATCTACTGCCTTGCGATCATTCTCAGGTGTTTTTGGCATGGCCTTGAATACATCGTTAATCATGCCAATACCTTCTCCAATCTCAGGATATTGGTCACTATCTTTGTACATGCGCCACACCTTGGCACCATCAGCCTCAGTCATCTGGCCCTTGGAGATTGGCTCAATGATGTCAGTGTTATAATCAAGCACATCCCCATTAGCCATGCGGTTAGCTAGATTCAGTGATGTAGCTGTACTTCTATCCTCAAGCTCCTGTCTCTTCTGTCTACGCTCCTCAAGGTTAAGGCTACGCTCCTCATTACGAAGTACACGCGCATTACGCTGCTCTTGGAACAAGGCAGTCTTTAGCTGATTAACTGCTCTTGAACTTGCACCATCAGTCTGGGGTAACGCTTCAATCTGAGCAATAGTAAGTGGATGCTTAGGATCGTAGAGCATAGGAGAATACTTCTCTAGTACCTCCTCATCCTTATCCTTCTGTACCTTCTGGTGCATCTGCCACTGACGGGCATCATCCTCCTGCATCTTCTCAGCCATTACATAGTTAGGCTTACCATCAGGAGTAACAATGCCATGAGACTTGAGCCATTCAGGGTCTTGCAGGGACTTCTCACGAGCCTCATAGTCTGGAGTACCGTCAGGATGCTTGTACTCAGGGGAAGCAAATGCTCCAGCCTTAACATTGAGAGCACCATTAAGACTCCCAGCCTCTTCCTTCTCAGTGAGCGAGTGGTCTGTATCAACAGCATGAGTTCTAAGCTGGTCTATTTCCTCAGCACTTAACATAGAGTGCTCTAATTCCCCACCACCAGAACTAAGCTGCTTTATAGCATACTGCCTTGTAGCGGGATCACCACTGTTGATCTTAGCTAGAATGACACCTTTCTGATAATCCTTATCCCACTGCTGTATCATAGCATCATGCTGCTGAGGTAGCAGCGTTCCATTATGCACTGAGGATTGTAGCTGCATGTCAAACTGAGTACGGGCTATAGAAGGATCACCCCCTCCTACCTTGGTAGTGATAGCAGTTTGTAGGGACTTCTCACCAAGTATCTGATTAGCTGCATAGTCAGCCTTGGTGATAATGTCAGCTTTCTTAGCATTAACGGTATGCTGAAGCTCTACATCCTGCTGCTGTGCATAAATACCAAGTATCCTTGACATTACCTTATCGGTCTGATAAGGAGCTAGGACACTTTGAAATTGGGTCTGTGCATGATCCTTAATTGCTTGAGCTTCCTCTGGAGTTGATGCTTTAGCTAGATCAGCATGAACCTGGTTGAGGACTCTACCATAAGCAATCTCAGCTTCCTTGTATTTAAGCTGATGCTGTGCAGCAATCAGGTGCCCTTCAAACTCACTATTAGCCGCAGCTAACTGCTGAGTCTCCTGCCCCATATCAGCAATAGTAGCTCCTACAGAGCCAAACTGAGCAGGGCTTGCCTGCGGCTTTGCTACTGGTTCGTCAATCGGTAATGAAGGTATTTGAGGCATTAGTTACCGCTTACTCCCCAATCACCTTGGTTGAATGCTGCGACTGTACCAGTATCAGATGCACTATCACCTCCACCTTGATAACCAGTATCTTTAAGATAGTTAGTAGCACTAGAGCTAATCCCACTCAAGAAGCTACCAATTCCACCTATAGTCCCTCTGAATGCTGCAAGTTTGCCATAATACTTCTCAAGCGTTGAGGCTTCAGTTCCAGACTCGTAAATCTCAGCCGCTTCCCTACCACCTCTACCCGCTGTAGCTGCCATCATCAACAGCGGTGAGCCTCGCGTAATGTCCACCCCAGCAGCAGCATAAGCTACAGCTTGTTTACCCACCAATGAAGAGTAGCGTTGTTCATTAGTTATAAGGGCGTTAGCTGTATTGTCTAGGTCAATCTGAGCATTGTAATCATAAGCAGCCTTCTGCTCCTGCCCAGACTGATAAGAGCCTACCCCAGACAGTACGGAGCTTACAGCCCCAATCCCAAAGCTACCCGCTGCTGACGTTTGTGGAGTCATTATACCCTTACTTGATTACTAATGTAAGCCTCTCGTGATTTGGACAACTGATACTCAGTGGGTAAGAATAGCCTCGCATATACATGGCACTGCTCACCGTTAGGGCCAAAGCTAGCTAGTGTGCCTTCATATTTGAACCCAAGGTGATCGAACAGTAATGTAGAAATGTTGATTGCACAGGTAGCTTGAATACGCTTAAAGTTACCATCTTCCGACATCACTGGTAGTAAATCACGCATATAGCGAAAGCAAGTCTTAACATGCTTTCTAAAAAACGGTGTGGGTAATATCCAAGCCTCTCCACGGTTCCACTTATTATTAACAATACCACCAGCAAATACAGGTTCTTTGCTATCTAGTAGACAATAAGCTATACTACCAGAGGAGAGGTAATTATCTTCTAACTCTTGTACTGAGATAGCCAGTTTACACTGAGCAGCTAACCACACAAGATAGTCGTGATTTAATGGGACTAGTGTTAGATTCATTGCCAGTGACCTCTACCCGCAAAGCATAGGACTATTACACAAGCTATAACCCAGAGTAACCATGTTGGAGGCATCTTCATTAGTCGTTCTCATAGTTCTGCCGAAGTATTAAGCCACGCAACGTAAATGGAAAGGGCACGTCTTGGGTTATAAAGAATGTATCAGTATCGCCCCAATCAGCATCATTATCAAGTGTAATCTCAAGAGAGGGCATACACCCGCAACTGGTCATTGCTCCGCTACTCAACCCACTATTAGGAATAGTAATTATACAATTAGCAGTAGCTATATCACCCAGCGAGTCAGTCACCTGAGCTTCGTATGGATAGCTCCCCGCTGCTGTGGGCGTACCTGAGATAAGCCCTGAGCTAGTATTGAGCGTAATACCTGGTGGTAAGCCGCCGCTAATGATTGCGAACGTAAATGGAGGCACACCATTTATGACAAGTAGCTGACCACTATAAAGTTGCCCAAGTATGCCACCACTATTCGTAGGGCAGGCTAATGCTATGAGTTGGATGTTAAAGCCAAGGATACCTGAGTATAAATAATTAGCTGAGCTTGGTACTGTAAATGTATTGCTATATGACCCAGCACTATTCACAACCTGATCTGCCTCAGCTTGCATTGTCTGGAAGCCATCTGAGGGCTGCAAGCGCCATGTACCGGGGCTGGACGTAACTTTAGTAAAGGCTGCAAATGTTCCACTACCAGCATCAGATGCCATCATTGATACTAGCAGTGAGCGACCTGCTACAGGTATACTGCCTGTATTGACGCTGTTACCTGGAGTAGTATTACCAACTGAGGACGTGTTAAATGAGGCGTTGTTAACAGCGTACTCAGTACACACCATTGAAAGGATAGCATTGTTACCCCCAGATGTACCTGTGAGTGTAACAGTATTGGCTCCAGCCTTAGCTGATAGACAGTACGCCATTACTATGTTAGTGCTGCCCCCAGGGGGAGTAATAGCAACTACCCAATCGTTGTTCTGCGTATCCGTAATTACAGCAGTCCCACGCGCGTATATATATGCTCTTAGCACTAGTAAGTTACCGCTAGTATTAGGTGCTGAGAATGGGGCTATGGCATAGGTAGTTACTGGCCCACCATCAATCATGTAAGCATTCTGTACCACAATGCTGCTAATTGGTGTAGACGACAACGCTAACACTAGAACATGCAGACTACCAGGTAGGGAACTAGCTGAAATAGTATTACTAGCCGTTCCACCAGTTACAGTCTGATAAAACGTACTCATCGTCAGGCCAACCTGTGAATCAGTTTGAAGTTGAGTAAAGCCTGAGCTGGCTGTCAGTGTTTCACCACTTGTATCAGCAAATCCTACTGAGTAGACTAGCTCGGTGCCGTTGATGGGAATACTACCACTAGCAATCGAGCTAAGACCAGAGCCATAGGCTGTCGAATTGAAGTTGACACCATCCACAGGGTTGATAGTAGCAGGCCCAGAGAACTCGTCAATCATTACCTCAACGTACTGAGCTACAGTTTGCACGCTGATTGCAGTAGGGGAACCAGATACGTTGTTTGCAACAAAGGTAGCTACTGCTGAGTGTAGCGTACTAGCAAGTTCAAGCTGTACAGGAGAAATACCAACAAACTCCCACTCATTATCCGCATTATCTGTTACAAAATTGGTGAATGGTAGGGGCTGTTGACGAAGGATATTCCAGAAGCTATTGCTGGCATACATACCAACAGACAACACAAGGCAGTTACCAGCAGCTATAGGCGTGATATTGATATTGACGGTGCCTGAGTTGGCCGTGTAGCCCTTTACGCTCTGTACTGGGGTAATAGACATTATGGGTTCCCTCCATGAGTTCCAGGGCCATAATGGATGTCGTACATATGGTTTAGATCAACACCATATCTACCACCTAGAGACTGGTATAGCGAGATAGTTACTCTCTCTAGCTTCTGCTTCATGCCTCGTGTAGTAGATGTAGTACCAGCAGTGACAGGATTCATCGGCTGAACAGTTACCTTGTAAGGTAGCCCAATAGTGATCTGAGCACAGTAATATTGAAATGTAAACGTATCGCTGGTAACTACCTGACCGGGAGGGGGTACGATTAGGTTGCAGTCACCAACAGCTACAACCTTCTGACCTAGCAGGTAGCTCATGCCTGTGACTACGTTAGTAACAGGTAGTGCTGTACCCCCACCAATATATGTCCCCCAGTTCGTTGAGTCTACACCAAGTAGCTGAAACGTACCAGCATGACTATCAGAGTTAGCTACTGTGTAGGCTTGAGTCTTATCCTGATTGACTTGCCACATGCCATTACCAGTAGGGTAGGCTGGGCTAGGTGGAGTGCCAGTAACCCCAGCTATTTGCACATAGGAGCCGTTTAGGAACGGTTGACCGGGAGCAGTAACAGTACATGGATTAGAGTTACTAATACCAGTAATAGTAATAGCTGGGCCAAGGTTTAGCTGTAGACCACAGTGTACGAAGAATGCGTTACTAAGCTGGTTGAATAGCTCTTGAGGATAGAAGTATTCAACGTACTGTACAGTCTCCCCATTGATAGTTCTTTGTACAGCGATTACAACCATGTCCTCTACGCCTTGGCCGCTAATGACCGCTACTGAGTTTATCAACCCACCTTCAGGTAGCATGTTTACTCTAAACCAAGCGTAGACCTGATCTTGCTGATTAAACACCAAGCCAAGCAGTTGACCATCAGCCCGTACTGCCCAGAATATAGGGTATGGCTCTAACTGAAATGCTGTCTGAATTATGCCACTTTGCGCTTCGGTAGGCCCAATGGTGATCTGCCGATTAAGCCTAGTCAGGTCATACCCGTTCCATTGGTTACTAACAAAGTCATACACCATGAAAGATACTTGTCTTGCTGAGCGACTAACGAAGATGGCTGAGCTACCTACTAACTGAGGCTGTAGGGGAGCTACACCAAGAGTAGTTTGCTTATCTGCATTAATGCTACTTTGACTTAGGGCTGCACCTGTTGACGCTGCCCCAGTCACGGCCCACACACCACCAGCAGTACCAAGTAAGAGGGCGTTAGGCGTACCGATGGCGTTGAGTATCTGGTCTACTTGAGGACTAGTTAGGGTAAACTGAAGTGCGTAGTCATCCTCGTTAGGATCACAGATGAAGTCTGGGAAGTCACCTATGACACTACCGTTGAACTGATCTGGGTTGTTATCAGTGCCAGCTACGCATAAGCGATTTTGATAGAATGTACCACATGCTGGGTAGTTGCCAGTAGAATTGAATAGCGGGATTACCTTAACAGCAAATCCCCCACCTTCATAGGGCAGGTAGGCTTGGCTCACCACTGGGATTGTGGACATGTGCTGGCTGCTGGCACTATTCGATTCACTGAGATTGTACGTACCAATCCCACCCGGTGTTCCACTAGCTTGAGATGTGATATATGTACCTGCTGTTACACCCGGCCAGTACAAGCCTTGATCCTCATAGATATAACCAGCAGTAACAGCTGTGACGGTAAGAACAGTTCCACTCGCTGAGCCAGTGAATAATGAGCCATACTGACATGGGACTAAGTTATAGGCATACCCCCCAGTAGCGGTAAGTGTAGGAGTACCAGAGACTAACTGAGCAATGTTGACACTGTAATTACCCGCGCCGCCAGGTGTCCCACTTAACTGACTCACAATGATGGTGTTTGGGGTTACATTGTAGCCAGTAACGAGCATACCAATCTCAATAGTGCCAGATGATATGCTAGACACATCAAGAACTAAGCCGGGATTACTTCCACCACCACCTATGGAACCCTCAAATATGCACTGATCGTTGTTTGCTAGGACAGGAACTATGAAAAACTCACCCTCATTAAGCTCAACCATCCCAGCACATTCGTTGATGTAGACCCTATCGCCATAGCTAAAGCCAGGGTTGTCAGTAATCATCACCAGAGGGAATGCCTGAGTCATCTGAAGAATTGGTATACCAATAGCTGCAAAGCCTGTGGTGATTACGTCAGGAGTTCCACGGTAAGCTGGATCACCGGGAACGACAGGAGGGCCACCGGGAGGGGCTAGGACATACTGCCAATTAGATGGCCCAAGGCGCTCGACACAGCCGGGCGGAAAGTCTGGATGGAATATCCAAAGTACGTCACCGCTCTGCGTACCACAGTCTAACTCAAATATATCAGCAGCGTCGTAAGGGACTGTAAGCTCTATTGGGCTACCACCACTTTCTACTAGGCCAAGTGTCCATAAACCGGGTGCTGTGGGTTCCCAGATACGAATGGTACCACCGTGAAGGACTGAAGCTGTAATCTCAAGGATAGCCCCTTGAGTAGTAGAGAATTGGAATGGTACTAGCCTAGCTGGATAATTAAAGGATGTAGTACCAGCAAAGTAGGTACCGGGCATCTTCTGAGCGCCACCCTCTACAAGTGGAAAGGCATTCTCCAACACCTTACAGGCAGAGCGATACTTGCTAATATCCTCTCTAAAATCTATTAGAGGACTTACCTCTCCTGCATTGAAGGTATTGATATGTGGATAGATTTTAGGCATCTAGGAGCCAAAGCCTCCACCACCCCAGTTATCAGCATAGCGTCCAGCACGTACCCAGCTA
>Ga0181532_10003235_pt1 | contig 14742 bp, 10 predicted proteins | sample PEATcosm2014_Bin_33_FD_119768 | JGI IMG/M metagenome (GOLD analysis project Ga0181532, IMG submission 119768) | Peatland microbial communities from MTU Mesocosm Facility, Houghton, MI, USA - PEATcosm2014_Bin11_30_metaG | ecosystem: Environmental > Terrestrial > Soil > Wetlands > Peat | place...
CGGCGTGGAATTGTCCGCCGCAGAAATCCGTCAGGCTGTCCAGGCCGCGCTTGCCGAGGACATCGGCAGCGGCGACGCCACGACGCTGGCCACCGTGCCGGAAACCGCGACGGCCAAAGCCGTCATGCGCGCGCGCGAACCGCTCGTCGTGGCCGGGCTTGCGTTCGCCGAAGCCGCGTTCAGCGAAGTCTTTCAATTCAGCAATCGGAGGGGCGAGCGCTGCGAGCCCCCAGAATCTCAAAACGAATCAAGGCGTCGCGGAACTCCGCCCTCCGAAGGTGAAATCAAAACCGAGCGGCTGGTGGAAGACGGCCGGCACGTCGGAGAAGGCGAAACCTTGCTGAAAATTTCCGGTCCGGCCCGCGCCCTTTTGAACGCCGAGCGCGTCGCGTTGAATTTCGTCCAGCGGCTTTCCGGCATCGCGACGCTCACCGCCCAATTTGTCGAAGCCATCAAAGGGACTCACGCGCAGATTCTCGACACGCGCAAAACGACGCCCGGCTGGCGGCGTTTTGAGAAATACGCCGTCGCGTGCGGCGGCGGACACAACCATCGCTTCGGCCTGTTCGACATGGTGCTCATCAAGGACAACCACCTCGCCGCACTGCACGGTGAAAAACCGAATGCCATCGCCGCCGCCGTCGAGCGAGCGCGCAAAAAGTTTCCGAAACTGAAAATCGAGGTCGAAGCCGACACCTTGGAGCAGGTCGAACAGGCCGCCGATGCGTGGGCGGACATCATCCTGCTCGACAACATGAACCCGATTCAACTGCGGCTGGCGGTGCAGAAAGTCAAAGGCCGCATGAAGACCGAGGCCAGCGGCGGCGTGAATCTGGCAAACGTCCGCGCGATTGCCGCGACCGGCGTGGATTTCATTTCCGTCGGCGCGCTTACGCATTCCGCGCGCGCGGTGGACATTGGTCTGGATTTTGAGGATTGATTTTAATCCTCCTCGTGCTCGTCCTCGTCCTCGATCATTCGATTACGAGAACGAGGAGGAGGACGAGGACGAAATGACATGACCACGGACGCAAAAATTCTGACCGCGTTGCGCGCGAATGCCGACGGCGTGTCAGGCGCGGAAATCGCCGAGCAACTGGGCGTCACCCGCGCGGCGATTTGGGGGCGCATCGAGGAATTGCGCCAGCTCGGCTACGACATCGAGGCCAGCCCGCACTTCGGCTACCGGCTCGTGAGCGCACCCGATGCGCTTCACGCGGATGATTTGCTCGCGCGCCTCGGCAAAACGAAAATCGTCGGGCGCGACATCCACGTGTTCGAGCAGACGACTTCCACCAACGACGTGATTGAAAAGCTGGCACGCGACGGCGTGAAGGAAGGCGCCGTTGTTTTTGCGGAATCGCAGACGAAGGGCCGGGGCCGGCTCGGCCGCAAATGGATTTCGCCTGAACGGAAAGGCCTTTGGTTTTCGGTTTTGCTGCGACCGGATTTGCGTCCGCAGGAAACAACGCGACTCACCGTCGCTTCAGCCACGGCCCTGCGGCGCGCGATTCAAACCGAAACCGGCCTGGACCCGGAAATCAAATGGCCGAACGACATTTTGATTCGCGGCCGGAAAGTCGCGGGCATTCTGACGGAACTCAGCGCGGAATTGGATCGCGTCAAACACGTCATCCTCGGCATCGGCGTGGACGTGAATCTGGGCGCGAACGAATTTCCGGCTGAATTGCGCAAGATGGCGACGTCGCTGAGAATTGAATCCGGCGAAACCATTTCCCGGCCGGAGCTGGCAACAGCCATTTTGCGCGAACTCGATCAAGACTACGCACGCGTCTGCGGCAACCTTTTTGCAGACGTGGCCGACGAGTGGGAAGCGCATTGCACGACGATTGGCCGCGCGGTGACGATTCAAATCGGCGGGCGGCGCGTGAGCGGCCGGGCGGAGTCGCTGGATGATGATGGCGCGCTCTTGTTGCGCACCGAACATGGACATTTGGAACGCATCACCGGCGGGGATGTGACCTTGGAAAAGTGAACCGCGGATTACGGGTATGTGGTTTGACGAGCAATTTTTTCATTAAAAGCGTTTTTTTCTTTTTCAGTTCATGCCTGGACTGAGATGAAGGTTTTGTTGGAATCCAGATAATAAACTCTCCCGGTCTTGAGTGCGTGATAGGTTCGTTGACGGACTTCTTTTCGCGTTGGGCCTAGTTGCTTGAGTGCTTTGGGTCCGACCTGACTGATGATCTTGCCCACTTTGATGACCAAGCGGTCATCAATTTCTTCCAGGGGCGTCCAACGGCCCATCATCAGATACCAAACGGCCACCGTGAGTTTGCGGGCGATGGCGGCCACGGCCAGGTTGACACTGCCCTTGGACGCCAGCAGTTTTCTGCCCCAACCGGCCAAGGGAGTCTTGGCGCAGCGCAGGATGGCTTGGGCCGCCTCAATGAGCAGGCATCGCAAAAGCTTATGGCCGTGGCCGCCGATACCGCCGCTCCACTCCGACTCTCCACTATCGTCGAAGGCAGGATTGAGTCCGACGTACTTGACGAGCTGCTTGGGAGAGGCAAAGCGCCGGATGTCACCCACGAAGGCCCCCAAGGCAAAGGCGACCACTTCGCGAACCCCGCACAGTCGCACAATGGAGAGCAGATCCGGATCGGCCAACACTTCCTGGGCGATAAGGCTGTGCCAGTGTTGACGTTGTTGGTCGGCGTGGTGCAATTCAGCCAGTAGGATTTCGATCACTTGCCATTGGCGCGAGGACCACTGGCGCGCGTGGCCAATCTGCTCTTGGAGGGGTCCGACTTGGGTCAGGCGGGTGCCCGGCTTGAGCCGGACGCCGTTGTCGCTGAGGTAAGAGCGGAGCCGGGCCCGCACCTGCGTCGTTCGTTTGGTCGCCTTGGCGTAGGCGTGAAACCAATCGCGTCGTTCCTGGGTTTTGGCGTCGGGCACCCAGACTTCTTTGGCCGTGCCGGCCAGATAGGCTTTGCCAATGCGCACGGCACTGATTTTGTCATTATTGGCGTGCGCTTCCTTGAGTTTGCCCAAGTGGCAACTCTCCAAGACTTTGGCTTTGCGCCCGACCGACGCCAGGGTGCGGACCACTTGAAAGCTGTTGCCTGAAGCTTCCAGCACACACAGATCTTGGCCGGTGCTGAACTTCTTGGCCCAGCTCGGCAGTTGAGCCAGTGGTACCTTGTTACAGAGCTTTTCCACCACGGCGGCCGCCGGGCTGGGGCCACGGATAATGGCGGCCGTGAAACTATCCGGGTGAACGTCCAAGCCAATCACCCGCTCGACAGATTTTAATTCTTCGTTCATCTTGTCTCCTGACGGTTATGCAGACGGACGGAAACGGGTCAGGCGCTGACATGCACTCAGGTATGCGGGGCGATCCCCATGTAGGTGCTTTGCGCCGGTGCTCATTCGCAGAAACGGGGAATTACCCCTAACGTAATCCACGAGCATCTCCCGAAAGCCCACCTGCCGGTTAGCTGACCAACAGGTCCTTACGGTGACACCGGTTCCGTCCGTTCTGCAACTGCTTCCTGAGTGTTCCAGGGCGCCCCGTTGACAAAACTCATACCCTCGCGGATTTCACGGATTAAATTTCAAAATTGCTTTTTTATCCGCGTCATCCGCGTAATCTGCGGTTAAATGATTCTGCTCGTGGACATCGGCAACACGAACACGCATCTCGGTCTGGCCAACGGCCGCTGCGTGTTGAAGCACACGAACATTCCCACGTCGCTTTGGTTCCGGGGCGCGGCGGGAAAGCTGGTGAAAAAATTTGCGGGCCGCGCAAGTCTGGAAGGCGCGGCACTGTGCAGCGTGGTGCCGCGCGCGACGCCGCACGTCCGCAACATCGTCCGCCGCTTTTGGAATTTGCACGCCTTCGAACTCACGCGAAAAACACTTTGCGGCGTGGGTATTGATTATCCGAAGCCGGACACGATTGGCCAGGACCGTCTGGCAAACGCCGTGGCCGCCCACAAACGCTTTGGCGCGCCGGTGGTGGTGGTGGATTTCGGGACGGCGGTGACGTTTGATGTCGTCAATCGGGCGGGCAATTACGCGGGAGGCATCATCGCGCCGGGGCTGGCGGCGATGACGGATTATCTGCACGAAAAGACGGCGTTGCTGCCCCGCATCAGAATTCGCGAAGTCAAAACTGCGATTGGCCGGAGCACGGAGCAGGCGATGCTCATCGGCGCGGTGCATGGTTATCGCGGGCTGGTTCGTGAATTGATCGCCGAATTGAAGCGCGAATTGAAGGTGAAACAATTGCCGGTGGTTGCCACCGGCGGTTACGCCCGGTTGCTGGCGGCGAAACTGCCCGAAATCACGGCCATTGAGCCGTTGTTGACGCTGGAGGGGTTACGATTGGCGTGGGTGGCCGCCGGACTCACGGCCATTTGCAAGCCAGTGTCGCAAAGACGCCCTGCGAGGTGAAATGGTTCAGGTTGCCGTTGCCCGGTTCCGAGTATTGGGAAAAACCGTAGCGCAGGGAAGCGGACACCCGGTCACTAAACCGCCGCGTCAGACCGACCTGCAGTTGCTGGTGCGTAAAATCAATCCCGAGGGGCACGCCGTTGGTGTTATTTTGCCCGTAATCACCACGGGAGAAGTTGTAGGAAGCCTGCAGGTCGGTTTTCGGATTCAACGCGTAACTGGCGGTGGTGATGACGGTATAAACATTGCCGCTGTAAGGGACAATAGACGGATCACCGTTGTTGGCCGTAGTCAGGCGCGACATGCTGTAAGTGAAGGCACTGGAAAGGTAAAGTCGCCGGATGGGCGTGAGTGTGGCGCTGAACCCGAAAGTCTGGGCATTATATTTTCCAGCCAGGATCGTCCCGCCGGGAGAAACGAGAGGAAACGCAGGCAAGTTCCCGTCCACGGCCGGGTCGGTTGTCGTCGAATAACACGTGGTGGCCAACTGGTAGCTCAAGGTGGTCTTGAGCCAGTTTGCGGGCCGCAAAGCGAGTTTTGTTTCAAACTCGCTGTCGTGAATGGTCTGCCCGAGAATGAAGGCCGGATACCCATTGGTGGGAGGGCCAAGACCGGTTCCCAATACGTCCTGGGTATTGTTGTACGTGGTGTCGCTGGATTGCCAGCGGTATTCGGCACTCAAGGTTGACCAGCGCCAGGGCGAGGTATTGAAACCGCCGCGAAGATCGTAGCGGTAATTTGTGGCGTCGGTCTGGCGGGTGAGGACGCCCGTCGGGTCCTGCTGTTGAAATTCATCAATGCTTTCCTGTTCAAACCGGGTGTCGGCGAAGACGACCGTGAAGGGAATTTTCGTAAAGCGAAGGTTCGCGTTTTGCATGGACTTGAATTCGTCCAGGTTGGCGTTTTCGTACGCGCTCGGGATGAAATATTCGAGATTGGGCGCGTTGCCGAAACCCTGCTCCTGGGACCATTCGTTTTGGGTGCCGACCGAAAAGCTGAGATAGGACAGCGGGGTGAAGAGGCTGGTCAGGCTGAAAATTTCGGATTCCCGCCGGAGCGTGATCTCCTGGCTGCTGGAGTTAAAGCCGTAGAGGCCATTGGTTTGATTGAAAAAGTCACTGCCTTCGAGTTTGGAATAATAGCTGCCACCGGACAAAAACCACCAATCGGTTATCTGTTTTTGCAGGGCCAACGTGTTCATGCCCTGTACGTGCTGGTACGTGTCCTGCGTAGCGGTCGTGCCAATGGTGGTAAAGTTATTGGTTTCATAATCGGTATTGTTTTCGTAGTAATATTCAACGCGGGCATTGTCCTCCAGGTGCCAGTCGTCGAAATCGTGCGTCAGGTCGAGCTTGATGATTTGCGTTTGCTCGTCAATAGACTTTGTCGAAGGGGCGATGTTGACGTTTTCCCCGTTCGCCTGCCCCCAATCCAGCATGGACTTGCTGCCGTTTTCGAATTGGTATTCATAACCGAGCACGATTTGCGGCCCGTGCGGCGGGGTCAGGCCGAAATCAACCCACGTCCGCCCGTTGTCCAGATACAAATCACTGTTAAAATTGAACTGCGGCGGGGCCACGTTGGGATCGTATCCGCCGGTGTCACTGTAATATTTGCGCCATTCCTCGAAGCCGGCATGGACGAAGCCGCGGTCCGTTTCATCCAGCGCCAGCTTCAACCGGAAGTCCTGATCGGGAACAATAAAATGTCCTTCCAACGAAAATTTTTCGTTGGGACTGGTTTGCAGGCTGAACAAAACGTCTTCAGCGCCGCCGCCAAAGCCCTCCTTGTTGCCTTCGATTTCCCGGTATTTGGATTCCTCCCCGTGGACCGCGATCCAGCGAAACGCCGGCTCGAAGTTGAGAGCGAGCGCCGGAAATGCATTGGTAGTGCTCCAGGGTGCGCCCTGGTCAATCCAGGCGCGCAACAGTCCGACCTGTTGGGGCGTGAGTGGGTTACCCTTGTCAATCGGCGGCATTTCCATGTCCGGCACCTGCCGCGCCACATAATGCACCAAGAAACTTCCAGGACTGTCGCCCGGAACGATGTCATTGGTGTTGTTGTCGCCGCCTTTGAGCGCCGACTCGCGATTGTCGAGACGGAAGTGGCTCTTGGGTTTTGGCGGCCCGTGACAGCGCAGACAGGAGGATTCCAAAATGGGCCTGATATCGCGGTCAAAGTCGATTTTCACCACCACCGGCGGCGGAAGCTGATTGGTTTGAATTTCATCAGCGGACGAAGACCGGCAGGCCGTCAGTACCAGAAAAAAAAACAGGGAAAGCGGCCTGGATTTTTTTGATGAGATGGCGTTCATTCAAATTCCGGGCCCGTGCGTTCAATATCTGAGTCTCGGATCCACGTTGGAGCCGTGGACCGCCGTGTGGCAGCCGGCAGCCCAGCAGGTTCCCATTTTGAGCAGCGCGGTGTGGTCCGTATTGCCGATGTAAATGCTTCCGTTGGGAACAGCCGGGCCCTGGACCTGGGCGTGGCAACGCAGGCAAAGATTGGGGTCGCTCTCCACCAGCATCTTTTGATTGATCGACCCGTGGGGGTTATGGCAGCTCGTGCAACCTTCGCGCAGCGCCTCGTGCTCGAAGACAAAGGGCCGCGTCTGGTCGCGATGACACTGTGCGCAGCTTTCATCCTGCCGGGCCATGGCCAGTCCGCCCGCCGGTTTGAAGATGTCGCCGCCGTGCGGGTCGTGGCATTGCACGCAGTTCAGGTGGCCTTCGATGACCTGATGATGCTGCGGCAGGCTGAACTCGGCGTGAACGTCGAGATGACATTGAAAACAGGAGGATGGGTCCTGGCCGGGATTGATGATGAATTTTGCGCTGCCGCCGGATTCGATGTGTTTGCTGCCGGGGCCGTGGCAGGATTCACAGCCGGTTTCACCGGCCATGGCCGCGTTTTCAAAGTGGACCCGTGCGTGGGGACTGGTGGGAAACTTCCGGACGATTTCCGCGTGGCAGTCTGCACAAGCCTTGTTGCCCACATAATGCGCGCCGGGAATTTCGAGCGGCACGACCACCACCGGCGAGGTGGTGGAGCATGAAATCAGAGACAGCGCCGCGCCACCGGCGAGGCCGAGCGCCGCCGCCGCGGCCGCTGTTCGCTGCAATTTCACTGGTTTGGTTTTTGTGGGGCCGGCTGGTTCGTTACTATGGCAGCTTTGTTGACTTCGGCAACAATTTCGTCGGAAAGATCCCCGGTGATGGGAAAGACCATCTGCAAATGACCGTTGGCATCCACAATGAGCGTGCGGAAATTGTGATTGAAGGTGCCCTCTTCCAGTTGATACGTAACCCCCGACTGCCGGGCGAGTTCGGCAATTTTGTCCGCCGGCCCGGTCAGGAAACTCCAATGCTTCGGATCGTACTGGTAACTTTCCCCATAGGCCTTCAGCATGGCCGGGGTGTCAAATTCCGTGTCGAAGGAAATGGAAAGGAAATGCCAGTTGGTGGGGGCGCCGGCCTTGGATTCGAGTTTTTGCTGCGCCTCCTGAAAATTTTTCGACAGGCGCGGGCAATAGTCCGGCAGGGGACAGCGCGTGTAAAAAAACGTGATGGCCAGCGCCTGCCCTTGGAAATCGTTCAGGCTGACCGCCTGCCCCAGTTCGTTCGTGAATTTATAGTATCGCAGCGGATTTCCTGACGGGACAGGTGGCATTTCCGCCGGGTGGGAATCGGCCGGTTCTCCCCCGGTCGGCAGTGAAACCGTCCCGATTTTGGTGATTTGGTCCACCCAGCTTTCCGTGTCGGCCACGTGAAGCCGAAAGGTAATTTCATCACCCCGATGCAAACCGGCGAGCGCTTTGGCATCCTTCGCCTTGAACGGCATGGTCATGGCGGCCATATAATTGGAAATGGTTTCGTGGCTGATCACGACCGTTTTGCCGTCCAGGTTGAGTTCCTTTACAACCCCCCGTGCCATGAACACCCGCTCTTTCGCCATCCCCCCGCCCAGCGGCGGAGGATACCCGGCGGATTTCACATCGGACAAAATCAGCAGCAATAAACCGAATGGTAATGCGCTGATGAATAATTGCCGCGCCCGCATATTTTTTACCCATAAATGCCTGTTGCGACCGGCCACCCGGACTTCGGCCTGCCGAATCACGGATTCGGCAGCAGGCCGACACGATAGAACGCGGGATTGACCGTTGCGTTTATGTCCGTGAAAGTCACCGAACTGCTTCCGGCCATGTTGGTGGCGAGCGGAATCCAGTTGTTCGAAAGCAGGTCGGTTGATCTTTGAATCACATAACTCAACCCGGCGTTCGCCGTGTAGCTGAACTGAAAGTTGGCAGCCGGCTGCAGCGCGGGCGCACTGAGTACCACAGACACTGGCGTGACCACACTGATCATGACCTGGTTGGTGGCGGTTGCGCCGCTGTTGTCCGAAGCGATGGCGGAAAGGGTGTAGCTGCCCGCAGCCAGGTTGTTGGTGACAGCGGAAAAGGGCGCAACCGTATCGTTGGCCAGGACCATCGAGTCGATGAGAAATTGCACGTTGGTGACGGTGCCGTCCGGGTCCGAGGCGGCGGCTTGGATGGTGACGTTGGCCGGTGAGGCAAAAACGGCGCCGGACGCCGGATTGGTGATGGCAACCGTGGGCGGCAAATTTGCCGTCGCCACCACCACCGCGCCGGTCATGAAGAACGGCGCGGCGAAATGTATTCCGCAATAATACTCGTAAGTGCCGGCGGAATTGAATGTGTTGGTAAACGAATAAGGAGGAAGGTTCGTGAGCGAGCCCCACAACCCGCTGGGCACACCATTGGTCCCGCTGGTCGAGGAGTGCTTGAGGAAGGTTGAGGTGTAATTCCAGACCCAGACCACTTGGTCACCAACTGAGATGTTGGTGACTGCCGGAGTAAATGTCGTGGTGTTGTTAACGCCTACGACGACAACAGCCACCGCAGCAGAACCGGTCATTGAACAGCCGAAAACCGCCAGACCCGCGCTCAAGAGCGCCACTTTGAATAAATGCTTTATCATGTTCATAATACCTGTTTTGTCGAATTGATCCATTGACGGCTGGTCAAACATCCGCTGCCCGCTGAGACCGCGCCAGCGGCGATCACCAGAAACGTTTTGAGTGAAAATATCACTCCCTTTGCTGGTAAGATGAACCGGGAGAACATTTGTTCCCCGTAATTTTTTAGCGGGAACAATTGACGTTCCGGGGGCTCTTATCTTCAATGTGGCGATATGGCTGAGGCCGTGGAGTTTGACAGGCTGGTGGCTTGTTATTATGAGCCGTTGTACCAATTTGCCTTCAGCCTCGCACGCGACGAAGCCGACGCCTGTGACCTCACGCAACAGACTTTTTGCATTTGGGCGGCCAAAGGCCAACAATTGCGCGACGCTTCCAAAGTGAAAACCTGGTTGTTCACCACCCTCCACCGCGAATTTCTCGGCACGCGCCGGAGGCAAACACGCTTCCCGCACGTCGAATTGGAGCAGGCGGAGGCGGAACTGCCCGTCGTGTCCCCCGTCACCGCCAACCGGCTCGACGCCGGCCAGGTGCTTGCGGCGCTGGCCAGCCTGGACGACATTTATCAGGCGCCCGTCGCGCTGTTTTACCTGCAGGATTGTTCCTACAACGAAATCGCCGAAATTCTCGATGTGCCCCTCGGCACCGTCAAATCGCGCCTGGCGCGCGGTCTCGACCGACTGCACCAATCGCTGACGGGTGGAACCGCAACCGGGTCGCCTGCCTGGCAACCGGATATATGAATCGCGACGACGCCAAAAACGTTCTGCTGCTCTACCGGCACGGCACGGCGGACGCCGCGGATCCGCAGGTGATCGAAGCGCTGGCGCTGGTGGAACGGGACAAGGAGTTGGCGCGCTGTTTCGGCGAACATTGCGCCCGACAGGAGATCTTGCGCGCAAAGTTCCGGCAAATCCCGGTCCCGGCCGGACTGAAGGAGCAAATCATTTCCGAACAGGCGGCGCAGGAGAAAATCATCTTCTGGCGGCGGAACGCGATTTTTGCGGCGGCGGCGGTTATTGTCGTGCTGGTCGCCCTGGCGCCACTCTGGTTCCCGCACCGGCCGAAGGACGACACGTTTGCCATATATCGGAGCCGGATGGTGGGGGTTGCGCTGCGCGGTTACGGCATGGATTTGGCGACGAACAATCCGGCGCAAATCCGCGCTTTCCTCGCGGAGAGCAGCGCCCCGGCGGACTATGTTTTGCCCGCGCCATTGAAAAAAACCGGCATGACCGGCTGTGCGATTGAAAGTTGGCAGGGCACGAAAGTTTCAATGATTTGTTTCCGCACCGGCCGGCCGCTGCCGCCGGGACAGTCCAGCGATCTTTGGTTGTTCGTCGTAGATCGCGCCCGGGTGAAACATGCGCCGCCGGCGGATGCGCGCCCGTTTGCCCGGGTCAACCAGCTCACAACGGTGACCTGGACGCAGGGCGACAAACTGTACGTGTTGGGAACGGCAGGGGACGAAGAAACGCTCCGGCAATATTTGTGAGTCCGGGCGGTTCTCAGTTGTGATCCACACTCATGTGGTCCACCAACCAATTGAAATCCTGCTGGTCGGTGGATGGAATTGAAATGGGCAGGCCCGCCGCGTCCGGCAACGGTGGACGGTAGGTGTCGGGCTGCGTCCAGCGATGCAGCGCGCTGTGGCCGTCGGCGAAGGAAAATGCCGTCGCACGATTGTGATAGGTGGCCGGCAGGTCAATCCATTGGGCATGGTTATAGACCGGACCGCCATAAGTGCTGGTGTGGGTGTTTTCGGCGACCCGCTCCACAAAGTAACCGTCGTCAATGCTGTCCGGATGTTCGTCGAGAAACACAAAAATTTCGACGGGTTGGGGAATCTGCGTGATTTTGAAAAATTGCGTGTAATCGGGGTCGTTGATGTTAAATCCACTGGTGGAGAAGTTGCCGGCATCACCGACCAGCGCATTCATTGAATAACTGCGGATGCGTTCGTCCCAGCCGGCGGCGCGTTGGATCGTGCTCAAGGCCTGGTCCGAGGGGCAGTGATAAACGCTAGTTGAGCCGCTGTAAGGTCCGAGGCTCGCTTCTGTAAGCGTGGTGGTGTTGGTGTTGTCCGAATCAAGTCCCCAGGTCATGACGTTGTTGACCCAGTTGAGGGGCGTTCGGGGTCCCAATGCAGTCATGCCGAGATTATAGGGCAGCCGGTCCTCGTGATCGCCTGAGTAAACATGCCACGCCAAAATCAGTTGCCGGGTGTTGTTCAAACATTGTATGCCTTGCGCCTGCATGCGCGCCCGCGAGAGTGCCGGCAGCACAATCGCCGCCAGCACCGCGATGATGGCAATCACCACCAGCAGTTCAATCAAAGTAAAGGCCCGCCCTCCTGCTTCTGTGGCAAGCGACGAAATCCGTGAAACGCGCGAAACGATCATGACACAAACTCGCTCAATCCATCGTCTTGGTTGTCTAATCGCTACAATTACGACGACTTTTCATTCCTGTCAATACCCGGTGTGGTTTGGGTCCCTGCGCTTGGAATTCCACCATTGCCCCGCCGCGCCGCTTTCCCCAAAATCCCGCGCCTATGGCAAGTGGCCGCCGGCAATATCCATTTCATTTGATCGAGCCAAAATGGCAGCAATTCTGGGACAAACAACAGACTTTTCGCGCCTTCAACCCGGGTGAAACCATCCCGGACGGGCACCCTTTTTCCCAACGCCATCATCTTTCCGGCAAAGTGGCCGCCACGCAGTTGCCACCCAAATTTTACATTCTCGACATGTTTCCGTATCCGTCCGGGGCGGGTTTGCACGTCGGCCATCCGGAAGGTTATACCGCCACCGACATCCTCGCCCGTTACAAACGCGCGCAGGGTTTTCATGTGCTGCATCCGATGGGCTGGGACGCCTTCGGCCTGCCCGCCGAGCAATACGCTGTCAAGACCGGCCAGCACCCGCGCCAGACCACCGAGGCCAACATCGCCACGTTCAGGCGGCAGATTCAATCGCTCGGTTTCAGCTATGACTGGTCGCGTGAACTTGCCACCACCGATCCGGATTATTTCAAATGGACCCAGTGGATTTTTCTGAAACTCTATAACTCGTGGTTCAATCCGGAAACGAACAAGGCCGAGCCGATAGAAACATTGAAGTATCCGGCGGAATTGGAATTGCAGACGGTGGGGCGAGCGTCCTCGCGAGCCGATTCCGGGGACGGCTCGTCAGTAGCCTCGCCCCACCAAGACATCGAATCAGCGCGCCGTACGCATCGTGATTTGCAGCGCCTCGCTTACGTCAGCGAACAACCCGTTTGGTGGTGCGAACAACTCGGCACCGTACTGGCCAACGAAGAAGTTGTGGACGGCAAGAGCGAGGTCGGCGGTTTCCCGGTCGTCCGCAAGCCGATGCGCCAATGGATGCTCCGCATCACTAAATATGCCGAGCGCCTGTTGCAGGACCTTGATACGATTGATTGGACTGATTCGCTCAAGGAAATGCAGCGAAATTGGATTGGCCGCAGCGAAGGCGCCGAAGTGGACTTTGAGGTGGTAGGGTCGTCGCGCTGCGAAGAGCAGACGGCGCAGCGCGCCGTCCCTACCGAAAAAATCCGCGTGTTCACCACGCGGCCGGACACGCTCTTTGGTGCGACTTACATGGTGCTGTCGCCGGAATACAAACTCGTTGACCAAATCACCACTTCCGAGCAACGCAATGCGATTGCTGGGTATAAGGCCGCAGTTGCCAAGAAGTCCGATCTCGAACGCACCGAACTGGCGAAGGAAAAGACCGGCGTCTTCACGGGCGCTTACGCCATCAACCCCGTCAACGGTGAGAAGATTCCCATCTGGATTGCCGACTATGTTCTGGCCAGCTACGGCACCGGCGCCATCATGGCTGTGCCCGCGCATGACACTCGTGATTTCGAGTTCGCCACCAAATTCGATTTGCCCATTATTCAAGTCGTCCAGCCGTCCGACCCCAAAACTGACTGGCGGGGGTTTGTCGGCGATGGCACGTCAGTGAATTCCACCGGACCGGGAATTTCCATAACAGGTCTTCCCACCACCGAAGCTAAACAGAAGATCACCGCCTGGCTCGAAACTAAAGGCCTTGGCAAGAAAACCATCAATTACAAACTCCGCGACTGGTTGTTCAGCCGGCAGCGTTACTGGGGCGAGCCGTTCCCGATTGTCTGGAAGAAGGATCCCGCCGGAAATCTTTGTCACGAAGCTCTGCCCGAAACTGCCTTGCCGGTCTTGCCGCCGGAATTGACTGATTACAAGCCGACCGCCACTGGTGAACCGCCGCTCGCCCGTGCGAAGGATTGGGTGATTCTGCCCGACGGCTCGGCGCGCGAGACGAACACCATGCCCCAATGGGCCGGTTCGTGCTGGTATTATCTACGCTTTCTCGACGCGAAAAATTCAAACGCATTTGTCGGCAAGGAAGCTGAGAAATACTGGATGAGTTCCCGAGAACCGAAATCCCAGACCCCAGACCCCAAATCCACGCCGGGTGTGGATTTATACGTCGGCGGCACGGAACATGCCGTGCTCCACCTGCTCTACGCCCGTTTCTGGCACAAGGTTTTGTTCGATCTCGGTTGCGTCTCGACACCCGAACCATTTTTCAAGCTCGTCAATCAGGGCATGGTGCTGGGCGAGGACAACCAGAAGATGTCGAAGTCGCGCGGCAATGTGATTCCCGTGGACGTGCCCGTGCAGGAAGTGGGCACGGACTCGCTGCGCCTTTTTGAAATGTTCATGGGGCCGCTTGAAATGGTGAAGCCATGGAGCACCAGGGGCGTCGAAGGCGTTTATCGTTTCCTTGGCCGCGTCTGGCGGCTGTTCGTGGAGGAAGAATCCGAAACGGAATTCGAGCAGGCGGAAACAACCACCGGTGGTAGCCGCGGATGTGAATTCGCGGACTTCCGCGCTTTGACAAGCGCGGCTGCGAAACTGCTGGAGCTGATCAAACTCAGCCCCGCGATCAAAGAAGTTCAGCCGACACCGGCACAACTCAAGACGTTACATGGCTGCATCAAAAAAGTCACCGAAGACCTTGACGGGTTGCGTTTCAACACGGCGATTTCCGCGCTCATGGTATTCGTGAATGAAGCGATGACCTGGGAGACGAAGCCCCTTTCGGTGCTGCGTGATTTCCTGATTTTGCTCCATCCGTTCGCGCCACACCTGGCGGAGGAGTTGTGGGAAAAGCTGTCCACAGTCCACAGTCCACAGTCGGCGGTCTTGACTGGAGACAGTGGACTCGGGACTCGGGACTCATTGTCTTACCAGCCTTGGCCCAGATTTGATCCGGCTCTGCTTGTCGAGCACACGCTGGAAATTCCGGTGCA
>Ga0181532_10003236_pt1 | contig 14742 bp, 10 predicted proteins | sample PEATcosm2014_Bin_33_FD_119768 | JGI IMG/M metagenome (GOLD analysis project Ga0181532, IMG submission 119768) | Peatland microbial communities from MTU Mesocosm Facility, Houghton, MI, USA - PEATcosm2014_Bin11_30_metaG | ecosystem: Environmental > Terrestrial > Soil > Wetlands > Peat | place...
CGGGCAGTATCTCTTTGGCCTTGGAAAGCGCGGCGGCGGCCCTCACCGGATCGGCCTTGTGGCGGTATGTGATGCCCATCCACATATAGACTTCGCCGCGCGACTTGGCATTCTTATCGAGCGCGTTGAGCACCGTCTGGAATTCGTTCAGCGCGAGATCGAAACTCCCCGCCCGTATGGCTACGGTGCCCAGCGCCATATGGAGGTCGTTGCGGCTGGGGTTCTTGGATACCTCGGCTTGCAAGAACTGGATGGCCCGATCGTTCTCGTTTTCCTCAACCAGCGTTCTGACCAGGCCCGCCAGGGTGCGCGAGTCTTTGGGGTTCGCATCATAGGCCTTGCGGAAAATCGCCTCCGCCTCCGGCAGCTTGCCCTCGCTTAAGGCCACCATGCCCAGCGAGACGGCGATATCGGGCGCATCGGGGTCGACTTGCTGCATGGCTTGCAGCAATTGCCGGGCCTCCGCGTATTTCTTCTGGCCGATTAAGGCGGACGCCTCAATCATGTGGGCGGCGCGGTTCTTCTTGTCGATCGCCAGGACTTGGGCGACAGACTTGAGGGCCGCCTCGAATTCTCCGCGCATGACCTGAAGCTGCCCCAGCGCCAGCCGCGCCGGCAAGTAATCGGGCCGCTGGTTGACCGCTTCGGTGAACTGCTGGCGCGCCTGCTCCCACTCCCCGCGCGCTACGTGCGCCCGCCCCAGGTTATAGCGCGCCACAAAGTTATCGGGCGCCGCGCTGACCACTGCCTGCAATTCGGCGACGGCCTTCTGCACATCGCCGCGATCCAGCAGCAGGGATGCCTGCAATCCCCGCGCATCGGAATCCTTGGGGTTGTCCTTCAGGATTGCCGCATTGATTTCCGCCGCTTCGGCGCGCTTGTTTTGGCGCATCAGCACTTCGATCATGCGCTTCTGGTAGGTGGATTTCTGTTTGGGGTCTTTGGTCATGCCCTCCTTGTATTGGCGGAAGGCCTCGTCCGCGTCGCCATTGCGGAAATAGAAATCGCCCACCACCAGATACGCACGGTCGAAATCCTTGGCGTGGCTCTTGATTTGATTGAGCACTCCCACCATATCCTCGTGGCGTTTCAGGCCGGAGTAGTAGCTGGCCAGCAGCACCAGGAAGTTCATCTGCTTCGGATTGTTCGCGGCGCCGGTCTTTAGGATCTGCTCGGCATCGGCTACTTTGTTCTGTAGCAGGTACACGCTGTAAAGCTCCGTGTAAGCCAGAACGAAGGTCTTATCCTTATCGATCAGTTGCTGGTAAAGCTTCTCGGCCTCCGCATATTGGCGGTCGGCCGCCAGCGCCCGCGCCAGTTGCATGGTGAGGTTCGAGGTGGGCGGCCTCAGGGACGCAGCCTTGCGGTATTCCGCGACCGCGTCCTCGACCAGTTTATGGGTTTGTTCCTGCCGTCCCGCGCGGAAACTGGCCTGTGCCCGGGCGAAATCCAGATCCGCAGTCAGCCGGTGCCCGTCGAATGAATTGGGGTCGCGCTCGAATAGTTCCTTGACGATCCCTTCGACCTCGTCGAGGAACTGGGTTTCGCGCGTAAAAGCGATATAGATCTCCGCCAGCCGGATTTCGGCGTCGAGGTGTTCCGGCTGGTCCTTCGGAATCAGTTCGATCGCGCGCCGCAGTTCGCCGAGAGAATTGGGAACGCGGCCTAGCTTCAAATCAGTCAGTGCCAGGCGGTAATAGGCGAGGCCGTATCGCTGGTCCTTTTGCAGGGCGTTGCGATACATGATGGACGCTTCTTTAAACTTACCTTTTGCGAAGTATTTGTTCCCGTTTTCGAGATATCTTTTCTTGGCGACATTGGGATCCCGATTACACGAAACCAATGTCACCGCAGCCAGTATGACGACCAGGGCCCTCATTAAAGTCCTCACCGCTGATTCTAATACACGGCACGTGTGGTGGGGCAGGCGCTTTCGCCTGCCAACTCGTCGCGGGCTCGCCCCCTCGCCGGCTCGCCTCCTCGTAACATCGACGCCGTTTGTCGATGTTAGCGAGCTTTGCTCGCCTGTCGCTCCCTAATTGAAAAAAAACTGAGATTTCCGCCACCGACTGGCACTAGCACTCTGAAAATCGGTTTGATCCTATATATAAGGAAGGAATTAGCATGGACCTGCAGGCTCAACTGGCATCGTCGGCGCAAGGGACCAGCTCAATCCTGCTGATCGGCCCGCTCGACTCGCGCCGTCGCGCATTGCGCAGCATCCTTACGCCTCCGCAATGGGAAATCCGCGAAGCGTCGACTTACGCGGAGGCCGTAGGAATCCTCGATGATCTCCACATTGGGGTTACCATCTGCGATACTGAGGTACAGGGCGGCAACTGGCAGGCTCTGCTCCGAAATTTGCAGGGCAGAACCCACCCCCCGAACGTGATTGTTTCCTCCCGGCTGGCCGACGAACGGCTGTGGGCGGAGGTCTTGAACCTGGGCGGCTACGACGTTCTGGTACAGCCGTTTGACCGGAGCGAGGTCCTGCGCGTTGCCGGTATGGCCTGGATGGCTTGGCGCCGGGGTTGCCAAAGCCGAAGCGGGGAGGCGCCGCGCACCCTCCAGGTAGCTGCGGCATCCTGATCTAGCGTGGCCTCGCGCGCTCCATCCCCGCTCGCGATCGCCCCGGTGCCCGGCGCCGCGGGCGGTCAAATCCACGAGGAATTCCGCCGCTTGGCGGAGTGCGTCCCAGATTCCGCCATGTTCATGCTCGACCCGCGGGGCAGAGTGCTGATCTGGAACTACGGCGCGGAGCGCACCAACGGATATCGCGCCGAGGAGATCGTCGGCCGGCATGTGTCCTGCTTCTACGTGCCGGAAGAGATCGCGCGCAAGGTGCCGGAAGAGCACATACAGTGCGCGGCAAAAAATGGCTATCTTGCCGGCGAAGGCTGGCGGGTGCGTAAGAACGGCTCCCGCTTCTGGGCCAGCGTGGTCATGACCGCGCTGCGCGAACGGGATGGGTCGCTGCAGGGATTCGTCCATCTGGCGCGCGATGTCACCGGGCACCGCCAGGCCCCGGAGCGCGCTTGGGCCACCGCCGTGCAGGTGGAGGGACTGAGTTGGTCCAGCCTCTCCGCGCTTCCCGAGCGGATTTGCGTGCTGGATGGGGATGGAACCATCGTCTTGACAAACCGGGCATGGGACCAGGCCGCGCTGGCTAAGGGCGCCGAATTGACTCGCTGCGGGGCCGGCAGAAACTACTTGCGGATCTGCCGGGCGGCGATGGGCAAATCCGCGAAGGGCGCCGCCAAGGCAGCCGCCGGGATTGAGTCCGTTCTGCAAGGCACACTACCGCGCTTCACGCTGGACTATCCCTGCCCGTCTCCCGAGCGGACCGCCTGGTTCCAACTGTCGGTAATGCCACTGCGCCGGCCCCGGAGTGGCGCCGTAATCTCGCATTTCGATATTACGGACCGCGCAGTGCTCGCCAAGAAACTTCACCGTAGCGAAGCGTTCTACGGCGCGCTGCTCGAGAATGCCGCGGATTTTGCCGCGATTCTGGCGCCCGACGGAACCATCCGGTACCAGCATCCGGCTTGCGCGCGCCTGCTTGGTTTCACGCCCGAGGAACTGGTGGGCCGGCAAATTTTCGAATTCGTGCACCCCGATGACTTGGACGCGGTCCGCGCCCTGCTACGCGATTGCCTGCGGCGCCCGCATTTGAAGCACTCCGCCGAATACCGTTCCCAGGATAAACACGGCGCTTGGCTGGTGCTCGAAAGCAGCGTGCGAAGTCTGGTGTCGAATCCGGTGGTGGCTGGAATCGTTATGAATTCGCGCGACATCACGCATGCGAGACGGGCCCGGGAAGCCTTGCTGGAGAGGCAGGAAACGCTGGAACACAACCGCGACGAGCTGCGGCTCCTGGCTACGCAGTTGTTCCGGGACCAGGAGGACGATCACCGGCGGGTCGCTGCGGATTTGCACGACAACCTGGCCCTGCGCGTGGCGGCATTGGCCCTGGAGGCGGGGACGCTGGCTTCACGTGCGGCATCCACGCTGGCCGTGCAGGCGGGTTTGCATTCCTTGCAGGACAGCGCGGCCATGTTAGGCCAAGACCTCTGCCGCATTGCCGACGGGTTGCGTCCCTCCGTGCTCTCGCACCTCGGCGTCGGCGTGGCTCTGCGCGATCGCTGCGCCGAGTTCGCCAGGAAAACGGGCATTCCGGTCCACTACTCACATCGCGGGATCTCCAGCCATATTCCCCAGGAGATCGCCGCCTGCCTGTACCGCACTACGGAGCACGTCTTGGACGGCATCGCGAAACACGGCGGAGCCGAACGCGCGTCGTTGACGGTGAGCAAGACCGCAGCGGGCCTCCGGCTTACCATCCGTTATAACGGCGCTGGCTGCCAGCCCCAAGAAGTGTGTCCCGATTCCAGCCTGGATCTGCTGAGCATGCAGGAACGCTTGCGCGCTGTGAACGGGTCCTTGTCCATCCGCTTGCGGCCCAGGTACGGCACCGAGATTGTGGCGCTGGTGCCGCTGGTGTTACCCGCCGTTCAGCGCAGCCTTTGAACTATAGGTAATGGTACCGGACTGAGCCGTAGGCGGACCGTTTCAGCGTTCTCGCCTTTAGATATTTATCAGGAGTCAGCATAAGTTTTGCATGAGTGTCTTGCCAAATCTGCAAGCAAGCTTATTGCGCATGCCCGGCACATCGATGGTTTCCCTTGTAGCAGAAATCGTCAACTTACTTTTATTTTCATTTCTTCCATTTTAATGCTGCGAAACTGGATCGTTAGATTGTATACTTACACGAGTCCCGGGGAGGGGACTAGAGTGGGAATTCTTGAGATTTTCTTTTAACACGAAAAAGTGAGGTCCACGGGCCTGGTAATATTTGGTTCTTACGATTACCGCTTAGTCGTTCTCTCCGTCGCGATTGCGATCCTGGCTTCACATACCGCGCCGGATCTCGGCGGCCGGGTAACCGCTTCTCGCGCATGGGTCCGGTTCCTCTGGTTGGCCGGCGGCGCTGCGTCGATGAGAATCGGCGTTTGGTCACTGCATTTCGTCGCGATGCTGGCCTTCACCTTGCCCGTTCCCGTCGAGTACTACTGGCCCCCGGTTTTCCTGTCTCACGCCATCGCCTTAACGGCCGCCGACGTTAGGGTAGTCCGTGTAAATAGGGAGTTCACACGGCTCTTTGGCTCCGCGCCACAAGAGGCCCTCGTCCGCTGCCGATACATGCACCAGGTCGCGCACGTACGCCGAGTGGATGCCCAGGGCGGGCGCTGGCGCAGGGATGGTAGCCGTTTGCGCGTCGCCATGCCATATGTGCCCTTCCCTTTGCACCGCCCGAAGGCCTCGGTATATGCGACCTAACCGCGACGCCGCTGGGCGCCGGCGCGCCGCTGAGGCACTCCGGGCTAGCGAAGGCCGGTGGTACGCCATCTTCGAGAATTCGGCGGTCGGCATCGCCCTGGCGGATCGGCAAGGTAAGTTCATCGCCACAAACCGTGCTTATCGGGAGATGGTGGGGTACACGGATGAGGAACTGCGGGAGATGTCCTTCATGGACCTCACACACGAAGAGGACCGCCCGGCAAATGCGGCCCTGGTCCAGGAACTATGGGATGGCATGCGCCAGCAGTACCAGATCGAGAAACGCTATTGGCGAAAGGACGGAAGACTGATCTGGGTGAGGCAGACGGTGTCGAGAGCGCCTGGTGCCGGAACGGCGCCTCCATTTGCCATGGCGATCATGGAAGACATCACTGAGCGCAAGCACGCCGAAGAAGCGCTGCGCGAAAGCCAGATGCGCCTGGAATTGAGCCTCAAGGCATCCAACACGGGGTTATGGGACTGGAACCTCCGAACAGACGAAATGTATGTCTCCCCGGAAGGCAAGAGCCAGCTTGGTTACGCGGACTACGAAATCGCCAATCGCACCGAGGAATGGATGATCCTGATACACCCCGAGGACCGGGAACGTGTGCTCGCGACCATCCGCGCTTTCCTCGATAATCCTGGACCGGGTTACGAGACGGAATGCCGGCTGCGCCACAAGGATGGCTCTTACCGCTGGATTCTCAGCCGGTCGTCGGTCCTGCAGGACGCGGGTGGGAAACCTTTTCGAATGCTCGGCTCCTATGTCGACATCACGGAGCGTAAACGGGCCGAGGAAAGGTTGCGGGAATACGAAAAAGTGGTGGAAAACTTGCACGAGATGATCATGGTGGTGGACCGCGAATACCGCTACCTGATCGCCAACCGTGCATTTCTAAACTATCGCGGCATGGAGAGGGACCAGGTCGTCGGCCACCTGGTCCCGGAGTTGCTCGACAAGGAGGTCTTTGACAAGGTTGTCAAACAGAAAGTGGATGAATGTTTGCAGGGCCACGTCGTCCACTACGAGCTGAGATACAACTATCCTCGATTTGGCGAAAGGGACGTATTTATATCGTACTTTCCAATCCAAGGTCCCACCAGCGTCGATCGCGTAGCTTGCGTTTTGGAGGACATCACGGAGCGGAAGCGGGCCGAAAGGGAGCTGCAGCGTTCGCTCGCGCAGTTGCGCAAGCTAGCTGCGCGCCTGGAGACTGTGCGCGAAGAAGAAAGGACCAGGGCGGCGCGGGAAATTCACGACGAGTTGGGGCAGGCGCTAACGGCGATCAAGCTGGACTTAACGGCGCTGCTTCGAGATCTGCCGCCGGACCAGGGGCCCGCGGCTCAGCGAAGGCAGTCTATCTTGAAGCTCCTGGATGAGGCGATGCGGTCGACCCGCAAAATCGCAACAGAACTAAGGCCGGCGGTGCTGGACGACCTCGGTCTGGCGGCTGCGGTGGAGTGGGCCGCGGAAGACTTTCAAGTGCGCACCGGAATCCAGTGCCAGGTCAGCCTGCCCGAAGTGGACATCTCCGTGGATTCGGAACGCGCCACGGCCCTCTTTCGCATCCTGCAGGAGTCGTTGACCAACGTCGCGCGGCACTCCAACGCAACTAAGGTGAACGTGCGGCTGGAGAAAAGAAATGGCGGCTTTCTCCTGGAGGTTCACGATAACGGCCGGGGGATCGACCAAAACCTGCTTTCCACTACCAATTCACTGGGGATTCTCGGAATGCGGGAGCGCGCCTTGTTGCTGGGAGGCGAGTTCACCATCGGTGGCGCCCCAGGCGAAGGCACGACTGTGAGAGTGCGTATTCCGGAGGCCTGGCGCGCAATAGCCGAAACAACCAAATGATCAAGGTCCTCATTGCCGACGATCATGCCATCCTGCGCAGGGGATTGAAAGAGATCCTGATGCACGAACTGAAAGGCGCCGTCTGTAGCGAAGCTAAGGATGCATATGAGGTACTTACCCAGGTTCAAAACGGCCACTGGGATTTGGTGATCTTGGACGTCAGTATGCCCGGGCGAAGCGGGATGGACGTCCTGGCGGACCTCAAGGCGGCGCGGCCTAAACTTCCGGTATTGGTGTTGAGCATACACCCCGAAGACCAGTACGGCAAGCGAGCGCTCAGAATGGGAGCCTCCGGTTACGTGAATAAAGACAGTGAGCCCGAAGAACTAATCAAGGCTATCCGAAAGGTGCTCGCCGGAGGCCGGTATGTGAGCCCGGGGTTAGCTGAAAAGCTCGCGCTAGACTTGAGTGAGAATACAGAGCGACCCATCCACGAGATTCTTTCCAACCGCGAATTTGAGGTTCTGCGGATGATCGGCGCGGGCAAAACAGTTACCCAGATCGCCGGGGAACTGCACTTGAGCATGCCGACCGTGAGCACCTATCGCGCGCGCATCCTGGAAAAGCTCAATATGAAGACCACGGCTGAACTGATGCGCTACGCGCTTCGTACTCGACTCGTGGATTGAAGCGCCGCGTGTCGAAGAAATACTGACAGCAACCAAATATTTCGTTCGACAAAGAAATTCCATTTCTACCGCTAGCACGCTTCTGTTACCAAGCGTCACAGTGGTGTTAAAAGGGGGCGCATAGCTTGAGCGTTGACCAGCCTTCGGATAACCGCGACACTCCCGTCCTGCCTTCCTGGGCCGATATAACCGATAAAATCAAACAAAACGATGCGGATGGATTCGAGGAATTGAACCGGGTTTTTTCGCGGGGCGTCCGTTATTTTCTGTGCAGACACGTGGGGTGTCAACATCTCGACGAGCAGGTCCGCGACACCTTGCTAATCGTGGCTCAAGCCATCCAGCGGGGTGAATTGGAAGATCCGGAGCGCATGGTTGAATTCGTGCGTACGATCGTTCGATGCCAGATCGCCGCGCAGATCGACGGCAACGTGCGCGCCGCCGAAACCAACCCGGAGCAGGATGCGATCCGGCAGGAGAACCGGGAGACAGCCCGCGAAGTACTGAGAGGCGCCGCGCCCGCCGATCGCGAGATGCTGATACGGTTCTACCTGTGCGAACAGCCCGCGGAACAGATTTGTAGCGAGATGGGCGTCACAGAAACCGAATTCCGATTGCTGAAATCGCGCGCCAAGGCCCGCTTCGAGGAATTGAGTAACCACTAGCGGCCCCCGGTGATCAACCGCGCGCCGCGATTGCGCGTGAAGTAGTTGTACATCCACTCGACCAGCACCAACAGCCGGTTATCGAATTCCACCAGGTACATCAGGTGCACGAACAGCCATACGATCCAGGCGAAGAAGCCGGAAATGTGCAGGCGGCCAAATGCCGCGACAGCTTTGTTACGGCCAATGGTCGCCAGCGCGCCTTTATCGAAATAGTGGAATGGCGATACAGTCTTCCCGCGTAGGCGGGCCTGGATGGCGCGCGCCACGTAGCGGCCCTCGGCCATGGCTACGGGCGCCAGTCCAGGAAGCGGCTGGCCGGTCTGGTGGCTGAAGTTCGCCAGGTCGCCGATGACGAAGATCTCGGGGTGGCCGGGCACCGTAAGATCGGGCTGCACGATCAGGCGACCGCCGCGGTCGGTCGGCGCTCCGGTACGGTCCGAGAGGATTTTCCCCAGCCCGGAAGCCTGCACGCCCGCGGCCCATAGCACGGTCCTGGCGGCGATCCGCTCCACATGATCGCCGGTGCGCACCGTCACGCCCGCGCTATCCAGGCCGACGACCATGGCGCTAGTACGGCAGCGCACTCCCAACTTCATCAGGGCTCGCGCGGCTTCGGCCGACAGATCCGGCGGGAAGGCAGGCAGGATGCGATCCCCGCCTTCCAGCAGCAGGATGGCGGCTTCCGCCGGATTGATGCTGCGGAAGTCGTGGCGCAGCGTGTCATTGGCGATTTCTCCCAGCGCGCCCGCCAGTTCCACACCCGTGGGACCTCCGCCGGCAATCGCGAATGTCAGCCATGCGCGGCGCTGCTCGGGATCATGCTCGCGCTCCGCGGATTCGAAGGCCAGCAGAATGCGGCGGCGGATCTGTGTGGCGTCTTCGATGCTCTTGAGCCCCGGCGCCAACGCGGCCCAATCGTCGTGGCCGAAATAATTATAATGCGAGCCGGTAGCCAGGATCAGCGTGTCATACGAGGCGTCGCCGTCGTCGAGGCGCAGGCGGCGGTTCTCTACATCGATGTCTTTCACTTCCGCCAGCCAAACGCGGGCATTGCGCTGCCGGCTCAACACGTGGCGCACGGGCGAAGCGATCTCGCCGGGAGAAAGACCTCCGGTAGCGACCTGGTAGAGCAGCGGCTGGAACAAGTGAAAGTTCCGCCGGTCGATGACGGTAAGCTGAATCGGCGCGCGCTTCAGCGCTTGGGCGGCGTACAAGCCGCCGAAACCCGCGCCGACCAGCACTACACGGTGAGCCGCGGCTGCTTCCATCGTCACCGCGCCTGCAGCCTGGCTTGCTGTTGCATGCTGACCTGGCGCAGCAGGATGAATGCCGAGACGTTTTCCGCCGTCAGCAAGCCGACGAGCCTGTCGCCATCCATGACCAGCGCGCAGGCCCGCGCGGCGGACAGATCCGGCAGCACGTCGGATAGCGGGGCATCCGGTGCGACGCGGGGCGGGTTGCGATCCATGGCGGAAGCTACGTATGCATCCGGTCCCTCGGTCAACATGGCGCGCACCAGTGCGGCGCGCGTCAGCAGCCCCAGCACCGCGTCGCCGTGCATCACGGGGAAATCGTGCTGGGAAGTGGCCAACAGCAGATTGCCGGCGTCGCGGATGCTCTCGCCGTGGGAGAGCGTGCGAAAGTCGGTGATCATGGCGGCGCGCACGGGCACGCCGCTGGTGAGCAGGCGGCCGCGCACCGCGGCGCCCTCCTGCGAAGCGCCGATGTAGATGAACATGGCGATGAAGACCAGGATGAAATTGGAAGAGAGCAGGCCGAACAAGCCCAGCAGGGCGGCCAGTATCTGACCCGCGCCGGCGGCGATGCGGGTAGCTTGCTCTTCCGGTTTGAACAGCGCCAGCAGCGAGCGCAGCACGCGTCCGCCGTCCATGGGATACGCCGGCAGAAGATTGAACATGAACAGCAGGAAGTTGCCGGTGGCGATGCGCTGGGCGAGGTTGGCGTCGGTGGGATCCTTCAAAAGCTCGATCGGCACGAACTGGTGCCGCATGGCCAGCCAGATGAACAGGCCCGCGGCAATCAGAGCGTTGACCAGCGGCCCACTGATGGCGATCCAGAACTCTTCGTGCGCTTTGGGCATGCGCTCCGGACGAGACACTCCGCCGATGGGGAACATGACGATCTCGGTGGTGCGGATCCCGTAATGGCGCGCCACCAGGGTGTGCCCGATCTCGTGCAGCAGCACTGAACCGAACAGGGCCAGAATGTAGAGCGCGGTCATGGCGCCCGACTGCTGCCCGCCGACTCCAATGAACACGAGGAAGATCAGCAGCAGGATGAATGTGAAGTGCAGACGCACGGGTACGCCGAAGATGCGCAGCATGCCGACGGTGCCGGGGATGGGCGCCTGCTTCGGCTTGTCGTCGGATGGCGGCGTATCGGGCATACGGAAGGGCAGCCCGCCCTCACGGACTTGGCCCGGTACCATTGTCGCGCGAAAGCGGGGGAACGAGCGGTGCCCCGGCGGTCCCGGCGGCGAGTAAGCCGGTGGGTTATTTCAGTGTGCCCTTTTCTTTCGCCACGCTCAGCAGGGTCGGATAGAACTGCACGAAGGTGTTGTCGACGGCGCCGTGCTCCGCGTGGCACGAATAGCAGCCCTCTGTCGTGGGCCTCTGTTTGCCCGTGGGGGAAGTTCCATCGCCGAAGCTGAAGAACGCCCACTTCCCCGGAAAACGGCTCTCGTCCTTGACCTCCGCCTCGATGCCCGCGAGGCCGCTCTGGAAATGCCCCGCCTTGTTGATGGATCCCTTCGACTCCGAGGAGCGGACCTCGATGAGCAACATGGTCTTGTCCGGCCACCGGCCGGTTGCCAGGAATGACTTATAGGCCGACGGCGTGACAAAGACATTATCGAACCGGGGACTCTCCTCGCCCTTCGCGGCCAGGGGACCATAGTTCATTCCCAAGCCGGAGCTGAGGAAGACCCACTCGCGATAGTTGGCGGGGAACAGCAGTTCGCCTTTGGCGCTGAATTGAGGGCCATCAGTCTGCGAACCGCCCGTTCCGGTAAGTACGGCCGCGGCTAGCAGAGCGGCAGCCACAACGAACGCGATTTGATGTCTCATACAAAATCCTCGGGTGAAGCATCAAACTGCGACTTGCAGCCGTTGCTGCAGAAGTAATACGTAACACCCTTATAAGTGGATCGCAGCGGAGCTTCGGCCGAGAGCGCCATTCCGCACACCCGGCATGCAGAGCCGCTTGCCGGATTAAACGGTTTCGCGTAAGCCTGATTTGCGGCCCCGGTGGAGTCCTTCCAACCTTCGCCCTGATACTCCATGACAAAGGCCGTGCCCTCGGCCGACGCCCGCCCGAAGTAGCGTTCCACTACGCGCAAAGCGAGGTCGATCCCCGAGGTCAATCCGCCCGCCGTCGCCAGATTCGGCTCGGACTCGACGAAGCGGTATCCGCGCATGAGCTTCACGTCGCGGAACTGCATGGCGAACAGTCCGTAAGATCCATGGTGCGTAGTCGCCGCTTTGCCAGCGAGCAGACCGGTCTTAGCCAGGATGAACGCGCCCGTGCAGACAGACATGACCACGTCTGCCGTCTTCGACGACTTACGAATCCATTGCAGCATGGCATCGTTTCCACTTTGCGCCGGAATCACGATTACCTTGGACACGGGGGCGTTTTCAAACGTGTAATCCGGCGTCAGCTTGAGCCCGCCTGATGCGGTTACCGTTTTCGTGCTTTCGGCGACGGTGAACAGATTGAAAGCACTGCCACCGTTGGGACGGTTGGCATCCTGAAACACTTCCCAGCGGCCTGCGTAATCGATCATCACCGCGCCGTCGGAGATGGTCACGGCGACGGGGATGGTACCTTGCGCCGGAGGCGTCAACGGCTTCGGGCCCGGGCCGGATTGTCCGGCTTTCGCAAATGGGGTTGCGGCAGCGGCGACTGCCGCGGCTGTGAGTAAGGTTCGTCTGGTCATGTATGCTCTCCTTTGTAGGTTCTATTCGCAACGCAATGCATGTTGGGGATCGATGTGGGCGGCTCGCCGCGCGGGCAGATAGGAAGCCAGCAAGGCGGCGCCAAAGAGCAACGCCGAAACTAAGACGTAAGTGGGAAGGTCCGTGGGAGTGACTTCGAACAGCAGCGCTTTAAGCACGCCGGTCAGCGCCACGGCGCCCGCCAGCCCGATAGCCAGGCCGATCGCGACCAGCGCCACTCCCTGCCGGATGACGATACCGAGAATATCCCGCGGCGTGGCGCCGAGCGCCATGCGAATGCCGATCTCGCGCACGCGCTGCCGTACGGAAAGGGCCAGCATCGAGCCTATACCCGTGACTGCGATGACCAGGGCCAATGTGGCGAAGAGGCCGAACAGGCGCGCGGTAGTGCGCGGCGACGAAACCGAATCGGCGCGAACCTCTTCCAACGTCTTTTCCATAGTGATCGCGGTCTGCGGATCTATGTCAAGGATGGCCCGGCGCACCTGGTTCGCCACCCTAGCGGGATCGCTTGCGGTCCGAACGAGAATATATCCGAGAGAGGCAAGTTGCGTCATGGGCCGGTAGAACTGGTCGGGAGCTTCGCGTGCGAGTCCGAATTCCTTCACATCGCCTACGACGCCTACAATCGTGATCCAATGCTCGCCATTGTCGAATGAAACCCGCCTTCCCAGCGGGTCGAGCGCGCCCCAGCGCCGGTGGGCCAGCGACCGGCTGATGACCGCCACGGGCAGTGCCTCGGCAGTGTCGGATTCGCGGAACGTCCGGCCGCTGACGAGTGGAATTCCGAGCGTCCGGAAATAGTCGGGGGTTGCGGCGCGCATGGCGGCCACGGGCGGTGTCTCCGCATCAGAGCGAGGAATGCCCTCGATCTGAAATGTCTGGCTCCAGCCGTTCGTTCCGAGTGTGTCGGGATCCAGCGGGAAACTGGAGGAGAGCGCGGCCGACAAGACCCCAGGCTGAAGTTGTACTTTCTCGAGCAACCGGTCGGCCACGGATCGGATTTGCTCCGGTTTGGTGTAGCGGGACCAGTTCAGGTCGAAGCTCACGGCGAAGACCCGTTGCGGCACGAACCCGGCATCCACCCGCGCGAGTTGGATAAAGCTGCGAACCATTAGGCCGGCGCCGATGAGCAGCACATAGGAGAAGGCGACTTGCGCGGCGATGAGCGCGCTTCGCACCAGATTCCGGCGTCCCTCGGCGGCGCGCTGGACGCCTGCCTTCAGCCCGTGGGCCAAATCCGTGCGGGAGTACAGAGCCGCCATAGAGCCGAAAACCACGGTGGTGGCGCCCGCGCACAATACCGCGAACAGCAGGACCCATCCATCGATGCCGATCTCGCGGGCCCGCGGCGTGAGCTGACTGACAAACTCCGTCATGAGCCGTAGGCTGCCGGCTGCGAAGAGCAGCCCCACGCCGGCCGCCAGAAGAGCGAGGATCAGACTCTCGGTAAGCAACTGGCGCAGCAAGCGCCCGGCGCCGGCGCCAACCGCCGTGCGGATCGTCAGTTCCCTTTCGCGCCGCGCCATGCGCGCCAGGATCAGGTTCGCCACGTTGGCGCAAGCGATCAGCAGGACGAAGGCCGCGGCCCCCAACAGCAGCAGAAGCATAGGCTGAGCGTGGTGGGTCAGCTCGCTACGCAGCGCACTGGACGAAATTCCGTAGCCCATCCCCTTGGTGTACGATTTCGGATAATCGTGCTCCAGCCGGCGAGCGATCACGGACAGGTCGGCATGGCAGTGCTCCAGAGTCGCCTCAGGTTTGAGGCGTCCGAAAACGCTCATCATGCGCGCGTCGCGGTTGCCGATCATGCGTTGCGACGATCGGAAGGGACACGCCGACACGGGCATGTACACATCGTTTTCGTTGGGGTATTGCGGGATGGGAGGCAGAACGCCAACGACGGTATGCACGCGGTCGTTCATCTCGAAGGTCTTCCCTACGACGTGCGGGTCGCCGGCTTCGCTCGTTTTCCAGAATTCGTAACTGAGAATCAGCACCGCCGGCGCGCCGGGCTTATCGTCGTCCGGGCGGAAGGCCCTGCCCAGCAGAGGCTTGACGCCGAACATATCGAAGAACCCTGCGGACACGACGCCCGTGCGGACGCGGTGTGCGTCGTTCCGGCCCAGCAGAGTGAATGTCATGCTGTGGTATTCGGCCACTTCGCTCAGGGTTCGATTCTGCCGGCGGTAGTCGTCGATTTCCTGCACGGAAAATCGCACATCGTCCGCGTTCAGTTTGGTGGCTTGCTGCCTCAGCACGACCAAGCGGTC
>Ga0181532_10003237_pt1 | contig 14739 bp, 12 predicted proteins | sample PEATcosm2014_Bin_33_FD_119768 | JGI IMG/M metagenome (GOLD analysis project Ga0181532, IMG submission 119768) | Peatland microbial communities from MTU Mesocosm Facility, Houghton, MI, USA - PEATcosm2014_Bin11_30_metaG | ecosystem: Environmental > Terrestrial > Soil > Wetlands > Peat | place...
CAGCACTGTCCTCCCAAAGAGCACGTCGCCAACTGGGACCTGAAGGCTCTGAAAGACGCGATCTTCACCCGCTTCGGCGTGGACATCTACGCCGAGGGCCTCAAACCTGAGCAGATGAACCGCCAGGAACTGGGCGACGCCATCTTCGAAAAACTCAAAGAACGTTATGACGCGAAAGAGAAGCTGATTGGCGCCGAGGCCATGCGCTATCACGAGCGCATGATCATGCTGAGCGTAATCGACGCGCAGTGGAAAGATCATCTGCTCGGAATGGATCACTTGAAAGAGGGCATCGGCCTGCGCGGTTATGGACAGCACGATCCGCTGGTCGAATACAAGCGCGAGTCCTTCGACATGTTCGAAGAAATGATGCAGCGCTTTCAGGAAGAAACGGCTCGCTACCTGTACCTGATGCAGATCATGGAGCGTCCGCGGGAGTCGGGAGCGGCGCCGGGTGGCGGCGGAGGCAGTGCCGACGAGCTGTCCGGCCAGGGGCCCGAAGCCGGCGTGCCTCCAGTCATCACCGGAGGTCGAGGCGGCAACGGACGCCCGCCGCGCCAAGTCGCTACCTCCGTGGACGAAATCGAAGAAGCCTTCCAGCGCAAGAAAAAGAAAGAGCTGGAACAAGCGCGCATGGCCGGGGCTGGCGACATGCAAGTCCAGCAAGTGGTGCGCTCGGGAGAAAAAGTCGGGCGCAACGATCCTTGCCCTTGCGGCAGCGGCAAGAAATATAAGAAGTGTTGCGGCGCAAATTCGTAGAGCTCTCACCGCCGAGACGCCGAGATCGCCGAGGGAATCTCTGGCTGGAGCTCATGGGTCGGCAGTAAATCATTCCTTTCAGTTTTTTCTCGGCGCTCTTGGCGTCTCGGCGGTTAAACGCCTTTTGGTTTCTTACCGAGCGCGCGAAACGTCATCTCCATGGCTGGGCTGTGCGTGCGCCGCTTCCAGGCAAAGAACATAGGGGCGTAGGTCTCGGTGATGTAATCGCCTCGGCCGATTCCGAGCGCGCGCGCTGTGCGGTCAATCCAACGCGACGGCCCTTCGATCTCGCCGAAATTTCCAATCGGAGTCTCATCCAGCACCACGTGGCCGGTGCCGTCACTCCACTCCGCGCGATATTTTTCATAGCGAAACGTGGGCGTGAACCCAAGCACGCGCAGAATGGCGTCCATCTGGGGGCCGTTCTCCACCTGCGTTTCGAGTTCGGCGCGCACTTTATGGCGACCGGCCTTGCCTTTCGCCTTGTGGGTCAGCACCCAGGTCTCGCCGTACTTGCGCAGCCGCAGCATCTCACCGCGCTTGCGCAGCTTCTGGCCGGGCAGGTCGTAGAGAGAATTCATCTCGTGGGTGGAGCGGGTGAGCTGTTTGAACCCCGCTTGCTTCAGCGCCCGGGTTAGTGCGGGCAGATTCTCAATTCGAAATTTAATTTCGATTTCCTTCGGCATGATGAAATCTTAACCGCCGCGCCTGCAAAAAGCTTGAACCGCAGAGGACGCGGAGAACGCAGAGAAATAAAATGGATTTTCAGAGCGAAGGAATTTGCTGGCCGTTCGTGAGGCAGATCGACAGGAAAAGCAAGACCAAGATTCCTCTCTGCGTACTCTGCGCACTCCGCGGTTAGGCGGTTTCCTTCGGCTCGACCTCGGATTCTCGCGCCCGCCGATGGAACCAGCTCATGTGCGGCAGATCGCGCTCCACTTTTCGCCGTTTTGCGATCAGTTCGGCGGTGATCGACACGGCAATCTCTTCCGGCGTAATCGCCCCAATATCCAGCCCGATGGGCGCATGGACCCGGTCAAATAAATGGGCGGGCAGACCTTCCTGTTGCAGCTCTTTGAAGATGGTGATGGTCTTCCGCTTCGACCCAATCATGCCGACGTAGCGCGCCGGAGTCTGCACCGCCCAGCGCAGCATTCGCATATCGTCGCGGTGCCCGCGCGTGACGATCACGATGTACGAAGACTCGCCTGGCGTGAGCCGAGCCGTAGCCTTGTCGAAATCGTCGGCGATCACCTGCTGCGCTTCGGGGAAGCGTTCGCGGCTGGCGTAAGCTTCGCGATCGTCGATCACGGTAACGTCGAATCCGGCGATGCGTGCCACTTTGTAAAGGCTGGCTGCGACGTGGCCCGCGCCAAAAATATAAAGATCCGCGGGAGGCAAAACCGGCTCCACGAAAATCTCCAGCGTGCCGCCGCAGACCAGGCCGGTGTCGTACTTCGGATCGTGATTCAGATCAAAGGTCATAGTTCGCGGCTTCTCCGATTCCATCACTTCGCGCGCCGCCTGCCACACCTCGGCCTCAACGCAGCCGCCGCCGATGGTCCCGACGATCGAGCCATCGTCGCGCACCAGCATCTTGGCGGTCTTGAACGAAGGAATCGATCCCTGAGCGTTGACGATGGTAGCCACCGCCCCGCGGCGTCCGTCTTTTCGCAGACGGACGATCTCTTCGTACAGGTCCATAGCGTTGATTATGGTTCGCTGAGCCGGGAAGGTCAAACGCGGGCGTGCGCGCCAGCTAGCGAGCGGTGCTCTGGACAGCCGAGGGCGGCTGTCCCTCCGCAGAGCAGATGCGATTTGTGCTAGCTTGTAGGGTTCAAATTCCCGTTGTCCACGCTCCAGGAGCTCCCATGAAAGCCGTTCGCATTCATCAGTTCGGTGGACCCGAAGTCCTCACCTACGAAGACGTTTCCGATCCCAAGCCGCGTAAAGATCAAGTTCTCATCCGCGTGCGAGCCTGTTCTCTGAATCACCTCGACCTCTGGGTGCGCAAAGGACTGCCCGGCGTCAATCTGCCGCACATTCTCGGCAGCGACATCGCCGGCGAAATTGTCGAGGTTGGCGAGTACATCACCGACTTCAAGCCCGGACAGCGCGTGCTGCTTGCGCCCATGCATTTCTGCAACCACTGCGCGAAGTGTGTTGCCGGACTGCAGAACCAGTGCCGCCAGTTCAGCGTGCTCGGCAACGCCGTGGACGGCGGCAACTGCGAACTGATTGCCGTGCCCGCCGTGAACGTCATCCCCATCCCCGACTCGCTCGATTTCAACGAGGCCGCCAGCGTTCCGCTGGTGTTTCTCACCGCATGGCACATGCTTACGGGACGCGCCGCGATCCGCCCCGGCCAAAGTGTGCTGGTGCTGGGCGCGAATTCAGGGGTGGGCATTGCCGCCATTCAGATTGCGAGACTGTTCCACGCGCGGGTGATCGCGACCGCGGGCGACGAACGCAAAATGGAGCGCGCCCGCGAACTCGGCGCCGATTTCGTCATCAACCACTATGAGCAGAAAATTTCGCAGGAAGTCCGCAAGATCACCAACTTCGAGGGCGTCGATATCGTCATCGAGCACGTTGGGCACGCCACCTGGGAGGAGAGTGTGCGGTCGCTCAAAACCGGAGGCACGCTCGTCACATGCGGCGCAACGACGGGACCGAAAGTCGACCTCGATCTGCGATTTCTATTCTCGCGGCAGCTCGCATTGCTCGGGTCGTACATGGGAACGATGAGCGAGCTCTACGAAGTGCTCGGCCACGTGTTCGCCGGGCGGCTCAAGCCCGTCATCGACCATACTTTTCCTTTGAAGGAAATTCGCACGGCGCACGAGTATATGGGGAAGAGCCAGATGTTCGGCAAGATCGTGCTGAACCCGTAGAGCTTTTCACCGCCGAGACGCGGTGAGCGCCGAGAGGTGCCGAGCTTTAGTTTCCTCTGCGCACTCGGCCTCCTCTGCGGTTAAAATAGCCCCATGGCGCAAGAGCTCAGTTTTGGCCCCTACGTTGATATCGAAAACGGCAAGAAGGTGGTTAAGGAACTTGTCTTCGGAGACGGCGTGCCCGAAGGTATCGTCATGACCACGCTCGACGCTGCCGTCAACTGGACGCGCAAGAATTCGATCTGGCCGATGACGTTTGGGCTGGCTTGCTGCGCCATTGAAATGATGTCGATGGGGGCGTCGCGCTTCGATATCGCGCGCTTCGGCGCCGAGGTGTTTCGGCCGTCGCCGCGGCAATCGGACCTGATGATTATTGCCGGCCGCGTTTCAAACAAAATGGCTCCCGTAATCCGCCAGCTCTGGGAACAGATGCCGGAACCGAAGTGGGTGATTTCGATGGGGGCGTGCGCGACTTCCGGCGGCGTTTTTCAAAATTACGCGCTGGTGCAGAGCGTGAATCAGGTTATTCCCGTGGATGTTTATGTCCCCGGATGTCCGCCGCGTCCCGAGCAGTTGATTTACGCGATCACGCTGCTGCAGGAAAAAATCATGATCGAGCGCGGTAGCATGAAGAAGGCGTTGAATCTCGTCCCAAGAGGCGAGTAGTGGAGCGACGGGCGTCTCGCCCGTCCAACAGTATGGCGGCCGGGCGAGGACGCCCGGCTCTCCATTTCAAGCGCTCACTGTTTCATTCTTGTCGCCATTTGCCGTTCCGGCGGGGTCATCTGATTCCAGATCGCGCTCAAATCTTTTTCCAGAATCTGATTATTCGGATCCACGCGCAGAGCCAGCGCAAACCATAAATACGATGTCGGCAGATCGCGCGGCGCACAGTGGCCGGTGGCATACATGGTTCCGAACGCGCTTCGCGCTTTGGCGCTAGATTTGGCCGAAGCGGCCTTCAGGTATTTCACTGCCTCGGCACAGTTTTCGGAGACGCCTCGCCCGTAGAGATAGGCCTCGCCCTTGCGGAAGTCCGCGTCCCCGGACTCTGCCGCGACGGGCGCGGGTGATTTCAAAGCATTGGCTGAGGTTGCGGGGGACTCGCGTTTCTCCGCACTCTTGTCGGCGAGCGCGATCTTTGGAGTTAACTTTGGAGTTAACTTCGGAGTTACCTTCGGTGTCACCGGTTTCGCTTCGGGCTTTGCGGCTGCGTCCACGGTCTTGCGCGCAGGCTCGGGAACAGCGCTTGCGTTCTCGGCGCGGCTTTCGGGAACTCCGGCCGACGGAACCGCTGCCTGCGGCGAGCCCGCTGCGGGCGCCGGGGCCGCGTTCTGGGCCACCGCTTTCGGCGACGGCTTCTCGGCGGGAGCTTCGTCGGCATTCGACGTTGCGGCCTCCGGCTTTCGACTCTCCATAGCGTCGAGATAGTTGGTGTACGTCCACCAGCCGGCTACGCCCAATGCTGCCAGCAGCGCTACCAGCAACAGGAACCGCCGCCTGCCGGTCTTGGGCTGCTCGGGCTCAAAAAAAGAATCCAAGCCGGAGAAGGATTTTTCCCGCAGCGAGTCCAGGCTGGGCTGATGCATGCTCGGCTGGTGCGGGCTGGGCGGATGCGGGCTGGGCTGATGGAGCGGATGCGGGCTGAGCTGATTTGCGCCAGGGTGATTCAAGCCCAGCATCGAGGGTCCGCTGATCGGCGGCACCGCTTTGTTTGCTGGCGTGGTCGCGTTCTCCTCGATGGGAGTCCGCACCGGTTCCGGCGCGTTCGCTATCTTTGTGGGAACCGGGGGCGGAGTCGTTGACCAGGGGCTCAGTGCGGGCGCGGCCGCCGGTCGCCGAGCTTCGGTTCGAGCTTCGAGCCGAGGTTCAAGCAAGGTGCCGCACATTCCGCAAAAACGGAAATTGTCCGAATTGTCCTCACCGCACTTCGGGCAGATCACGAATGCTTCTCCGGATGTTGTTTCCTACAGTTTAACTCCTGCCGGGCAATGTCATTGCGCTCTTCCATTCATATTAGAATGCAGACGTCGGGTCTCGGTTCATGCCGAAAACTTCTAAAGCCAAGCCCATGCTCGCCGCCAAGCATTTCGAGGCGAGGCTTGAGCGCATGCGCCCCCGCCTCCATTGGGTTATCGTCCACATGCCGTTCGATGCGGCAAAGATCTGGGGGGGTTCGTGGCCAGATTAAAGTGAAAGGCGAAATCAACGGGTTCGCGTTCCGGACTTCGCTGTTTCCCACGCGCGAGGGTCGGCACATTCTGCTGGTCAACAAGCGGATGCAAAAGGGAGCACGAGCCGCTGAAGGCAGCGTCGCGCGTTTTCAGATGGAACTCGACCGCGAAGAACGGACGGTAACGATCCCCGATGAGCTGAAGCGCATCCTCGGCCGCATTCCCGGCCGCATTCCCGAAGAAGATCGCTCGCTTCGGCGCTGGTATGACGAGCTGAATCATTCCACACGCAACGACATTGCAAAATGGATCACTGAACCCAAGAGCGCCGAAGCCCGCGTGCGTCGTGCGGAACAGCTCGCGGAACGCCTGCTCGCCGTCATGGAGGCGGAACGGGAACTGCCACCCGTTCTGCAACTGGCTTTCGCGCGTCATCGCTATCGTTATCCAAATCCGAGCGCCCGCGAAGGTTGGGATCGCATGTCGGCAGCACGGCGGCGCGCGCACCTGTTTGGCATCTACTACTACAGGACTCCGGACGCCCAAGCCCGCCGCATCGACAAAATGCTCGATGACGCTGCCGCGTTCGCCGAGAAAATGAGCGGCAAGAAAAAGTAAACCGGGAATCGAAACCTGGCTGCCGCAAGGATAGATGGGATGGATAGATAGCGCAGGCGGGGCCACCTTCGCCCAAGAAAAAAGTGGCGCACCGGAGTGCGCCACTGAGTTGAACACGAATTGGTAAGTCTACTCCCCGGCTACTGCTGGGCGAAGTATCCGAGGGTTAGCTGATTGGCGTCGGTTTCGATCGCTATGTTGTCTCCCGTTGCATCAATCAGGTAGTAGTTGAATACGTCGGCCGTGCAACCGGCGCCGCCGAACGTGGTGCAGGATGTGACATCCAAGCCGGTGATGGTGCCGCCGGAGAAGATGCCGTTGGAAGCAGCAGTACCGGTAGTAACGAAGGTGCCGGTAACGGTCGCATCCGCAGCCGTCAAACCGAACCAGTTGATGTCGACGAATCCAGCGAACGTTCCGACTCCGTCAGCCGAAAACAAACCGACAGCGTCGAACTCGAATTCGTTAGTCGCATCCGCGCCGCCAGCGCCCAAGGCATAGGGACCACTGAAAGACGCAGCGGTGAATGAGCCGGCTCCGGTTTGCAGGTAGCCACGACCGCCAAGGACATCAGTCGTGTCCAGGGTAATCGCCAGCGCATTGCCGTTCCCGTCCAAATAGATCTGGAGGTTAACGTTAGCGCCTCCTTCGGCGCCGTCGGTTAGGCCGGCTATCGTTACATCTCCGGTGGGGTCCACCGTATAAGCCGGAGCAGTGACGGGGTCCGGACTTGCCGTCTCTACCAAGCTGAGATCGTTGTAATCGACGAAACCGGTTACGGTAGTGGCGCCGGGAGTGATCTGGCCGACAGCTTGAAACGCTCCAGCGATGGCGTCGACACCGGTGAGGCCGATCACGTAGGTGTTACCAGAGACGGAAGCGGAACTGAAGGTTCCGGTATTCGCTCCCTGGCTGAGGGCGACTCCGCCGGTGGTGCCACCAAACGTATCGCCATTGCCTTCCACCAGCCGGATGTGATTGGAATCGACGATGTAGCCATACAGGATGATTGTGTCGAGTTCCGCGGGGTTTAGTGTGAACGCGACCCTGCCGAAAGCGTCAGGCGTCGCAGTAACTGTACTGGCGCCTAAAGTCGCACCCGGCGCAAGGTTGCCGGCGTCGTTTACGTCGAGAATGCTGCCCGTCCCCGAGATGCCCCCGGAGCTATCGACGTTGATAACGCCGCCGATAGCGAGTGGATCGCCATCTATGTCTTCGCCGCCAACGACGAAGGCGTAGCCGCTTGCCAGAGGAGTAGTGGCGGCGGTGGTTTGGGCGTTGATGTCTCCGCTGGCCGAAGCCGAAGCGTCGAACTCGTTAATGAAGGTCTTGCCGGTAGCGCTGAGCGGAAGCACCGTGCCATTCAGAGTCTCGATCCCGCCCACACCCACAAGGGTGTCGGTAGAGGAGCAAGTGGCACCGCTGCACGTTACCAGAGTGATTTGCAGGTTGCCATCGGCGGTGATTGCCACGCCGCTGCCGGTGGGGTTGATCTGATCGTAGAGGTCACCATTGACCGGGTCGACGAAGTCCTGCTCGCCGCTGGTGATCGCCCCGGCAGTGCCAACCGTAAAGGCTCCTGCGACATGGTAAGACCCGTTAGCATTCTCTCCATTCAGAGAGAATACGTAGCTTCCTGTGCCCAGAGGCCCGGTGGAGACGGAAGTTGTGTTCGTCAGGGCAAAGTCGACCGGCGTCAATTCTAAAGCCGGAGCCGCCCCAGCCGTCACTTGATAAGCCGGGCCGGCTGTCGCGTCCGCGGTGAACGTCGAAGAGGTTGCATTGCCGTTCGCGTCTGTCATATCCGTTTCTGTATTCGTTCCATTCGACGCGAACGTGCCGGACGGTGCCGACGCCGGAGCGGTGAAGGTGATCGCCACCCCGCTGTCCGGGTTGCCGAAACTGTCAGTCACGGTTGCCACCAGCGGACTTGCAAAGGCCGTGCTGATCACCGCGCTTTGCGGGGTTCCGCTTGTCGCCGCGAGCGATGCCGGCGGTCCTGCTAAGTTCGTGAGAATGAAGCTGGCCGACGACGTCGCTCCTGGAACCGTGCCTCCCACGTCAGCCGAGCCGGCTACCGTATTCGCGGTGAAGACCGATGAGGTAGCCACCCCGCTCGAGTCGGTTGTATCCGTTTCCGTGGAGGTTCCGGTCGTAGCGAAAGTGCCACTCGCTCCCGACAACGGAGCCGAGAACGTCACCGTCGCGCCGCTCACTGGGTTTGAGCCTGCCATCACCGTGACTTGCAGGTTCGCGTACGCCGTGCCAACCACCGCGCTTTGCGGCGTTCCGGCCGTCGCTGTGATCGTTGTAAGCGGTTTGCTGGATGGGCTGCATGCCACCAAGCCGGCAATCATGATCAAACTGATGAGAAGAAGAATCGATTTGCGGAATGTCATCGGGCACCTCCGTTGAGTGCAGCCTGGGATGTCGGTTCGGTCTTGCCTGCAGACGCGGAACGCGTCGCGCGGGGGGCGTGCTCGCGCACTAGCAATCCGTGTTTGCTGCGCACCGTGACGGTGCGGCCGCCGACGGTCAGTTGGCGAGCCATGAAATATTTCTTCCCGCGCAGCGACATCGTGGCCCCAACGATCTGAACCGGCGTTCCTACTTGCAGGGATTCTTTAGTCGCCTTGCTCAGGAAAGATCCGACGTGGGTATCGACCACGCCCTCCGGGCCAGCCACCAGCAGATGCATCCCTGCCGGACTGCCGATCTCGTGCTTGGTGACGACTTTCTGAATGGTCCCATTGAGAGTGGTTTCATGCGCCGCATCGTAAGCGGGGCCAAAGCCTCGTCCACGAGATTCGGGCGCCGTGGTGGCGGCGAGTGGAATAGCCAGAATCGCGAACAGCAGGCCGGTCAGCAGCCCCGCGATCGTTCGAGTGGGTTTCGTCAGAAAATTGCGACTCATGGACAAGCTCCTTAAGCACAAGTTTATGGAAAGCATCGATAGACCGACAAACGGACGGCACGCGCCGTTTTTCTGCCGACTGCGTGTAGCCCGGCAAGCAACCGTTTCGCCATCGTGCTTCCAGGTCGAGTTTAGATTTAGAGTCAAACCTCTGGTTCGCAAGCGTACACTTCCCCTGCCCCGGAGCGCAACTGGGTTTCCCGCCAGAGCCGTTACTACTTTAAGGACAAGGGAATTGACGGCTGGGTACGCGTCAATGGCGGGTCCCTGAGATAAAGCAAATGCGTCGGTGTGTGACCTGTGCTTGTGAGTTCGCTGGCCCTGAAGCTCAATAGCAAATCTTGCGTTCAAGTTGCTAACGCCACCTTTCTGCCTCTTTACTGCAATCTATTTCTGTCGCAACTCTTTCGTTGACACTGGGCACTCCGACAGCGTAATTATGTTCCCTCTGTATTTACCGGTGGTGATCTTTGGTGATGACGTCCGGTGGAAATCCCCTGCGCTTCCTCACGGACAGTGTGGGCATCTGGCCGCTCGTACCAAAGAGCACCTTATGATCCTTCCTCCTCCCAACCCGGCATATGCCGAGGTGCAGATCCCCGCACTGGCGGGCAAATCGACGTTCTTTCAGGAGAGTCACTTATGTCTCAAGACACGCGTAGGATGTTTCCCGTTGTGGTGCTTGCCTGCCTGGCTGTTATGCTGATCGCGGTGCCGGCGTTCTCGCAGTCTGCGAGTGGCGTCCGCGCTTCTCAGGTTCTTGGCGCTGAAGATCCGTCCAGGCAGATTGCCGTTACGTTCTGGCTCAACCAGCACGACAAAGCTGGCTTCGACGATCTGGTCCGCCAGATGTACGACCGAAATTCGTCCAACTACCATCACTGGCTCACGCTGAATGAGTACAAAACCCGGTTCGCTCCGAGCGCTGGAGATATGGCGATTGTTCGGCAGCATCTGGCTGCGAATAATCTCCACGTGGTTGCGACCGACCAACTCAATCATGCCGTGACCGCGCGCGGCACCGTAGCTGACGTCGAACGGGCGACCGGTGTGCAACTGAACCGCGTGTTAATCAATGGCGAGGTGCATCGCGTGCCCAGCGCAGTGCCTGTCATCTCCGGAGCCGCCAGCAAACTGGTTTCTGCCGTCCAAGGCCTCTCTGATTTGACGTATCACAACTATGCCAAGCGCCAGATCGACCCCGACACCGGCAAGCCCATGGCTGTGGTCCCGCTGTACCACCCCGGCCCGACCGAGAAGTTCTTTAACGCCGACTGCCTCCGCGGTACACAGGTGAAGGATTTCAAGACCGACGGCGGCGCCCCCTATGCCATCTACAATGGCGCGCGCTACGGCGGCGCCATCACTGCCGGTGTTCCCGATCTTCCCCCCTGCGGCTACGATTCACTGCAGATGGAGAAGGCGTACGGCCTCACTCCCCTATACAAAGAGAAGCTCGATGGCAGCGGCCAGACCATTGTCATCGTGGATGCCTACGGTTCCGACACGATTACCACCGATGCCAATACTTTCGCCGAGATCAACGGTCTTCCGGCGTTGACTTCCAGCAATTTCACGATCTACTACCCCACGGGCCCCACGAATTGCGGAGGTAATACTTGTGGCTGGGATGTGGAGACCAGCCTCGACGTGGAGTGGTCGCACACGGTAGCTCCGGGAGCCAACATTGCCCTGTTGTTGTCGGCCGACAACTCCTTTACCAACCTTGACCTCTCCGTGCTCTACGGCATCGAGACCGGGCTCGGTCCGGTGATCTCCAACAGCTACGGCATCGGCGAGATTATTCTCGAAACCGAGGATCCCGCTGAACTTACAGTTCAGAACACGCTCAGCGAGTTGGGCGCCGCGCTCGGCGTCTCCGTAAATTTCTCCAGTGGCGACGACGGAGACTTCTCGTACGCGTACGGTGTGACGACTGTTTCCATGCCGGCGGCTTCTCCCTACGCGACCAGTGTCGGCGGCACCAGCGTGTTTATCAATTCCAACGACTCTATTAAGTTGCAGACGGGGTGGGGCAACAACCTCACCCGCATCGCCTTAGCTACTCCCAACCCGCCCGTTATTCCGCCGGACTTCATTGGTTTTTACGCTGGAGCTGGTGGCGGCACAAGCGCTGTCTGGCCGAAGCCTTCATACCAGGGGAGCTTGTCCGGCAGCTGGCGGCTCGTCCCCGACATCGCATACGTGGCTGACCCGTACACGGGCGCCGAGTTTGTCGATACCGAGGGTGGAACACAGTTCATCTCCGTGGTCGGCGGAACCAGTCTCGCCTGCCCCATGTTTTCGGGTATGTGGGCAATCTCCACTCAGGCTGCGGGCGCATGGCTCGGCCAAGCCGCTCCGCTGCTTTACGGCCTGCCTGCGGGTGCAATCACCGACGTGGTCGCTGTGACCGGTCCTAACAACGTCAGTGGCACCACCAACAGCCCGCCCGCTTCTCCCGTCTACTATTCTCCGGAGGCGCTGGCGGCTCCGTTGGAAAACACCGTTGATTTCGTAAGTTTGCTGTACAACGGAACCTCTACCCGTTGGTACGTTATCAGCTTCGGCACCGACACTTCGCTGACGACGGGCCCGGGATGGGACAACGTCACCGGACTGGGGACGCCGAACGGCGCTAGCTTCGTCACGGCCGTTGCCGCCGCGGTGAAGTAACCCAACCTCAAACCAGAGCGGGCCGGAGCAATTCCGGCCTGCTTTTTTGTTCTGACCGCACAACCCTGTGCCTGGTTATCTCAATATTGTTTATCGACAATGTTTATCTACAATGTTTATCTACAATGTTTATCTACAATGTTTATCTACAATATGACCGACGTAACTGCACGCCGCGGTTTCTTCTGCTATACTGACGTTAACGCTTTTGCTACGGTTTGCTCGTCACGCGGGGATCCTATTGGATCCGTTACACTTCCGCATTTCCTGCCCGCCGTTTGGTTCCAGCGCCGATTTCATTGCGAGCGGCATGCGAACTCGGACATGTGTCCGAGAAATCAAAAGTAAGCCCCTCCAGAAAGAAAACAATCGAATGACAACATTTACGGAACTGCCCTTGTCTGCTCAGTTGCAGCAGAAACTGGCGGCAGCTCAATTCATTACCCTCACACCCATCCAGGCACGCGCCATTTCTCCGGCCCTTGAAGGCAAGGACGTGATCGGCACGGCCCAGACCGGCACCGGCAAGACTCTCGCGTTTCTGATTCCGATCATCGAAATGCTGCGTGTCACGCCATCGAAGAACGTCAGCGCGCTGGTCCTCTTGCCCACGCGTGAACTGGCCATGCAGGTTCACGAACAATACGAACAATTGCGCGACAAGAACATGCCGAAGGCGGCGCTGGTGATCGGCGGCGTAGCGGAGAAGGCGCAGATTCAAAGTCTGCGCTCCGGCTGCGAATTCGTGATCGCCACTCCGGGACGCTTGCAGGATTTCATCACCCGCAAGTTCGCCGACCTGCGGCACGTGAAAATACTCGTGCTCGACGAAGCCGATCGCATGCTGGATATGGGTTTTCTTCCGGCCATTCGGCGCATCCTGCAAATTCTGCCGCAGCGCCGGCAGACCCTCTGTTACTCCGCCACCATGGAGCAATCGGTGGCCGCGCTGGTAAATGACTACACGCGCGAACCGGTGCGGATCGCACTGGGCTCCGTCCTGAAGCCTGCGGAAAGCGTGTCACTCGAAGCATACGAGGTGCGTCCGTCGGAAAAGCTGGATGTGCTCCGGCAGTTGCTGTACGAGGAAAAGGGGCAGACCCTGATCTTCACGCGCACGAAACGCGGCACGCAAAGGCTGGCCAAAGAGCTCGAGCGCGATGGCTTCTCGGCCGCCCAGATTCACGGCGATCGCACGCAATCGCAGCGCAACGCCGCTTTGAGCGGATTCCAGGAAGGGCGCTACCAGGTGCTGGTCGCGACCGACGTCGCATCCCGCGGCTTGCACGTGGATGACGTGGCGCACGTAATCAACTACGACATTCCGAAGATGGCGGAAGACTTCATTCACCGCGTCGGACGTACGGGACGGGCCGGCTTGCGGGGCCGGGCTTCCACGCTGGTTACCGGCGCGGAGGTTCTGGAACTCCGCAATATCGAGCGCACCTTGAAGCTGCGCATCGAACGCAAGCAGGTGGATGCGTCAGCCCCGTTCAACGACCAGCCGAAGCGCTTCGTGCAAAACACCCTGGCATCGCGCACGTTGACCGCGTTGCCGGGCGAGGTCTTCGTTTAGAGGATTCTGGTTTGGAGGATTCTGTTTAGTGGAGCGACGGGCGTCCTCGCGAGCCTGCCCTGAGCGAAGTCGAAGGGTCCCGCCGGGCGTGGACGCCCGGCACTCCGCCATTAGGATTCTTTGTGGGATTGGACTGGGTTCGCCGGAGCCTTGCGCTCCGGCGAATCTCCCAAGACGTTTAGTGTTAGTGATCGACTGGTTTGCCGTGCGGTGTGAGTAGTTCGACAGAATCAGTTTCGTCGTCGCTGCCGATGCCGAATAGCGCGGCCTGCTCAGCGGCGTGCTCACGCATCTGACGCAATTCCTCCGCTTCGTCGACCACAACGCCTTCCGGTTGATCCTGCTTCCGTTGAGTCTTACGCTCGTTCTTGTCCCGCTGTTTCTGTTGACGCGCTTGTTCTTTCTGGCGTTTGGTAAAAGTTGATCGGCCTCGTGGCATTCACAATACCCCCGTATCTCTAGTTTTTATTATTATGGCCGGCTACATGCAGCTAATGTAGAGTGGGCCCACTTTGTGTCCCTGGAATAAACGACGGAATAAACGACCGGAATAAAGCAGAAGATTGCCGCATTCCTCGTTTGTTTCGAGTCTTAATAATAGTATAACCTCGATTTGAGTTCGCAGTTCTCAGTTCTCAATTCTCAGAAGAACCTGGAATCGCCCACGTCCACTGAGAACTGAGAAGCTATCTCATAAACGTTGCGCGTGAATAAACAGTTGAATCACGGACGAATTTGAAGCAAACCAGGGGCATGGCGGATCTCACCGACGTGCAGTGGGAACGGATTCGGCCCTTGGTGGAGTTTGGACAACAGCGCCGTGCCGACAACCGGGGCAGACCCTGGCGGGAAGCACGGCAAGTTCTAAACGGCATGTTGTGGGTGTTGCGAACCGGTGCGCCATGGCATGATCTGCCGGCGCGATACGGCCCATACCAGACCTGCCACCGCCGTTTCCAGCGCTGGCAACGCGCGGGAGTGCTGGACGGCATTCTCTGGGCGTTGGCGGAAGACTTGTTGGCGCGCGGGCAGCTCGGTCTGGAGGAGACATTTATTGACGCCTCCTTCATGGGGGCGAAAAAGGGGGCGATGGCGTTGGTCGAACGCTCATCGGCAAAGGGACCAAGC
>Ga0181532_10003239_pt1 | contig 14736 bp, 9 predicted proteins | sample PEATcosm2014_Bin_33_FD_119768 | JGI IMG/M metagenome (GOLD analysis project Ga0181532, IMG submission 119768) | Peatland microbial communities from MTU Mesocosm Facility, Houghton, MI, USA - PEATcosm2014_Bin11_30_metaG | ecosystem: Environmental > Terrestrial > Soil > Wetlands > Peat | place...
CATAATCGCCTCCCCACGGGCGGCTCCCTTCAAACCGCTGTATCGGACGCGCCCCGCAAACTTCCTTGGCTCACCTGCACCCTTACCGTGGGGCGCATCCGATACAGCACTAAGGTTTCTGGGACAATGATGTGCATGATCATGCGATCAATAAGCGTCTCATTCCTCCTTCCGCTGTTGCTCTCATTCGCTGGAACCGTCCACGCTGCCGACAAACCAACCAGCCTCGAGCAAACACTAACCGACGTGTCTGCGGCATACGCCAAGCTAGAGCCGCAGTCGATTCGTCCCGCTGAAGGCTTCATCAAGTATGACTACCTCATTCCCGCCGGCTACTACAAGCAGATGTGGGACTGGGACGGCTTTTTCATCGGCTCGCATCTGGCGCAGCAGGGTAAGCCGCAGTACCTCAAGTGGTGGGTGCTGGATTTTGCCGGAGCGATCGACGCCGACGGCTACGTTGCCGGATGCATCACCACCAAAGGCCCGCGTCCGCTGATGGGCAAGTTCGCCATGAAGCCGTTTCTGGCGCAAGGCGCGGTCATCGCATCGGAACGCTTAAACGACTATCAGTGGGTCAAGCCCATCTGGGAGAGCCTGCGCAAAGTCATCGTCTATCGCGAGCAGACGCAATTTGACCCGAAGTACGGACTGTTCTTCTGGGAGAATGCGATCTCGTCGGGCGCCGACAACAACGTCGCCCTGACCAACGACCCCAACGACAAGAGCGCCATCCTGGCCACCGACATCAGCACCTTTCAGTTCGGCGAGTACAAGGCCATGGCACAACTGGCCGACAAGCTCGGCAAGCCCGACGAGGCCGCGGACTACCGCAAGAAGGCCGCCGATCTAAAAGCAGCGATGCTCGCACACATGTGGTTCCCTCGGGAGGCGATGTTTTATAACATCCGTCGCGACACCGGCAAGCCAGTCAAGCGCATCAGCTATTCCAACTTCGTCCCGCTCGTTGACGACATCCTGCCGGAAAAGAGCGCGCAGGATATGAACCGCCGCTATCTCTGGAACAAAGACTACATGCTCGCGCCCTCCGGAATTCGCAGCCTCAGCAAACTAGATCCCGACTACAACAACGTCGCCATCATCGTTCCCTACTCCAACTGGCAGGGGCCAATATGGATCAACGCGAATTACCTGAATTACATCTCGCTCAAGCGCTACGGCTTCGACAAGGAAGCTGCGGAGTTGTCAGGCATTCTCGGACGATTGGTGCTCGCTGACATCCAGAAGTGGGGTTCGATGCACGAGGACTACAACGCTGAGACTGGCGAGGGCCTTGCGCCTACTCCTGAGCAATCACCAAATCATGTCTTCGCCGGCTTCGTCGGTTGGAACCTTCTAGTGCAGGATATGCTGCAATGCGAGGTGAAGGGCGAATGTGCTTTCCTGCGGACTTACCGTGAAAGCGGGAGAGAATAAGAAACCTGGAACCGAACAAACTGGAGGACGTTAGCAATGCTGGATGTGGTTCTCAAGCGCTTCGAAAATCCTGACGAAACCATGACCTTCGAGAAGGGCAGATTCGAAATCGTCAACGTCGGCGGGATGACGATTGGCCGCGCGACCTACGAGCCCGGCTGGCGCTGGTCGGAACACATCGGCAAGGCCAGCGGCGCGAAGCTCTGCATGGTCGAGCATATCGGCATCGTTGTGTCGGGAAAGTCAGGGCTCTCGATGCCGGATGGCACGATCAAAGAAATGCAGGCTGGCGACATTTTCTACGTCGCGCCAGGACATGATAGCTGGGTCATCGGCAACGAACCTTACGTGTCGATCCACCTGATGGGGGCGGAACAGTACGGAAAGAAGTAAGAGCAGGTTGTTGCGGTAGGGTCCTTCGACTCCCTCGCAAAACCGGCGACCCTCCACTCAGAATAACAGTGAGTTGGTGATGTTTCCGGCGAAGAGCGAGAAGCGAAGAGCGATTTTACTGACGGCTGAAAGCTAACGGCTTCCCTACGGCGTCCCGTAAACCTTCTTGTACACCTCGGCGTTGCGCACAATGGCCTGCACGTACTCTCGCGTTTCGGTGAACGGAATCGATTCCACAAACTCTTCCACGTCGCGATAGTTACCGGAAGCGCGCCAGTCCACTACCCGCTCGGCGCCCGCATTATAGGCCGCTAGCGCATACTCCACCTGTCCGCCGAACTGGTCCACCATCTGCCGGAAATAGTGTGTTCCCAACTCAATGTTAGTCGTCGGGTCCAGCAGCGAGTCCGTGCTGTAGTGTTGCAATCCTTCTTTCTTGGCCTCGCCCTTGCCCGTTCTCGGCAGCAACTGCATCAACCCATAAGCTTTGGAGTGCGAGACGGCACTGGGATTAAACTCCGACTCCTGGCGAATGAGCGATGCCACCAGGTAAGGATCGAGCCCATTCTCCTCGGAGTAGGTCCGCAACGCGTCCCAGTAAGGACGTGGGAACAGTCCTTGCCAATACGGAGCGGGCAGCGCGTTTACGTCCATCGAGAAATATCCGCTGATGGCGTGCTTCAGCGCCTGCAGTGCCCGGTAGTATTCGCCGCCGCTGGAGTAGATCTTCGCAATCTCCACCATCTCCCAGCACGGGCCAGTCGTGCTGCCCGCCTGCAATTCGTGCACGGCCAGGTCGGTCATGCCGGCGTTCTCCAGCAGTTTGGCGCGGTTGTAATGGAGATCGTCTTCCGGAGGATCGACGATCTGCGATACGGGGTCCAGCGCAGCTGCCGACGGAACGTGTTGTAGCGCAGCCACCGTTGCCGCGGGCGCTGCCGGCAATGTCGCCAGGCGCCGTCGCGCCAGCACAGCATAATAGTAGTTGCGATATCGCTCGGAAAGCTTCTGGTAATACGCGCGGGCCACGCCATAATCGCGATCGTCTTCAGCCATGCGGCCGCGCCAATACATCGCATTGGGAACTTCGTTCGTTCCTGGGTAGAACTCCACCTGCTCCTCGAAATATTTCTTCGCTTCGTCTTTGCGATTCTGCCGGTACGTTAGCCACGCACACTTCCAGTGAGCGTACGCAGCCTTCGTCCCATCGGGAAAGCGCTCATGAATCTCGCGATAGTAATCGAGGGCGTGATCGTAATCCTTGCGCAGCAGATACATATTGCCGGTGCTCAGCAGCGCCTCCTCTAACCACGGCGACTTCGGTGTGGATGCCCGCATGTGTTCGAGGATGTTGCTGATCGACGCGTCGTCATTGGTTTTGCGATCGATCTCAACTTGCTGATACCACTTCTCGGCGCTGGCATCGCTGCCATCGTCCGGGATGCGATCCAACGCCTCGCGCGCCTGACGCGTGTTGCCATCATGCATGTAGGAGTTGGCGAGCTTAATCAGTCCGGCAGACTGCTTCCCTGCCGGAGCGAGATCGACGACGTAGCGGTATTCGTCCGCGGCCGCGGCGTAATGTCGCGCGGCGTATAACGAGTCCGCTCGCATAACGTGCTGCGCGTAGGTCACCGGCGGCAGCGATGGTTCCTCGGGAATCTTCCTCAGATCGGCCTCAGCCTGATCGGCGACATAGCTGGTCGGATATTCGTAGTAAACGCGTTGCAAAATCTCAGCGCCATTGCGACCTTGCCCAGCCTGCACGTAGGCCTTGCCCAGGAAGTATTCGGTCTCTGCCTTGGCAGGCGTGCGATGCGCCTCGAGCAAGCGGATGGCATCACTCGGCCGATTCATTGCCAACAACGCTTTGGCATTGGCAATGGTCGCATCGTGCTCATACAGCGAATCCGGGAAGCGCGTCCCAAAGTCGCGCAGATAGGCAAGCGCCTCCTCGGGATTGTTGCTCAACACATACGAGTTGCCAGTGAAGAACGCGACGCAGTCTTTGAGTTCGCCGATTTGCGGCTGCGCCTTTTGCAGCGCGCCGATTGCTGCCGGGTACTGCGCGTCAAGATAGTGCGCATAGCCAATGGCGAACCAAGCCAGCGCACCGGCTTCCGTACCGGCGTGAGCGTGGGCGTAGTTCTCCACCCCGGTGTAGGCGGCGGGGGTGCGGAACTCAACCAGCTGCCGCGCCATGGGCCGCAGATCGCTGGAGGCCACAAAGCTGCGCCGCATCTGGTGTGCACGCGCGGCAGTGACTTTCTTGCGCGAGTGCGCATGGGTTGACGCCGAGGTCTTGTGGGCGGTGCTCTTGGTTTTCTGTGAGCTCGTCGTTTTCTTCGTGGGCGTGGTCGAAGACGAAGGCGTGCTGTCCTGCGCGAGCACTGCATTGCCTGGCGCAGTCAACAGGAAGGTTAGCGTGGCGACGAGAAGACGGCTCGAAAAATTCACTGAATGCAGTTTAGCGCGATTGCCCTCGTATAGCCTACGACGATTCGTTTACAGAATCGATTCCTACCTGTGAGCATGTCCGAACTCTGCTTTCGTCAGCCGTACGCCTAGTCGGTAATCGACGTTGCCTGGCGCAGCTTGCCAGCGCTGCATCAAACCAATTTGCATAATTCACAGACCCGAGTGAGAGTTGAGCAGCTAATTCTGGGGCCACGTAACGGTCACAGCCAGCTCGTCTGTTTAAATGGTGGATGACATTTGCCCATGATTGAGAGTATCGCGTGAAACTTGCTGACATCGTGTTTGGTCGCCCCCTGGCGACCGAGGAAGACAAAGCCGAGAGAATTGGTCCCGCCATGGGCATTCCGGTGTTTGGGCTCGACGCCCTGAGCTCGGCCGCATACGGGCCCGAGGCTGCGCTTACCTTGCTCATTCCTCTGGGAATGGCGGGCCTTCACTTCATGTGGCCCATCACCATCTGCATTATCGTCTTGCTGGGCATCGTTTATTTTTCCTATCGCCAGACCATTTCCGCTTATCCGCAGGGAGGTGGCTCCTACACCGTAGCCAGCGAGAACCTTGGCAGGTGGCCCGGACTGCTTGCCGCCGCGGCCCTCATGATCGATTACATTCTCACCGCTGCCGTAGGCATTTCGGCGGGCGTCGGGGCCCTCGTCTCCGCAGTTCCATCCTTGCAGACGCATACCTTGGGCATCTGTCTCGCAATCTTGTTGATTCTCACTTTAGTCAATCTGCGGGGAGTGCAGCAGACCGGCGGCGTCTTCATGCTCCCCACGTACCTGTTCATCGCGTGTCTGCTGGGAATGATTGGCATCGGGCTGGCGAAAGCGTTGCTGGCCGGAGGTCATCCGGCCGCGGTAATTACGCCGCCGCGCCTGAGCGGTGCCACGGCGACGATCAGCGCCTGGCTCATGCTTCGCGCCTTTTCCAGCGGCTGTACTGCGATGACCGGAGTTGAGGCAGTCAGCAATGGAGTGATGGCGTTTCGCGAGCCCACGGACAAATATGCCCGCTTAACGCTGACCATCATCATCGCAATCCTGATGGTGATGCTGGGCGGCATTGCCTATCTTTGCCCGATATATGGAGTAGCTGCGACGGATCCGGGACTACCGGGATACCAGAGCGTCCTGTCGCAACTTGTTGCCGCGGTCACCGGCAGAGGCGCCTTTTATTGGACGAGCATCATCTCCATCCTGATCGTTTTGTCGTTGTCTGCCAATACCGCGTTCGCTGACTTTCCCCGTCTGGCGCGTGCTATCGCCAGAAATCAATTCCTGCCTCAGTCCTTCACCTTGCGAGGGCGAAGGTTAGTGTTTACGCCCGGCGTCTACGCGTTGGCAATCCTCACCGGCGTGTTGCTCATCATCTTCCGGGGTGTCACCGACCGGCTGATTCCTTTGTACGCCGTCGGCGCGTTCCTTGCGTTTACCTTGTCCCAGGCCGGCATGGTGGTTCATTGGAAGAGGAAGGGCGGGCGAGGCGCGCGAAACAGCATGGCGATCAATGCCATCGGCGCCATCGCAACCGGCATCACCGTATCCGTAGTACTCATCACCAAGTTCGTTGAGGGCGCATGGATTACCGTGCTGCTGATTCCTGCCCTGATCTTGATGATGTATTCCGTCCATCGCCACTACCAGCGAGTTGCGCGGGCCACTGCACTGGACAGGCCGGTAAACACTGCAGAGATCTGCGAACCCATTGTCCTGATTCCCATCGATCGATGGAGTGCGGTCTCCGAGAAAACCCTGCGCTTCGCATGGTCTATGTCTAAACAGATCACCTTTGTCCATGTCAATTGCGGCGAGGAACAAGACAGCTTCCGCCAGCGGTGGAGCGAGCTTGTAGAAGTACCGGCGAGAAATGCACAACTCCCTGTTCCCAATCTGGTTGAACTGGAATCTCCCTTCCGGTTCGTGGTCAAACCTATCCTGGAATATGCGCTAAAGGTACAGAGCGAAAACCCTGACAACACCATCGCAATCCTGGTTCCTGAGTTTATTGAGAATCACTGGTATAACCTTCTGCTTCACAACAATCGCTCTCAGTTGCTCAAGACCTATATCAATCTTCAGGAAAATCCCAGGATCACAGTCATCAACATTCCCTGGTATCTGCACCCGTCCAAACAGCCCTAGGAATATGCCTGGGCTGGAGTTGAGTGGAATGGCTTTCGATCATCTGCCCATGAGGAACGCGGGGTAGCGTGAAGACAATGATGAGGCTGACGAGCGCCAGGATGGCGATGATGAAGATACTGCCTTCGGGGCCGGTCGCTCCACCGCTCAGGATCGGTTTACCTACGGGATGCGTGGCGAGCAGATGATGCTCGACCATAAGTCCGCTGTCGGCGACGCCATAGAGGAAGGATTGTGCCCAGTCCCATGAGCAGTGGAAGCCGATCGCCCACCAGAGAGAGCCGGTGCGCCAGAGGCTCAAGCAGAAGACCATCCCCGCTAATCCAGCAGCGAGCAGTCCGATGGGTGACTCACCCGGATTGTTGCTGTGACCGAGGCCGAAGAGGATGGAGAAGATGATCGCTGCCGTCCAGAAACCTAGCACTGCGCTGTGGCGGGTCTTGAAGATCCATTCGTAGATGCCGGCGAGGCCCCGCGTCAGGGTGTACAGCAGATATCCGCGCGTCAGGTACTCCTCAAGCACCCCGACCAGGAGGAAACCGAGCAACCAGATTGCTCCGTAACGAAGAACGTCGCTGCCAAACAGCAAGCGGCTGTCGATGACGAGCAGTCCGGTCTTCCACAGGGTCAGGACGAGCAGAGACAGACACGTGACTCCCCACGCCAACCCGGCGAAGAAGTGTGGGAGCTTGCGACTACCGCCGAGGCCGTAAACAGAGTTGGGGCGTCGCTCGATCTTCGACATGATCCAGGTAACGAGGAGGACCAGCACGATAGGAATGGACTCCTGGATCAGCCCCGACTTGATGGTTATAATTGAGGCGTTGTTTGCGAGCTTGGGATTGGCCGGGAAGAGTTTGTGGCCAATAACGTTCACAGCCACGACCAAAACCGCCATGATCGCAATGAAAATGGCCAGGCTCCAGCCCGCGCGGAGGCCGTCTTGGCCGATGAATATCTTATGTAGCGTGGACGGCTGCGGCGGTAGTGCCGGTTCCGTAGGTATCAGGGTCGCGTCTTGGTGGGGCAACAGTTCGCCGGTTTCAGTGTTCAAGGAGATCCCTCAGTGTGACAACAGGTAGTACGCAAGCAACGGGGTAATGGTTCCCGCGTAGTTAGAACTCGGCCGGAAAAGGGCGGAACGGCTTCGTATCATCCCAGATATCGCAAGAAGGCCTGCGGCGAATTTTCGAAGCCGGGAAACACGGCGTTCAAGTTGCGGTTGCCGAGATGGCGCGAGACAGCCTCACCGACAACCCGACGGAAATCTGTAGTCAGTGCCAGATCGCGTCCGTCGTTGAGTTGCGACGGATCCAGGCCGGGCCAGCTTCCGTAAACGCGACCGCCGCGCACCGGCCCGCCCAGGACAAACATGACGTTAGCGTGTCCGTGATCGGTGCCACTATTGCCGTTTTCGCGAGCCGTGCGTCCGAACTCTGACATCGTCACGAGCACGGTGTCTTCAGTGAGCGAGCCGAGGTCAGTCCAGAATGCGGCGATCGACTGCGAGAAATCGCGCAGCACGTTAGCCAACTGACCTTCGGTTGCGCCTTCGTTCACGTGATGGTCCCATCCACCGATATCGGTGAAAGCGATCTGCACTCCGAGATTGGACTTGATGAGCTGGGCGGTCTGACGCAGCGCATCGCCGAAACGGCCTTTCGGATAGTTCGCGCCCGGCGCAGGCGTGTAGTGTTGCGGATCAGCGGACTTCAGCATCTTCACCGCTTCAAATGTCTCGCGGCCGGTGCCGTGCAACATGCTGTCCACCGACTGCTCATACATGGCCTCAAAGGTGTTGCCCAACGGCGCAGCAGACTTTCCGCCGGCAATAGCGAATCCATTCACATTGCTCACCGCTACCGCCGATGCTTTGCCCGAGAGAATGCGCGGCAGCGATGTACCCAGCGCGATGCCGCGGAACGGGCTGTCGGCAGCAGTCGGCTCCGATTGCAGTGTGCGATTCAGCCAGCCGTCGCTGGTGATCTTCACGCCGGGGGTGCCCGATTCCATGTAATCCTGCGCGTCAAAGTGTGAGCGAGTCGTGTCGGGTGAACCTGCGGCATGAACGATAGCCAACTGACGCTGGTCCCACAGCGGCTTAAACGACGACAGCGAGGGATGCAGTCCGAAGAAGCCGTTAAGATCGATCACCTGCTGCCGAGGAATATTGATGCTGGGCCGCATCGCGTAATAAGCCGGTTCGGCGTGCGGCACAACAATGTTGAGGCCGTCCGCGGCACCGCGCTGAAAGACGACCACCAGCCGCTTGTTGTTGGCGCCGGCTTCGACTGCGCCCCAGGCTGCCCGCGTCAGGAACGACGGGATGGCCGAGGTGCCAACCACCGCCATCGCACCGTTTTTAAGAAATGTCCGCCGCGTAATGCTCATGTGGAACTCTCTTCACTTACGTTGAAATTCGGGCGAGCCCAGTAACAATCCGGCAATGACATTAACGTTGGCCGGATGCGAAGGATCTTCGAATTGAGCCATCGCCTGCGGGTCAACAATGCGATTCTCGATCGTCTCGTGTGTTTGCTTGGAGACGTCGCCCGGAACCAGCGCCTGCTCCAGTTCCAGCTGCGCCTGATACGGATCGGCGTCGGTCACGTCTGCCCGATTCAATAGACGCGCGAGATCGAAGCTGGTACCCGGCACCCGGTTCGCCGCTAGTGCCAGTCCAAAGTTCATTCGATCGAGCAACGCCGCTGAGTTCACCCAGACATCCGCCTTGGTCGAATAGCCAGTGGGCGGCTGCGCACCGTAAAGCTGCATGCCCATTTTATTGAGCGTGCCCAGCAACGGTTGCGGATCGCTGATATCGGCTTGCGTCGCTCGCAGCGACGACACCACGAATTCAAACGGCGTCTTCACTCGCGCGCGATAGGCCTCCGGCGCCCAGAACTCCGGCGAGCGAAACATGGTTTCCAGCACCGCGCGAATATCGCCATCGGTCTTCAGAAACGTTTTTGACATCGCGTCGATCAACGATTTCGGAGGATCGTCAGAGACGAATCGCTGCGCCAGTTCGGTCGAGATGAAGCGCGCCGTCGAAGGATGATGAGCGAGAATCTCCAGCACTTCCCTTCCCTCGTTCTCGCCGCCGTCCTTGATCTTGTGTCCCAGTACAATTTTTTCGCCCGGCTCGTGCAAACGCGGCTTGTAGACGAAGCCGCCGCCCTGGCGCGGCTCCTCGATCGTCCAGCCGGTGAAGACACGCGCCACCTGGGTCACATCCTGCTGGGTGTAACCGCCGTTGACGCCAAGCGTGTGCAGCTCCATCAACTCGCGAGCGTAGTTCTCGTTGAGGCCGTTGCGCCGCTTCTGTTGATTGTTCTGCGGGTTGGGCTGCGGTTGCGGACGCGGTGGGGGACGCATAATTCCGCCGCGGCCAATCGGGCCGCTTACTGCCGGATTCTGAGGCCGTGCAGGAACTCCGAGTGCCGCATCGGAGTCGGGGCCTTCACTCTGCCAGTTGTCCAGATAGAACAACATGGCTGGGCTCTGCGCCGTCGCCAGCAGCAGGTCCTTAAACTTGCCGAGCACGTGCGGACGGATGACATCGCGCTCGTACGCTGTGACAAGGTAGTGGTCGGCGCCCTTCCCGATGAAAATGTTGCAGTGGTTGAACCAGAAATCCGTCAGCACTTCTTCGAGTTGTCGGTCACTGTACACCGCGCGCAGAAGTTTCGCCGACTGTACCTCATTGTTGATTACGCCCACCGGATTGTTGAGGGCCAACACAGTTTCGCGCTGCTCGGGAGTAAGACCCGCAAGCAAAGCATGCCGCTTCTCGAAGCCGAGCCCCTGCGTCAGGTCGCGCTGCTGTGCAACCGGCAGCGCCAGAATGTGCTGCATACGCGCATCGGGAGGTAGCAACGCCAGTTCATCCACAACGCCGTGAGCTTCACGGTGGTCTTCCACCCCATTGCGCGCAGCGCCGGCGCGCGATGGGGGCCCCGGTTGCTGCCGCTGCATGAGATCTGCCGGCTGGATTGCTGGCTGAGGGTTTGGTGCGCTGGGGGACCGTGTTGAGGCGCTTTGCGCAGAGGCCGCAGTCTCAGCCGCGTTCTGTTTTTCTCGCTGCTGTTGCTGTACGCGGTCGATTGCAGCCGCATAGATAGCGTGCTGATAGGGATTTCGCGGCATGGGCGTCTTCCCATCCATGACCGCTTTTATCACCGGGTTGGGCGGAAACTCGAACAACATCTTACGGCTGCTCATGGTGAGCGTGCGATATTCCGCCAGCCGCGCCTGCATGGCGATGTCATTAATTCTTTCCGGATGCAGTTGCAGGTCGATCCACTTGTCAACCCCCATCGCTGCTACAGCTTGCACATCGCCCGGCTGCGGCCCGAAGGTGAGGCGATCGAGCGCATGTAACGCGCGCTTCTGTTGGTCGGCCGCATTCGTGGCCTTGTTCTTCTTCGCGTACAGGCTGACCGCGACCAGAAGCAGCAGCACCGATAGAGCGACCCAGCGCAATCGCGATTTACGACTGGCGTCATTGCGGCGATGGCTGCTACGCGGCCGGCTCATGCGTACTCCTTACCAGGATTCAGTCTGTATAAACCTGCCGGGCTGGAAAAGTTGTGTAACGACCACAACTTCGGAACATTCTACTTCGCCAATTGCCTCTCGATGTCGGAGGCGATTCGTGCGGGAGGCGTCATGGGTGCGTAACGCTCGATCACCTTGCCCTGCTTATCGACGAGGAACTTGGTGAAATTCCACTTGATCGAATCGCCCAGCAGGCCGGTCTTTTCGCTCTTCAGAAACTTGTAGAGCGGGTGCGCGTCGTCGCCGTTCACCTCGATTTTGGAGAACAGCGGAAACTCGACGCCGTAATTGAGCTCGCAGAACGATTTGATGTCTTCGTCGGAGCCCGGCTCCTGGCGGCCAAACTGATTGCAGGGGAAGGCCAGCACCTCGAAGCCGCGATCATGGTACTTCGCGTAAAGCTCCTGCAGGCCCTGGTATTGCGGCGTGTTGCCGCATCGGCTCGCAGTATTGACGATCAGCAGGACCTTGCCCTTGTAGGCGCTGAGTTTCTTGTCTTTGCCGTTGTTCAGCGTTGCAGAGAAATCGTACAGGGCCATAATTGCTCCTCAAATCATTTCACCACAGAGACACAGAGGACACTGAGAATTGAGGTCTTTGGTTTGTCGTCCCAAGCCTCATTGGCGCGAGAAGTAATCTAACTCGTTCGCTCCGCTGATGGCCAAACTCCAAAAAGCAAACAAGGGTTTTCCTCTGTGTCTCTGTGGTGAACGATTCTTTCTAGTACGCCTTCGCAATCACCACGCGCCGATCGACCTGCTCGCCGGTCACAATGCACTTGCCCCCGCCGTCGTACTCGTCGACCAGGGGGATGCACCGTATCGTCGCCTTGAATTCCTTCATGCGCGCGTCGCATCGCGGATCGTCCTTCACGTGAGCCATCACAAACTTTCCGCCGCCCTTTTCAGCGGTCACGTCTTTCAGCAGCGACTCGACTTCCTCTATCGAGCTCGCCAGCACAGTATTAGCCTTTAGCCGCTCCTTCGCGGCGTCGTACATGGCTTTCTGGATTTCGCCGAGAAGCGCCGGCAACTTCGCTGCGACCTCCGATTGTGGCATCGGCTCCTTCGTTCCCGTGTCGCGCCGCTTCACAACCACGTTGCCCGACGCCAGATCGCGAGGTCCCAGTTCCAGCACAATCGGCACACCGCGACGCTCCCAGTGGAAGAACTTTGCGCCCGGAGACTGACCTTCGCGATCGTCGACCTTCGCGCCCACATCTTTGGCGATGCGATGAGCAGCTTCCAGCACCCGTTCCTTCTCTTCGTCCTTGCGGTAAATCGGCACCATTACGGCTTTGGTCGGCGCAAGCTTTGGCGGAAGCACTAATCCCTTGTCATCGGAATGGCTCATGATCAGGCCGCCGATCAGGCGCGTGCTCACGCCCCAACTGGTCTGCCATACATACTCCAGCTGGCCCTCCTTGTTCTGGAACTGCACGTCAAACGCCTTGCCGAAGTTCTGCCCGAGGTCATGACTGGTGCCCGCCTGCAGCGCGAATCCGTTTTGCATCATCGCCTCTATGCTGTAGCTATGCAGCGCGCCGGCGAACTTCTCCGACTGCGTCTTCAGCCCCTTGATCACAGGCATCGCCATCACGTTCTCGGCAACGTCGGCGTACACGTCGAGCATGCGCAAGACTTCCTGCACCGCTTCCGCGTGATTGGAGTGCGCAGTGTGGCCCTCCTGCCAGAGAAATTCCGTAGTCCGGAGGAACATGCGCGTGCGCAGCTCCCAGCGAATAATGTTGGCCCACTGGTTCAACAGCATCGGAAGGTCGCGCCAACTCTTGATCCACTTGGCGAAGAAGTGGCCGATGATCGTTTCCGACGTCGGCCGCAGCACATACGGCTCTTCCAGTTGCTTGCCGCCGGCCAGCGTGACCACCGCCAGTTCGGGCGAGAAGCCCTCGACGTGCTCGGCTTCCTTATGCAGAAAGCTCTGCGGGATCAGCATGGGGAAATAATAATTCTGATGACCGGTGGCTTTGAAGCGGTCGTCGAGCTCGCGCTGCAACAGCTCCCAGACAGCGTAGCCGTTGGCCTTGATGACCATGCATCCTTTGACGATTTCCGCCGGTTCGGCCATGTCGCCTTGCAAGACAACGTCCTGGTACCAGGTTGCAAAATCCTGAGCGCGCGAAGTAATAGGAGACTCTGCCATGAATGCTCTTTCGTTTAGATGAATGGATTTCTTACTACATTATGACAGGTGTACGGATTCATTACGCTTCGGCTCCGCGGAGCGCAGGCCACTACAGGGTCGGCGTAATCCTTGTGATTTTTCACCGCAGCGTGAAACCTGCCTGACGGGAAAGCCGCTGCATGTGCATCGGCTTTCCGTAGCAGGTTGAACCCTTTCTCTTCTCGTGCCTCGACGTTCACTGCCCTACTTGGCCTTGGCTCCAAAGGTGAATCCGAGGCCGGTGGTAAACAGTATGTCGTTGTTCTTGTTGCCCAGTACGGGCTGGCTGAAGTAACGATCATTGAAGAGCATGTTCGCTGTCATCCAGCCATTCAATTTCGTCGTGATGCCGAAGTTCCCGGTGACGCGGTAGTTGCTCGTCTCATTCAGCGAGGGCAGGTAGTAAAGGTTCTGCATGATCGTAGTGCGGGGGCCGAGCTTATACGCGAACTCGTCGCCCACGGTGGCCGTTATCAGATTGTTCACCTGGTAAGTCGGTCCACTGCTGAAAGATTCACGCGTGTATCCCAGACCGAACAGCAGATCCAGCGTGGTCTTCGCAGTTGCAATGGCATGGAGGCCCAGGCCGCCGCCCGGCATCAAGCGATAGTTCAGGTCTTGCAGTTCGTCGTAGCCGCCGGCGAACACTGCATAGGCGAACAGCCGCTTGTTGATGTTCCGGTCGTAACGAATCGCGCCCTGGAAAGAGTTTGCGCTTGTGGTGTGCGTGCTCCCGTCGGTGGTATAGATGGAGGCAGCGTCAATCACCCATGCGTCCGTGGTGGTCTTACGCGTAGCGTCGAAGCCGAGCGCGACGTTGGTGGTATCGCTATTGCCGCGGGCCAGAGCTAGACCAAAATTGCCTCCGCCCGTCCAGCCTTCCATCATGCCGGGATGCAGCGACTTTTCGTAGGTTGCCTGGTCAGCGGGCGAACGCATGACAGCGACGTCGGACTTGGCCACTGTCTGGGCGCCCTGTGGAGTAGTTACCACATAGCTGCCGTCCTCGGTCTTCACCGTGCCGGTCACCGTTTGCTGATTGGTTTTGGTGACGACCAGGGGTTGATCCGAGGTGAACTGCTCGACCGAGTCCCAGTCGATCGATATGTCTCCAGCATAAGCGGTCTTCAAAACCAGCTTCTTTCCGTCCATGCTGACGATGGACCCGGTAAGATGGTCCCCGTTCTTCAGAGAAACCTGCTCGGCGCTTGCAATTACACCGGCGCACAACAACAGCAGCAGAACAAACGTCGTGAGTTTCAGCACAATCTCTCTCCCGGAATTGAAATTCATAGCTAGAGCGCCACCCCTCACATTGTCGTTCCGGAAGGGTGGCGCTGGTGATTACGCTGTATGCGCAGCTGTCGCGGCTCCCACGGCCGCAGTGCGAACCATGTAGTGCTGCTCCGGCACGGCAAAGCCAGCCTGACCGAACGCGTCTTTGATCAGGGTGTTGGTAGCGAAGTAGACCTGCCAGTAGTCCTTGTTGTTGCAGAAAGGACGAACCGCCAGCACCGGGCCGGCCAGGGTGAAGGTCAGGATC
>Ga0181532_10003243_pt1 | contig 14726 bp, 14 predicted proteins | sample PEATcosm2014_Bin_33_FD_119768 | JGI IMG/M metagenome (GOLD analysis project Ga0181532, IMG submission 119768) | Peatland microbial communities from MTU Mesocosm Facility, Houghton, MI, USA - PEATcosm2014_Bin11_30_metaG | ecosystem: Environmental > Terrestrial > Soil > Wetlands > Peat | place...
CTGCCGAAATTGGGTGACCAGAAATGTATCCGGAGGTGGAGAAAATCGTTTATAGGGCATCCTAGCGCGTCGAGTTTTTAGACCGAAGACGCCGAAAGAGTTTTTCAACAGCCACGCCTGTTAGCAATAATTAACGTGCCGGAAGGGTGAGGCTAAGCGATTCGTCCTGCGTTATCTTGACCGCACGGGTGAGCAAAACCTCGTCACGCTGTCGAACAATTAACAAGTAAGTCGCCGACGGGATTCCGGCCAACGTGAAAGTGCCAGACGAGTCTACCCTGCCGTCGAAAATCATATCCGAGCGCATTCCGACCAACCTTACCCAAAGTTGCTGCTGATTGCTACTACCGAGCACTCCACGGAGCGTAGAACGGGTCGGTCCTCCCTCCTGACCGGGCAGGAGTTCAACCACTGCCCATACATCTGGCGAGTACACTTGCACTGTACGAACTGCTGAATAAAAACCCACGCAGTGGACCTTCAGCTCGTATGTGCCAAAAGGAATCTTGACCGCAACGCCTTGAGAGAACCTCGGCGACAAGTTGTGTCCAATTTCTTGGGACATGAATTGAGTAACAGTAGGATCGTTGATGTCGTTGCCAAGCGGGTCCACTACCTTCAGGTGGACCGTGCCGACTCTCTCAGCCGCATCTTTTGCGGACAGATTTGTCAGCAATAAAACAATTCCGAGAGCGAGGGTAAGACACAGCAGTTGTGAAAATCGCATAAGGTCTCAAGTGTCTGAGCCTAGGCAACCGATGTCAACTGTTGCGAAATCGCCATTACACTCATCGAGGCGACGCCGGATCGCCGCAAAAGGTCAATGAGTGATAACGCTGTTCTCGTCAGTCTGGCCGTTCAGGGCTGGCCCTGTGCCTGAAGCTTCGCTTTCCAGCCTGCAGGTGAGTCTTCAAATGGATCGCTTCGTTGTGCATATGCGATGCCGAGGTCGTAGCCCCGAACGACAACAATTCTGAGAAGGTCTCGATCAGCCACGCGAGGATTATTTTCTAGTATTCGTGATGCAACCTGCTTTGCGAGTCCTTCCTCTTGATTTTGTGTTCCCGACCAAAACACGGTGACGACGTAAATTCGCCTTTTCTCACCACTCGACGATGACGTCCAGGTCGAGTCGCTTACACCTGCGGACTGGACATGATCCATGTTCTCAACGACGCGTGCGTCCGCGAGCATGGCCGGGAAATCGGCGAGGCTCATGAGCTTCGCTTCTAATACTTTACCGCCGACGACTCCTACCACAACGAGTATTCCCAGAACTGCCCAATGCCCCTTCCACATCGGGAGTACCGCCAACGCCCCTGATTTGTCGGCATCCGCAACATAGCTTCCTGCTGCCAGATCATGAAGGCCCTGTCTCGTTCTGCGGTTAAACAACATGAGGTAGATCGTAACCGCCGGCAGTCCAAAGACAACGAGGCCCAGAAGGTACGTAATTACCTCAGGTGTCCGTGTGATCGGAAGCGTGAGTTTGTTCAGGAAGAAGGGCACACTGAGCACGAAATACCGTACAAACGACTTCGGTACGGAAATCGGCTCACCCCGTCTGTCGACCACCTGGAGATGCATCACACGGTTGCCGAGCGTCTGTCCGTCTGCAATTCGGCTGTTTAGTAGAACGAAATATGGGAGGGCGAGGCAGAACCCAACAAGGCGGCCCCAGGCACCCAATCGCGAAAATGTGTCGAAGAACGGCAAAGCAATCAGAGTACCCGCGATTCCAACAATGATTGAGTCGATGACGAACGCCACGATCCTCCGCCACAGCGAACCGATTCCCCGGTCAGGAGTAAGAGGGTCAATCGGTGGCTGGGGCTTGCCGGTCAGAGGTGGTGAGAAAAGGCTCATGATGAGACCTTAATAGCTTCTATGAATGCAGCCACATTCTCGCAAACGTTTCCGCAGCAAGCAACGGCAAAGCACCCTCCAGCAGCAGTACGGAACGGCCCTAGGATTCCCGTCTTGGGGCCGTAACTGGCGAGAAATCCCCATTACACTCATTGTAGCCGTCGGGGTCGCTGGATGGGTCAATGAGTGGTAAGGCCTGTTTTCGCCAACTACCCTGTGAACCGCCGTATTGAATGCGGTTAGGAATTGCTTACCCACTCGATCTCGATTCTCACCGCAAGAATCTTTATCCTCTGCGTTCTTACAATTGGCAACCAAAGAGGTGAATATGACTGTACTTGGCAACGGGCAGTCTCACTTACTCATTTGTGTTTCCTGGTTGTTCCTGTGTTCGCAAGGGCTCGCGCAAACGGGAGTCTTCCCAAGGCTATTGCCGCCTGCCAGCGATTTCCGCTTGATCCTCAAGGAGGAGCCACAGAGCAGGTTGCCGTCGATTGCAAGTTGCAGGGGGTTGGCGAATAAGACTGTACCCTGCCGCGTTTTCTCTGTCACGCTGGAGAACAGAAGCGGTCACGTCGTCCGCATCAGCGGGGACACTTGCAATGACCCGCTAGTCGACTTCGACGTGAAATCATCCAATACTTCAGGAGGCTGGTATCCAGCAAGCCAATCCAGGAGTTACCCAGCCAGCCAGTCTAGGAGTGCTAACTGTCCCACTTTCACAAACCTCCGCTTGAAGCCGGGCGAAACAACGCGATATGTCGCCCGGCTACTAGGCCCACGGCGGACCTATAACGCAACGTCTTACGGAGGAGCATTCCCGCCGGGAACGTACACCTTCCGGGCAACGTGGGTGTTGTGGGGCTGTACAGATGCTTCTGATGCAGATGACTGCCTTACGCCACTTCAGAAAATGCAAGTGACGAGGGCGACACCCTTGGGTGCTACGCAGCCAGTCGGAGTGCAATCCAACGAAATCGCCGTTGTGTCTCCGGTCCTACCTGATCTCGGACCTCTCAAAGTCTCTTTCGATGTGATGGTTCATTCCGGTCCACTGCCTAAGGATCTGCCGTCCAACATGAAATGCAAAGAGGAAAGTGCCGATATTGACTGCATAGTGTTTCACGCGAAGATTCGGAACGGCGGTAGACGAGCGGTACAGTGGTTTACCGCAACGTGCATGGGGCCCGGTATCGGCCCCGAATATAAGACCACTACTGGCGAATGGCAGCCGCTGTCTGTTGGCTTTGCGAATGATGGCGTGCAGCCGGGCATTGGGGTCACACGAGACCTGTCGTACAACTGCACATCGAATGTCCTAAGCACTACCCCCATCCTGCGGGGCGAGGCGCTTGAACGCGACTTCACGCTTTCCGGTCTGCTTCCCCCTCATGACACGACTCCGCTCCATTCACCTGGCGAGCATCACCTGCGGTTTGAGTTGTACCCCAACTTCTGCTTTGCATCTCCCGACGGTAGCTTTTGCCTCAAGGCACCAAAGGAGAGACAACCCGTCCCTTCGCAGGAAATCACGATTAGCACCCAATAGCGTTGCTAGTCCAGCGGGGGAACAAAGCGCGGTGGGGGGAACGCTGTAGCTAACTTACGTAAAATCGCCATATCACAAGTAGCTCCGCTGCGTCCTGGCAGGGACTCTTCTCCGAGATTTCGCCACGGATTGCAGTGTTTGAAAACCCTGCACAATGTGGGGTCGTAAGTCAATGAAGCCACTACAGCGAACAGCCTCGGCCTTCGGCGTTTGAAACCTAGTGTTTTCAAACAGGACAGTTCGCAGTTCCGAACCTGCCTCTGAATCAGAGCGTTTGTTCTGCAGTTCTATGTTTGTCCTAGTAAGCTTACGTTGGCGACTGATTCGGGATCAGTTGCTCCATGGTCTGGAGCAGGTGGTGAACCAGATCCCAGTATTCGGTTCAGCATCATTTTTCGCGTCGCACAGACGGCAAAATGCTTCTCTTGGATGGCCCTGACAGGGCGTTGGCCTCGTTCTCTGCTTTCGCGGGTCATACCGATGTTTGCGCGCGACGCGCGGGCAAGAATGGTGCTGAGCACGAATAATTCAACACGCAGAGCGGTTTGCGCCACTCGGAAACAACCTCGGGCAGAGTTGTACTTTCGCCGTCCTAAAGAGCCCTTCGAAAGCCGGGCTCGCTTTGACCAAGGTTTGACCAACGTAGTCGGCTGAGTCCCGACAAACCTCAACGATACCAACGTTTGGTCAGACCCTCCGTGCGCACAGAAGTTTAGGTTAGACACCGTTGTTTGTTGTAGTTACGGTTTGCACGTAGGTATTTCCTGCCTGCCTCTTAATAGAGCGTACTTTTCTGCCAAGGTGAGCAATTTTGGACGGACATGCCGCCGTCAGGATGCTCAAATCGGTGCTACGCTCTCAAAAACAGAAACTCAAGTTCGTGTGGGGCTGTGGGAAGCAAGAAAACGGAAATTCCGGCTAAGGTGGAAGTATCAATGCCAAGCCCGTTGACAGGGTGGGCATTTCGGAAAATTTCATGCGCTTGTCCCTCGTCGCTGTGTGCCTCCTAGCGTTTGCTTTGGTTGTGTCGTCCAGCTTTGCACAAAACGTCCCAACCCCAACTGGTCAAAACATTTGTGACGATCCCCAAGCTCGCGGAACGGCCGCATACAATGCACACTGCGGCGCGTGCTACCCGCGATGCGGGAATGCTGGAAATTCAAACAACGATAACGGAGCCGCCCAACGTGCGCAGGAAGCCGCTGCAGCCGCGCAACGGCAGCGAGACGCCGAACTCGAACAGCAGCGTATCGACGCTAAGAATAAGCACCGCATGGAAGAAGCTGAAAAAGAGGCCAAGTTCAACCAGGACAAGCAGGAGGCACTCGGCCAGCTCAAGGGGATTTCAAACGAGGGTTCTAATTCCGCATCCGGCTTGAAAGGTCTCGGCTCGACCGATTCGGCTTTGAAAGATGCACCAAATATTGGCGATTCGACGGGCCTTAAGACTTTGCCGGATGTGAACACCGACCCTCAGTGGTTGATGCGCGCAATGTGCCCACCGGCTTGCCAAAATCGGTCGCAGCCGAAATCCCCGACACTCCTGCTGGCAACCGTGTTCGTAAAGGATTCGAAGCGATTCAAGAACACGACTGGAAGGTCGCGCGGGCGTGGTTTCAGGACGCGCTCAATCACGACCCCGGCAATGCAGGCATTCAGCGTTTGATTGAACTGGCTGAATACACCATGGAACGCGCAAATCATCCCCACCCATCAACCTCGCCTGCAAAGCCTACCGCCGATACAAGTGCACGGGACAAGGCGGCAATAGCGGCGGTTGACAAGCAAATGGATGATCAATTAAACGCCGATTTGGCAAAGTCGCTCAATGACTTCAATCGGAACTACCGTCTCAAGAATCCTGAATCGACGAAGGACACAGGCTCCAACGCGGAGTTTTTGAAGCAGGAAGACCCCGCATGGGTGGAATTTTTCAGATACATAACTTCACAGTTGCCAAAAAAGCCCGACCCGAATCATCGCGCCCTTATTCCGAGCGGAACACGCGATTGAGTTGCTGGCCGTCGTCTAAGACTGCAGCTAACATGAAAACCTGCAGTAAGCAAGGTTTCGTCGGCAGTTCTCCAAATCGAGGAGCCAACAGAATGAAGAAGTCGCTCGTCATCATGTTGATGATGTTCGCCAGTTGTACGGGACTGGTCCAGCAGTCGGTAGCGCAAGCAGCGGGGCAGCCTGCGCAATCCGGCCAGGCAGCCCCGAAGAAAGAAATCAAAGACCCCGCCGAATACAACGCCTACGTGAACGCCTACCAGCAGCAGAATCCCGTGATGAAGGCGCAGGCGCTGGAAGCCTTCCTACAGACGTATCCCAACACAGTAATGAAGGAAGATGCGCTGGAACTGCTGATGGTGGCGTACCAGCAGGCCAACGATGCGCAGAAGGCGTTGGACGCCGCAACGCGCGTACTGCAAGTAAATCCCAACAATATTCGTGCAGCAGGCATGCTGGGCGGAACTCGTACTGGTGTTGACGGAACGGTGCTCTTACCCTCTGCCGAATCGCCGTCCATCCCTGAAGAGGCACGGAAGCATTTTGTCATGGGCGCCACGCTGTTCAAGGACGCCAAAACATCTGACGATTTTGGGCAGGTTGAGAGTCAATTCAAGCAGGCAGTCGACCTTGCCCCACAATGGCCGGAAGCGCGCTACAATCTGGCGCTCGCCAAGGAAGCGGCGGGTGACTATTCCGGCGCGATGGCGGACCTGAAACTCTACCAGCAGTTCAAGCTATCCGAGACCGAAGGGCGTACGGTTCAGGACAAGATTTACGCGCTCGAAGCGAAGGCGGATGTAGCGGCCAAAGAGCAAGCAAAGGCGCGGGAAGTGGCAGACGCAAAGCTGGCAGCGGAGACCTTTCGTGGAACCTGGTATGGCTCCCAATGTTTCCGTGGAAAAATGTCGCTGGCTTCACTAGCGAGGGGGTGTACGGGTGATGAGAAGCGCGAGGCAAATTGGCAGGACTTCTCACTGAACGGCGCGGCGATCGGTGTCTCATTCGAAATAGAAAATGACGGAACCGTCAAAATGAATGGCTACAGTGATTGGGCGGGGTGTAAAGGAGATGTCTTCGGCATTCCGCACGGCTCAGATCCTTGGAGAGTTCGATGGGAAGTTAGGCCAAAGGATGGGCCTCCACGTCAAATATGGAGCGATGCGGCCGCTGACGGAAGTTCTGTGGAGATTAGTTGTAACCGTCCGTTAGATGGACCGACCACCGGGGGAATCTTTGCCGTTCCTGCTTACAACTATGTCCACTGGTCAAGAAAACCCTGAAGTCGAACAATAACCAACGAGATCCATGATGGTAACACTGAACAAACGTATGCTTCGAGCCCTTGTCGGTTTCATCCTGGTTGCACCGACTCTTGTCGCCCAGACCACTGGAGCGACACCGGCGCCAATTCCAGAAGAAGCGCGAAAGCATTTTGTCATGGGCGAGACGATATTCAAGGAAGCCAAGAGCCCGGCAAATTTTTCGCAGGCGACGACGGAATTTACAGAAGCTGCCAAGCTTGCTCCGCAATGGCCGGAAGCGCGCTACAATCTGGCGCTCGCCAAGGAAGCGGCGGGTGACTATTCCGGCGCGATGGACGATTTGAAACTCTACCAGCAGTTCAAACTGACCGACGCCGAAGCGCGGACAGTGCAGGACAAGATCTACGCGATTGAAGCAAAGCAGAAAATGGTTGTGGACGAAGCGAACAGCCCTGCGGCGCAATTAGAAAAGTTCTTCAAAAGCCTGGATGGCGGAGTGTGGCGAGAGGTATCAGTCCATTTTCACAACTTTCACAACGGTTGGGACGGGGAAGCCCAAGGGGGGAGATTCATTAAAATTCATGGTCGTGAGATCAACGAATATCAGGCAGCGAGGGGCGACCCGGACGGCCAACACGTGGAAGACATTGTTAAAACGGCATTTAATGACCGAGAGTTTGAAACAAGAACGGGCGACGCTGAAAGAGTCAGAATTGCGATCAGCGGGGATGGACAATCGATCGTGGTTGAACAATGGGCTAGCCCGCAGCCCAGTATGTACTGGAAGGGAACATATCAGCGCATTAAGTAGAGATGCCATCATGCGACAAACATTCTCTTTTAAACTATTTCTACTCGTCTGCGCCTTGTTCGCCGTGGCACAACTTGTGGCTCAGGATTCGACGAGCACCACGCTGCGCGACCAACTCCAGCAGCTCACTGCGCAGTTGCAGCTGTCGCCGAGCGATCAGGGGCTGCGCGAGAAGATCATCGCGCTGGCACTGACGCTGAATCCCAGACCTGCCACGCCTGACGCCGCGACCATGGCCGAAGGCGCAGCCGAATACGCCTTCAAGAATGCCAAAGGGAATTCGGATTACTCCAAGGCCGCCAAACAGTATGAGAAGGCCCTATTGCTGGCACCGTGGCTGGCGGCAGACTATTTCAACTGCGGCGTTGCCCACGAAAAGGCCGGCGAAAACAAGGAGGCCATTCGCAGCTTCAACCTTTACCTGCTGGCCGCCCCGAATGCGGACGACGCCTTCGCCGTAAAAAAGCGCATCGGCGGATTGCAATATGCCACTCAAGAAGCTGAGGAACAAAACAGCGCCGCTGCTGATGCAGCCAAGGCGGAACAAGCGGCAAGGCTACAGGCCGAAGCTGTCTATCAGGGTCTTGATGGTGGAGTGTGGACATTCAAACAAGTTATTGCAGGTTTAATCCGAATCCATACGCGAAGCACTTTGGAGGTCCACGGCCATGAAATTGAAGCTTATCATGCTGATGATTTGAATGCGCGAACTATGGAATGGCATACAACATTTACGAGCCGGCAATTCCAGGTTGATAACCAGCGCGTTACGATAAGCGACGATGGGCAATCAATAGCCGTGGACCTAGTCTATGGGAGTGGGACCAAATACCGATTCGTTTACCAACGTAACAATTAAGTCAAACCTTTCAGCGGCTTGACTGGGGCCACCCGCTAGGAAATGGAATGGTGTCTCAGGTGTCCGCTGTGCGAGCGGTAGAATCTGACGGATTTGGAAGTGATTTCCGCCACAAGAGCATTGAATCAGAAGTTGGTCCGCTGCAATTAGGTAGTGGAAAAGAGATGCATGGCACAGGGGCATTGGGTCTTGTGACCATTAACCCCCGAGTCATTGGCAAACCGGAAGTTAATCTCGCGGCGAACTCGTGCTGAGATTTTCAGATTCACTTTGACCAAACTTTGACCAAGGTAGTTGGTCAGACAATCGGCGGTACGCAATTCTTGCCTTCCCTGAGGCGTCAGTTGATCTTGTGCTCTTCTATGCTGAGATCCCGGCCTGAACGTCCAGACGGAATTTGCCGTCGACCTCGGGCCGCCTCTTGGGCGCATTCGGGATTCGGAAACTCGTCACCAATTCGTCACCAAAACTGCCCAGTTTTGGCGTGCTGTTGGGATTGGGATTTGCGGAAAAGCAAGGCGAGCAAAAGGGTTGTACGTCTGAATGCAAATTTCACACGGTGGAAGTCACAGGTTCGAATCCTGTAGCGCCCACCATGGTTATCTTCTTATCGCACAGCCGCTTACGAGCGGCCGTTGTTTCTTGCCGTCAGAATCCCAGCCCGACGCCAACCCGATGGGCGTCACTGAGCGAACTCCGAAGCGGGCTTTGCCGCCAGTAACTGATCCATGTACTGCCGCTGTGCGTCCAGCGCCTTTTCAAAATTTCCGTGGGTGTAAACCGCGGTCATATCAGGTTTGTTGTGACGAAGGAGGGTTTGGGCGACCGTGATGTCCTTGGTGGTCTCATTTGCCCAAGTGCTCAAGCTGTGCCGGAAACGGTGCCAACCAAAACGCTCATCCTCGGCCACCAGTCCCAGGTCCACAGCGGCCGGCTTCACGAAGTTGGCGTTCATGGTCTGACCCCACATAGGTTGCTTGCCGTTTAGTTTCGGTGAGGCAAAAATGAAGTCGTCGTCCTTGTTGTACGGGGTTAGCTGACGCCATTCGGTGAGGAATGCCGCCAGAGCCTCACACATCGGGACAGGTGCCCTGCTGGCTGCGGTCTTGGTTCTCATCAGCACCTCTCCACGGCGAAAAGTCTGGGCAACACGGATCTTGCTTGCATCCCATTCGACGTGAGACCAGCGAAAGCCGAGACACTCCGAGATGCGGACGCCGGTGGAAGCGACCAGTAACACGGCAATCTTCACCGGATAAGGGAGCCGTTCGATCAGAGCGATGACTTGCTCCGGCAAGAGCACCTTCACTTCTTCATGATCTTCCTCACTGGCCGGAATGGTGACCTTGTCCAGCGGATTACGGATCGAATGAATCTCGTTGTGATCAACGAAGCTGAAGACCAACGACATAATCCCCGCAACCTTGGAGCAGGTCTCCCACACATAGTCTTCGCCGTCGTGGAGGTCAACGAGCCAGTTGCGAATGGCAAGCGGCTTCATCTCCTCGGCAACGGACTCTTCCCAGCGAGGGAGAATATGGTTGTTGATGTGGTACGTATACGTTTCGATGGTGCCTTTCGTCTTGCGGCGGCCGTCCTTCTTGCGGAATGGCAAGCCGTCCTTGACATAGGCGGCACATAGTTCACCGAAGGTCGGCTTACCAGGTAGGGGTTTGTTGATGTACTTCTCGACCAGGCCCCGCTCACCAACTTTGAGCCAAGCGGACGTTTCATCATCTCCGATGTCATCGACCAAGCCGAGCCTGACGGTGTTTTCTACCATCTCGCCGTCCCTCTCCCTCAACCGTTGGTAACACCAGAGCCAAGTCATACCATCCGCCCGTTCACGTTGCCTGAGCCAGCCTCGTGTTTTACATTCCTTGTTAGCCATCGGATTTGCTCCTCTGGCTCGTCGGGGCTGCTGCCGAGATTGTACTCGGGGCGAGCTTTGTCAGGGCGATAATGTCTTCGGTCACCTCACTTAGCCGAAAGCGCCACTGATTACGAATGCAGCCGATTGGATATGCGCGAATAATCCGCCTCCGTGCGAGCTCCAAGACCTTGCGGACGGGCAAGGACAAGTGCTCAGCTACAACCTCCTTCGGTACGAACGGTTCGTTATTCGTTGCCATAATGACTACTTCCGCCACTTATTCAAACCTTTTATAGCGGTTACGGTAACCGCCACTCCTCTTGCCTTCCCGGATTCTTAGTCCGGAGCGGTTTATCCGAAGAGGGCCAACTTTCACCGAAGGAGGCCAAGATTATTTGTTGGCACCCTTCGTTCATACTTGGCCCTCTTCGGGAAGTGACCACTCCCAACCGCTTGTCATCTCGCCCTTATTGGAGCGAACCCCTAGGTCTTTCTTGGCGCGTTTCAGAGTTCGTTCGCTGATACCCTCTTGCTCAGCTTCCGCCACGACGTCCGTTGCCGGACGTGGTCCTTGGGCAAGCAAGCGCAAGAGGAACTCTTTGGCCTCGACTCTCGCTCCTGTCTCTTCACCATTCAGCTCCGGGCCGAGAATCACCGAAGCGGTCAGTGGGCTCTCTCCGGTCCAGCGAAATCTGCCATCTGCCTCGATCACGTACCCAAGCGATGGCCCAAACTGGCCGAGATTTGATTTCACCTGCACAAGGGCACGCTGTGCTGGGTCATCTGGCGAGCAGCCTGCCAGCAGTTCGGTTCGAACCGCTCCGGTGAGGTCAATGCTCCCTAGGCCGCGGTGAATTGCCTTTCCAGTTGGCGCCTTGCTCAAGTGCCGGACAAGCAGGATGCAGCAACCAAACTCCTCGGCAAGGCGAGACAATCCGTCCATCACTGGGCGCGTTTCATTGGAGCGGTGCGCGTCCACCTCGGCGCCCAAGTAAGACTGGATCGGATCAACGATCACGAGTCGCGCTCTGGTCTGCCGGAGCGCATCCCTGAGCAGTCGGATATCGGAAAGCCGAACACAGCCCCTTTCGGCGTTCTTCCCATTGCCGGTGACCGAACCCTGGAGAATATGGAATCGGCTCGCGTCACCTCCCAAGGAATCAAATCGAGGTCGGAGCACGTGCTCCGGGCTATTCTCAACACTGAGGTACAGCACGTCACCGGGGGCGCATAAGCCACCGGCGTAGGGCACTCTGCCTGTGGTGACCGCGGCGGCGATCGCGAGGGCGATGTAAGTCTTGCCAGCTCCGGGATCGCCGCTGAGCATGGCTAACATGCCGTTAGCCAAGTAGGGATCCCAGAGCCAATTCACTTCCTTCGCTTCTACTTGAGAAAGCGTGAGAATCTCAGGACGACGCGACAACAAGCGTGGTTCAAAAGGTAAGAGATTGCCTTCTAAGTCGTGGCCAGCCCGTAAGGCGTTAGCGGTTTCTACGAGCTCTTCCAACAGCCGTTCGGGATCGGCCCCGGGTTGCCCGGTTTGGCACACGAGGTGGTCAGCGAGCTTCTCTAATCGGCGCAATCGCGAGAAATGGATCACCGTGTCGGCATGGCGTTTGATTAAGCCGGCATGTAGCACGATGCCATCGGTCAAGCTGTCGAGGTATGCCACTCCCCCTATCGCGTCAAGCCTGTTCCTTTGCTGCAGGGTTCCGACCAGCGCAATAATGTCGAACGGCAGGCCCTCCTCACTGGACTGGAGCATCAGACCGAACAGCTCGCGGTTCGCCGCCAGGAAGAAATCGTCTACCGCAAGCTCGGCCAAGGGCCCGCGCAGCAAGCTATTGTCCAAGAGAGCAGCACCTAGACACGCACGTTCGCCCCCCGGCGAATACAAGGCATTTGAGGACAGCACATTAATGGCTGCCGCGAGTGCTGTCATATCGATCTATCCCCTCGATTCCCTCTGACCTTCGCCGGCCCTAGCGGCGAAACCGAACAACATCATCCCAGCGGACCGTTCTTCGGCTCACCATTCTCCGAGTTAGTTTCCAGTGGCCACCAGAGATACATCGTTTGTACGAGCTTGAGCTTTGAGGCGCTGAGTTCTGGCCATGTCGTGGAGGGTAAAACTGCTGGGGTTGATGTTCGCAGCCCAAGGCGAAGGAGATGACCGGGTTACCTTCGGTCTAAGCGGAGGGTCTCTGGAGGGTGGTGGAGAGTAGTGGAGAGTAGGTTCTTCAGCCTTTTAGGTCGGCCTTGATCTTCGCAACATCTTTCGAGAATTGGTCCCGCACAGCCTTGTTAGTTCGATACAGGAGTCCGATGTCACTCCTCTCACCGCTCTTTACGGCCCGCCCACAGTATCCGGGCAGGTCAACCTCCGGGAGGTTCTCTGCGATCCAATTGGCGATCTGTTGGTACGGCGCATCTCTTTCAAGTACTACAAGTGCCTGCCTGATCGCGCGCCTCCAGGGGGACCTATAGTCGGGCTTGCCCTTGCGCTTAGTTCCTGAACCCGATTGGGACGGATGATTCTCAGCATTGAGTGCCTTGCTTTCTACGCCGCCAGCCTGTTGGATCTGTGAAAGTTCGCGTGCGTGCGCTAGTTCCCGAGCTCGATTCAAGTCGCTGTAGAAAAGGTCCATCTCTCTGCGGTGGTAATCGGCTTGAGAGCGTCGGAGGTCCGACATGACGTTCCTGACTCAGGATTGTGTTAACCCGTGCGCTCGGCCTCAATGATTCGGCAGATGGAAGGCGTACAGGTTATTGTCGAGGGAGCCGGCGTACACCATGCCGTTGGCTACTGCCGGCGAATCATAGATGTACGCCCCTGTCGTGTACTTCCACAGCAGTGCTCCGGTGCTGGGGTCCAGGGCGTACAGGTTATTGTCGTCGGAACCGACGTAGACCACACCGTTGGCCACCGCTGGCGAAGAACCACCCCCCTTGATTGTCTCCCACAGCAGAGCTCCGGTGCTGGCGTTCAGGGCATAAAGGTATGCGGCATCATCCCCGACGTACACCACGCCGTTGGCCACCGCCGGCGAAGACTCGATGGACGCCACCGTCGCGTACTTCCACCGTAGTGCTCCGGTGCTCGCGTTCAGGGCGTACAGGTTATAGTCGTCGGAACCAACGTAGACCACGCCGTTGGCCACCGCCGGCGAAGACGCGGAAACCCTTATCGGGTACTTCCACAGGAGTGCCCCGGTGCTGGCGTTCAAAGCGTACAGGTTGCCGTCGGTGGACCCGACGTATACCATGCCATTGGCTACCGCTGGCGAAGACTCGAAAATCTCTATCGGGAACTTCCACAGGAGTGCCCCGGTGCTGGCGTTCAAAGCGTAAAGGTACCCTTCGTTGGAACCGACGTATACCACGCCATTGGCCACCGTCGGCGAAGCCTCGACACCTCCCCCTGGTGTCGTGTACTTCCACAGGAGTGCTCCGGTGCTGGCGTTCAAGGCGTACAGGCCGTCGGACCCGATGTACACGACGCCGTTGGCCACCGCCGGTGAATCAACGATCTGACTGCCCATCGTGTACTTCCACAGCAGGGCTCCGGTACTGGCGTTCAAGGCGTTCAGGTTATAGGCGGCGTCCCCTTGATATACCACTCCGTTGACCACCACCGGCGAAGTGAACAAGGGATAAGATACAGGGTACTTCCAATCTAGAACGAGGTTTCCAACCGTGGCGGGGCTCAGAACAAACTCGTAGGGGTTAAAGCCGGTGTGGCAAGGGTCGAAGTGAAACTGCGGCCAATCGATAACCGCCTTTGTGGCCGGCCCGCCATTGCACGGTTGTTGCGCCGTGGCTGTCGAACCAATCATAAGAAGCAGTACCAAAAGGCAGTTGGCCGTTGTTTTCATATCCCTACCTCGTAACAAAAACAAAAATCGTTTTAGTAGGCATATACAGGCCTCTTGTTGCGAGAACTATCGCCGCGGCGATCCGGGGCATCGGAGTCCTCCTGTGAAGCAGAGTCCCTGATATCCGAAGTTAATGCCGGAATCACATATGACCGGCACCCCGATCCGAAGTCAAAATCGGCAATATTGATTTGAGCGGATGTGCTGCTGGCAAACGCCAGAATTATGAAGAGGAGAAGAGGCCCTTCGAGGGTCAAACATCACACGCCTCCAAGGCAATTCAACCAGGATTTCCATTTTGGCATCCTGGGCGGCTAACTATACACCCGAATCGCCTCCGGTTCTGAGCTTTTTTTCATCGTTTCATCCTGGCGACTCCCGACGGGTGAGAAAAAGGCCGATCTGACCGTTCCGCGCCACAATGCGTTGTCTAAGCGGCCGGTTCGATCGCGGGCGGTAGGCTTGCGGCGATCGTTAAGCTCACCAGCGTCCGCTATACTCCATGCAGAATAGAAAAGGCGTTATCGCGTATCTGCTGATTGCATTCGGGATGGCATGGGCTCCGATAGAGATCCCGATTCGATTTGGAGGGATCCCCTACGGCAGCCACTTGTTGAA
>Ga0181532_10003244_pt1 | contig 14721 bp, 8 predicted proteins | sample PEATcosm2014_Bin_33_FD_119768 | JGI IMG/M metagenome (GOLD analysis project Ga0181532, IMG submission 119768) | Peatland microbial communities from MTU Mesocosm Facility, Houghton, MI, USA - PEATcosm2014_Bin11_30_metaG | ecosystem: Environmental > Terrestrial > Soil > Wetlands > Peat | place...
CCGTGCGGCAGATCCTCCATGGCTGTCGGCTGTCATGCAGCGAGCGACCAGAGGCACTCGCCATCCCCCTGCCAGATCTTTGTGTCGCAGGAGGTGCAGTCTGATGCAACGTTCATCGGTGTTCATCGGTGGCTAAATTTTGTTCCCCTTCACGCCGACACTGAGCGCGGCGGCGGGAGCTGTTTCGGCGAAATTGCAAAATATCAATTCCACCCCTTATCCGCCGCGCGGCATATTGAGCCGCGGCCGCGGGGAAGCGGGGTTTTTACTCTTATCGGCACGCCCGATGCGCCACCTGACGATCGCGAAAATCAAAGCCCGGATTTCCCAGGCCGCGGGCCGCGGTAGCGCATTACGCCGGGAATGTCGGGTACAATCCATAAGACGAGGGGAATCCGCATGAAACACATCGCCGCAATCGCGGCTGTCATTTTGGCCGCGCAGTTTGCCGCCGCCCAGACGCCTGAAGCCAAGACCGCCGAACAGGTCTTCAAGAATATCCAGCAGCTGAAGGGCACGCCCGCCGGCCAGTTGAACTCCGCCATGCAATTCATCTCGGTGTCTCTCGGGGTGGAATGCGATTCCTGCCACGTGGCCGGCAAGTTCGACGCCGACGACAAGGACAACAAGAAAACCGCCCGTGAAATGATGGCCATGACGGCCGCCATCAACAAGGACAGTTTCCACGGCCGGCAGCAGGTCACCTGCTTCACCTGCCACCGCGGGTCGCTGCATCCCGGCGCCGTGCCGCCGGTGCAGGATTCCGATACGCCCGCGCATGCCACCGCAGCTGCCGCTCCGGGAGCGGCAGGCACACCGCCTGCGCCCACGGTCGACGACATCCTCAATAAGTACCTTGCCGCGGTTGGCGGCGCCGATACCATGAAGACCGTCACCAGCCGCGCGATGAAAGGCACGGTGAATGCGATGGGCGGCGAGAATGCCATCGATCTCTACACGAAGGCGCCCAACAAGCGCATCTCTGTCTCCCATATGTCGGCGACGAGCGACAGCTACACGGCGTTCGACGGGACGGTCGGCTGGCTGGGCACTACCGGCCACGCGCCCCGCGAGATGTCGCCGACCGAGGCCTTTGCCGCCTCGCTCGACGCCGATTTCTACCTGGTGGCGCACCTCAAGGAGACTTTTTCCCAACTCCGCCGCGGCCGGCCTATAGAGATCAACGGCGCGATGTGCGAGACCGTCAGCGCGAGCAAACCCGGCCAGCCGCCCGTGAATCTCTATTTCGATCAGAAGACCGGCCTGCTGCAGCGCCAGGTGCGCTACGCCGAAACTCCCATGGGCCGCATGCCTACCCAGATCGATTACGCCGACTATCGCGAGACCGGCGGTGTGAAGATTCCCTGGCGTTGGACGCTCGCCCGCACCAACGGCCGCTTCACCATCCAGCTCAAGGAAGTGAAGGATAACGTGGCCATCGACGATGCCAAGTTCACGAAGCCCGAAGGCGAAGTGAAATAGCTGTGGGACATGCATCGGAGAGACTTGCAAAAACAGGGGCATCGCTTGCTTGCGCGCGCGGCTCATTCATCCGGCGTTGAAACGGCCTGCCATAATGAGCCGCGACCGCGAGGGAGCGGTGCTTTTCGCCGATACGGTGGAATTTTGCCAGCCCCTCATCAGCTTGTCCTGGAAAGTCTAGTTATCTCGCCTCAAGCCGCCAGAGTGCCCGGTCGACTCGAAAAGCACCGCTCCCTCGCGGGGTGCCCTCTGGGCCCGGTTCAGTAAGCTGCTGCTTCAACGCGGGAATAATGGGCCGCGCGCGCAAGCAAGCGGTTGGCGGAGTTTTGCAAGTCGCCTGAACTCCGCGCCCCTACGCCGTGACCTGCCGCGCCAGTTCTTCTAATCCGCGCTCGCGAATTTCCTGCTCGCGCATGAGGAACTTCTGCACCTTCTTGGTCACCGTCTGCGGAAACGAATCGACAAACCGTATGTACTGCGGCACCTTGAAATAGGCAATCTTCCCGCGGCAGAAATCGCGAATCTCTTCCGCAGTGGCTTGCTCGCCGGGCTCCAGTTGGACCCACGCCAGCACCGTCTCCCCCAGCTTGGCGTCGGGGATGCCGATCACGTACACGTCCGCAATCTTGGGGTGCGTGTGCAGAAAGTCTTCCACCTCGCGCGGATAGATATTTTCGCCGCCGCGGATGATGGTATCTTTGGCGCGCCCTTTGAAGCTGAAATATCCGTCCGGCCGCAGCACCGCCAGGTCTCCGGTATGCAGCCAGCCTTCGCTGTCGACCGCGTCGGCGGTGGCCGCCGGATCGGCGTCGTAGCCCTTCATCACCAGGTACCCGCGCGTGCACAATTCGCCTTGCTCGCCCACCGGCAACCTCTTTTTGGTGGCCGGATCGATAATCTGCACTTCAGTGTTGGCCAGCGCCTTGCCGACACTGGCCACGCGGACGCTGAAGGGATCCTCCACGCTTGTCATGGTGATTACCGGCGACGCTTCGGTCTGCCCGTAGGGAATCACCAGCCGGTCGCAGTGCATGCGCTCGGCCACCCGCTTCATCAGTTCCACAGGGCAGGGCGCGCCGGACATGACGCCTTTCTTCAGCGAGCTCAAATCGTACCGGTCGAAATCGGGATGGCTCAGCTCCGCCACATACATCGTGGGCACGCCGTAGAGCGCCGTCGCTCTTTCGCGATGCACCGCGTCGAGCGTGGCCAGCGGGTCGAACTGCGCCGAGGGCAGAATCAAGGTGGCGCCATACACCACCGACACCATCGATCCGATCACCGACCCGAAACAATGATAGAGCGGCACCGGCGCGCAAATGCGGTCCGTCTCATTGGCTTGCAGCATCAGCCCGATCGCCATGCCGTTGTTGACCAGGCCGCGGTGGGTGAGCATCACGCCTTTGGGGAGCCCGGTGGTCCCGGAAGTGTATTGAATGTTGGCGACATCGTCGGGCGATGCGTCGAATGCCGGTATGTCGCTCCCGTTGGCGAGCATCTCATCCCAGGAGGAGTCGCCCAGCCAAACCACGTGTTCCAGCGGTAAGGCGTCGCCATTGCGCGAATCGGCGAGGATCTCACGGTAATTCGCCCGCGGGTCCTTCTCGCGAAGAAAGAGCGCGCGAATGTGCGACTTTTTCAGCACGTACCGCAGTTCGTGCGACCGGTAGGCCGGGTTGACGTTCACCAATACCACTCCGGCGCGCGAGGCGGCGTGCTGCATGAGGATCCACTCCACGCAGTTGCTTGCCCAGATGCCGGCGCGGTCGCCCGGCCGCAGCCCGAGGCCGGCCAATCCGCGCGCCGTCCGCGTGACCTCGCGGTCGAGCTCGCGCCAGGTGAGACGAACGTTTTGATGGCAGACCACCAGTGCGTCCCGGTCGGCAAAGCGGGCAGCCGCATGGCTCACCGCTTGTGAAATAGTCTGTTCCAGCAGGGACACATCGGCCCCGCGGACATACGACAATGTGGTGTCCACGATCCGACAGTGTAACTTATTGCGCATGCCGTGGGACATGCTTCAGCTTGTCCAGCCGGGCTCCTGCCCATAAGCGCTAAGATAAGGCTACCCAATCATGGTAGCTTGGCAACATCTTGCGGTCGCTTTAATCGAGTTGCCACCAGGTGGGGGTGCCCAAAGCTTATCTTAGCGCCTATGGTCCCCGGCCCGGCCACGGCGAGCTCCGCTCGCCCGGCAAGCTGAAGCATGTCCCACGAAAAAAAGCCAAACTGTCCAGCGCCGGCACGGCGCTCGGCCGTCCGTTGAATTCGCGAACCGATATCCCCGACATGATGCGTAACATCCTCCTCGTCTTGAATCGGCTACCCGCTCCCTTCTCGCGCCGCGACGGTTTCCAGATACTGCTTCAACTGTCCCAAGGAGGCGGTAACGCAAGGCCCGTCCTGGGCTTTGGCAGCCTGTTCCATGGCGCTTCCGATCTCGGTGAGTTTCGAAAATCCGAACGAAGCGCCGCTGCCTTTCATATTGTGCGCCAGGAATCGCAGACGCTCGAAATCCGAAGCCGCCAACATCGCCAGCATCTCGGGAAGTTCGCGCCTGCGGGCGGCGAGATATCCCGGAACGAGATCTTCCAGACCGGGCGGAATCTCACACCGTTCCGGCTGCGCGCTGTCAGTGGACATTACGTCCCTGGCCACATTTGCGTACTTCTCGATGGCATCGATGAGGGTCTGTTTAGAAATCGGCTTGGAAAGATGGCCATCGCAACCGGCTTCGTGACTGGCCTCTGCGTCCAGCACCCGCGCGTTTGCGGTCAGGGCGAGAATCGGTGTCCTCGCCGCCGCTCGTTCGATTTCCAGGGATCGTATGGCCCGCGTGGCGCCCAGGCCATCCAGCACGGGCATCTGCATGTCCATCAGGATCAGATCGAATCTGCCCGCCTGGAACTCCTCCACAGCTCGCCTGCCGTCCTCGGCGAAGGTGAGCCGGTACGGCATTACCTTCAAATACGCTGCGATCAGCAGCCGGTTATCGGGCGAATCTTCGGCGATAAGAAGTGCCAGCGGCCGCATCGGTTTCGAACTGTGGATCACCCCTTTCTCGGCTCCTGTACCGGGCAAGCCTTGCTCCCGGATCTCCATGGCGCGGCAGATGATGCGCAACAGTTGCGTGCGCGGAACTGGCTTCAGCAGGATGCTTGCCAGCCCTACCTCATGAGAACGCGCACTGTCACCAGGCTGTGTTTCGGAACTCAGCATGACTATCGGTACCCTCTTGTCAACCTGCTGGATCTTCCTGGCCAGCTCGAAGCCGTCAATCCCCGGCATCCGGCGGTCGACTAATACCAGGGAGTATGGAAGGCCGCCGGCGCAAGCCGAGGAGAAGTCCTCCAGCGCGGCCGCGCCCGTACCGAATTCGCGGGACTTCATGCCCCAAAAGGTCAGCGTCTCGCGCAGGATCAAACGGTTGGTAGCATTGTCATCGATCACCAGGACGCGCCGGCCCAGCAAGTCTTCCATTTCGCCCGGGACGTTCGCGCGGCTGCTGGGCGCAATCCCGAACGGCAACTCGAATTGAAACGTGCTGCCCACCCCCACGGTGCTACGCACCACCAGGGCGCCGCCCATACTTTGCACCAGGCGTCTGCTGATACTGAGTCCCAGCCCCGTACCGCCATATTTTCGCGTGGTCGACGAGTCTGCTTGTGTGAAATCGCCGAAGACACTCTCGAGTTTCTCGGCCGCTATGCCGATGCCGGTGTCGGAGACCTCGAAGCAGATCTCGCCGGGAACACCACCCTGACGATTCCTGGCGGTGAGGACCACTTCGCCCACTTCGGTGAATTTGACGGCGTTGCCCAGAAGATTGATGAGGACCTGCCTTAACCGCGTGGGATCGCCGATGAGTGCGGCCGGTAAATCCGGCGAGAGCCGGGATAGCAGGTCAATACCTTTCGAACGCGCCTTGGCCCCGGTGAGAGTGACGGCCTGATCCACGACTTCCTCGATGCTGAACGAAACGCGTTCCAGTTCCAGGTTTCCCGACTCAATCTTCGAGAGATCCAGTATGTCGTTGATCAAGGTGACAAGATTGGAGCCGGCCCGGCGAAAAACTTCCACGTAGTGCCGTTGCTCGGCATCGAGATTGCTTTCCCAGAGCAGATCGGCCATGCCGAGAATCGCGTTCATCGGCGTGCGGATCTCATGGCTCATGGTGGCGAGAAACGTGCTCTTGGCATGGTTGGCGGTTTCAGCGGCTTCCTGTGCCCGGAGGGCTTCCTTTGCGGCACGCTTCCGCTCGGTGATGTCAAGGTCTATGCCATCCCACGTCGTCGAACCATCCGCATTGCGGAACGGCGTCGAGCGCAACATCGACCAGCGAATTTCGCCGGTTGCACGGTGACGGTGCCGCACCTCCACCTCGAAGTGCGTCATCTCTTGGCGCGACCGGGATATGGCCGCCCTCGCCTTCTCGTGATCTTCGGGCAAGATCCACCGTTCCAACGCCGCGCCGTTCATGAGTTCGGCCGGCGGCACCCCGGTCAGCCGCTCGATGCCTGCACTGATGAAATCGATCTGCGGTTCTCCGCCGGCGTCCTGGCGATAGCGGCAAATCGCAGCCTCGGGCAAATGGTCGGTCAGGTTGCGTAGCCGCGACTCGCTATCCCGTAATGCCTGCTCGGCCTTCTTGCGCTCGGTGATGTCTTCCACCAGTGAAATAATCCATTGCGGCGCGCCTTCGGGGTCACGCACCAGGGATACGCTCTTACGTACCCACACGAACGGTCCGGTTTTGCGGACGTAGCGATTCTCGACTACGAAATCGGGAATCTGGCCGCTGAGCATCCGGGCCATCAGCCTCATGTTCTCGGCACGATCGTCGGGATGGACCATTTCCAGGAAATTCAGGCCGTCGAGGTCCCCTGCCGTGCAGTCCACCAGGGCGCAATAGGCGGCGTTCGCCGCCATGATCGCGCCATCGGCCGTCGTCATGGCAAAACCGATGGCGGCGTTGGCGAATGCGCTACGGAATTTCTCTTCACTCTCGCGCAGCCGTTCTTCGGTCCGCCGGCGCTCCGTGATGTCCCGTACCACGCTGATGAGGGTGCGCTTCCCGCCTATAGTGGCGCCTTGCGAACTGACTTCCACCGGAAAGACGTTGCCGTCTTTACGCCGGTGAACCGTCTCGAACAGGATCGTTCGAGAGTCCGCCTCCGTCATTTCGGCGGCCATCATCGTCCGTGTCGTGGGAGCGCGCAGGTCGCCGATGGACAGCGCCAACAGTTCGTCCCGGCTGTAACCATAGGCGTCTACTGCGGCGGCATTCACTTCCAGAATCCTGCCGCTGTCACGCTGCATGAACAAAATGATGTCGCGGGTATGCGCGGCCAGGAGTTCGAAGCGGCGCAACGCCTCTTCGGTCTTCTTTCGTTCGGTGACGTCGAGCTCGATGCCGTCCCAGGTCGTGGAGCCATCGGGGTTGCGGAAGGGTATCGAGCGTAACAGCGACCAGCGAATTTCGCCGGTCGTGCGGTGTACGTGGCGCACCTCCACCTCGAGGTGCGTCAACCGCTCGCGCGACACTGCGATCGCGGCCATTACCTTGTCCTGGTCTTCAGGCAATATCGATCGCGCCACCGCCCGCGCATCGTTCATAAACTCGGCTGGCGGCACTCCCGTCAGCCGCTCAATGCCGGCGCTGATGAAATCGACGTGCGGCTTGCCCCGGGTGTCGTAGCGGAAACGGCAAATCGCCGCCTCGGGCAGGTTGTCGCTCAGGGTGCGCAATCGGGACTCGCTGTCGCGTAACGCCTGCTCGGCCTTCTTACGCTCGGTTATGTCTTCCACCAGCGAAATGATCCGGTGCGGCGAACCCTCGGCGTCCTTAATCAGGGAGGTGCTTTTACGGACCCATACGGTTTCGCCGGTTTTTCGAACATAACGATTCTCGATCACGAAATCCGTCGTTTCGCCCGCCAGCGTCCGCTCAATCAGCCTCTGATTCTCGGAACGATCTTCCGGATGAATCAGTTGGTAGAACTTGAGCGTCATCAAGTCTTCTACTCGGTAACCCGTAATAGCGCAATAGGCGGGGTTCGCGTCCAGCGTCAGACCGTCGGTCGTCGCTACCGCAAAACCGATGGCGGCGTTGGCAAAGGCGCCGCGGAATTTTTCTTCGCTCTCGCGCAACCGCTCTTCCGACCGCCTGCGGTCGGTAATATCCAGGAACGTGCCGACGCAGCCGCGCACCCGCCCATGTGAATCGTAGAGCGGACTGGCATGGCCCAACATATGGACCCGGCGGCCGCTCGGTAGCAGAACTTCAAGCTCAGAATCGCGAATCTCAATGCCTCGCGCCGCAGCCTCCTCCATCGGCAATTCATTGGCGCCCAGTTCGCGCCCGTCTTTGAAAAACCGTCTGGCGCGCGTCGCGCTCGCCGCCACGTTCTCGTCTCCCGCCGACTCGTAAATCTCATTCGCCATGCGATTGCCGGTAATTTGCCGGCAATCCGCATCGTGGGCCACCAGGATCGCCACCGGGGCAACATCCATAAGCGTCCGGACCTCTTCGGCTCTCTGCCGCAACTGCTCCTCGAGGGACTTCCGCGCTGTGATGTCCGCGTGCACGCCGATGAAGCGGGTGGGCCGGTGCGGATCGTCCGCATCCTCGTAATAAACCCGCCCGTGCGAGTCCACCCAGTGAACCGAGCCATCCGGCCAGACGACCCGGAACTCCCGGTGGTAACCGCCGGCGTTGGCGCCAGCGAGCGCCGCCCTGAGCGCCTCTTCCGTGGCGGTGCGGTCCTCCGTGTGAATCCGTGAAATGGCCTCCTGGTAGTCCACCTGGCCTACGCCGGCAACACCGAACAGCTGGCGGCTCCGTCGGTCCCAGAACACCTTTCCGGTATCGAAACGGTAGTCCCAGGCGCCCAACTCCGCTGCATCGAGGGCTAGCCGGCGCTGCTCCGATGCCTCGTCCAGCGAAACCATCAAGGACTCCCGTTCGGCCAGCAATCGGGCCAATTCGATATTGCTGTAACTCAACAGCGAAAGCATGTGGCCGAGCTGCATGAGAAATGCCATGCCCGCCTCCACAAAGTCCCGGCTCAGCCGTGGAACCCGGTCCATAGCCTCGAGGTACTCTCGTTCCTCAAAGCCGTACCGCCGGGCCTGTCCTCGAAAGAGCTCGCGATCGACCGTTTCTCCCTCAAGGAAGAACTGCCCCGAAAAAATATTGCCCACATGGCGGCCGCCGATCGAGATCGGACTTGCGATGTCCCACATATTGTTCTTGCACTTATAAAGACGGCATTCGCCCGGTGGGACGCCGGCGGACAGCTGCGTATCGCTCTCGATACAATGCCTGCAAGATTCGGGTTGGACGCGGTGAAACTTGGTGCAGACGTCCTGCCATCCCACGCCAACCAATGCACGGCCCTGAAGGTCGACGATCGCCATGGTCATGGGAGCCAATTTGTAGAACTTTTCCAGCAGGGACTGGACTGCCGGGACATCGATAATGTCCCGTAATTCCAAGTTCCCAATGTCTCCTTCGGGAGAGAGAACGGTATCCAGTTTACGCCTGACCCTCCGCTCACTCTCCCGCAGCGCCTCCCGAGCCTTACGCTTTTCGGAGACATCGTGAAACACCAGTACCGCACCGGCCAGCTTTCCGGCGCCGTCTCGAATCGGCGCCGCGCTGTTCTCAATCGGGATTTCCCTGCCGCCGCCCGAGACAACTGCGGTGTCATATGCCGGCGGGCCAATCCATCCTTCGCTCAGCACCCGGCCGACAATATCCTCGGCTGGCTCATGGGTCTCCTCGTTAATGACTCGGAATACCTCGCCGGCCCTCCGGCCAAGAGCCAGTTCCTCGCTCCAGCCGGTCAGGCGGGACGCCCCCGGGTTGAAAAATGTGATCTTACCCGCGACATCTGTTGCCAGGACAGCATCGCCGATGCTATTGAGGGTGACCCGCAGCAACTCGCGTTGTTGCCGGAGGGCTTCCTGGGCCTGCCTGCGGCCGGTCACGTCAGTGAAGATGCCTGCGAACTGGCCGGGTTGCGGGGAGTAAGCGATGGCGTCGTAGTGCCGGCCGCTTTCGCTGGCGAATTGGTCCAGGTGACCCGCACTTCCGGTGAGGGCTACCTGCCCCAGGCCGGCCACCCAGTATTCCCAGGGTTCATCGGGGAACAATTCGCGAAATGTCCGGCCCACAACTTCGTCCCGCTTACATGCGAACATCGCCTCGAATGCGGGATTGACCTCCAGGTAACGCCAGTCCGCGGGCTTACCTGCGGTGTCGCAGATAATCTCGCCCAGTGCGAACCCCTCCTGCATCGATGCAAACAGGGTGCGGTAGCGTGACTCGCTATCGTGCAGGGACTGTTCCACGAACCGGCGCTCGGTGATGTCCCGCGCCAGTCCGAGATACCGGTATTCACCGGCAATCGTGCACCGGCTGACCCGGATCTCGACCGGAAAGCAGCTTCCATCTTTACGCCGGTGAACCCCTTCAACGGTTGCGTCCCGGTGCGCCGGTTGGCCCCAGACCGCCAGAAGCTTGGCCGGGTCCAAAACCTGCTCGATATCGAATACCGTCATGGAGAGCAGTTCCCCGCGCGTGTATCCGAGGCTCTCACAGGCGCGGTGGTTTACCTTGACGAAACGGCCGTGCATGTCGTGAACAAAGAAAGCATCGGCCGCTTGTTCCACGAGGTCGTCAAGCCATTCCTCCTCAACGCCTGAAGACGCAGCCGCCGCTGGTTCCCGACTGCCCTCGCCCTGTTCCTCGACGGGCCGCGGTTCGACGCATCGGCGCCCGCAAAGCGCGTGGACGGCGCCAACCAATGTGGTGGGCCGAAACGGCCCGGGAAGGATGATTTCGGGAACCCACCCGCAGCCGTCGATATCCGGGGACGGAATACCGATGTGAATCGCCGGCGTAGATCGATACCATGTCTCGGCCTTCAGGCGCTGCCACCATTCAGGCGGCAACTTCCCGGAGGCGACCACTACCTGAGGCCGCATCCGAAGCGCCCAGTCGAGCCATTCGCCGTCGGTCAAATCGGGGGCTTCGACCTCGATCCCCGCTTCGCGTAGCGCCTGCATCGCCGTTTCCCGCACCCGCGGGTCCCCGGCAAGAAGAAGAACGGTTTTACGTTCGCTCATGCAAAGCCCCGCGGAAGCCTTAGGGAAATACCAGTCCGAGCGGCCGGAAGTCCGATTGCTCCCGCCGGCAATCCCAGGGGCGCCACCGATCCCGACGATGTGGCCCTGCCGGATGGCTCCAGTTTGGACATACAAGCCACTTATCGGCCGCAATGAGCGGTGCAGTAGCCGGTATTAGATTGCAGCCCATTGAGATCGGTGACTTCGTCCGGTTCGAAAAAACCTCTTGACGTGACTATAAAGTCACGTTACTATCAAGTCACGTACAAGGAGGGAACCGAACATCATGACACTCGACGATCTTACGCTCGACATCACTCAGAGCATCGACATCAGGGCTGACATCGGAGACGTCTTCCGCAGCGTGCTGCACCGCCTCGGCGAAGGCAGCACCAACGCGCAAGGCGAATCCATGCAGATGATGCTGGAACAGTGGCCCGGCGGCCGCTGGTTCCGCGACCGCGGCAATGGCATCGGCCACCTGTGGGGACACGTGCAGGTGATCAAGCCTCCGGTGCTGCTGGAGCTGAGCGGCCCCATGTTCATGTCCTACCCGGCGCTCAACCACCTCGAACTGAAACTCGAACAGCGGCCCGGCGGAACCCATATCGATCTCCATCACCGCGCCATCGGCTTCATCGACCCCGCTCACCGGCAGGGCGTTACGCACGGCTGGAAGCAAATCCTGGAGGGCGTCGCCCAGGACTGTTCAGCCCACACGAACGCGCAAGGCGCCTAAATGCCCGTCGACGATCTTGACGGCGTGTGGAAAGCTTTGTCCGACAACACCCGCCGCTCGATTCTCGACCTCTTGCGGCAAGGCCCCCGCACCACCACCGGGATCGTGGAGGCCTTTCCGCACCTGACACGCTTCGGCGTCATGAAGCACATCGACGTGCTCCGCGAGGCCGGCCTGATTCACACCCGTGAAGAGCGCCGGCAGCGCATCAACTCTTTGAACGTGGTGCCCATCCGGCAGATTTACGAGCGCTGGGTCGGCCGCTTCGAAGAGCTGTGGTCGAGCCATCTGCTGCGCATCAAAGAGGACGCCGAAGCCCAAGCACCCCAGGCACAAACCCTCGGGGGCCGGGCCCCCGAGCAACGAGCAAAGAAGCGCTCCACAACGGGCTAAACCGCAAACCCGCACGGCAACGACAAAGAAGACGCCGAAGCCGCCCCGGCACAGACCCCCGGGGGTCGGGCCCCCGAACCACCAGCAAAGAAGCGCCCCCACCAGGGCTAACCCGCAACCGCACGGCAACGACAGAGAGGACGCCGAAGCTGCCCAGGTAACCCTCGGGGGCCGGGCCCCCGAGCAACGAGCGAAGAAGCGCCCCCAACAGGGCTAACCCGCAAGCCCGCACGGCAACGACAGAGAGGACGCCGAAGCCGCCCGGGCACAAACCCTCGGGGGCCGGGCCCCCGAGCAACGAGCAAAGAAGCGCCCCCACCAGGGCTAACCCGCAACCGCACGGCAACGACAGAGAGGATCGTACGATGACTGCAACACAATCCCGCCACCAAGTGGTATCGAGAGACGAATGGCTGAAGGCGCGCATGGCGCACCTGGAGGCCGAAAAAGAATTGACGCGCCGCCGGGACGAGCTGAGCCGGCAGCGCCGCGAACTGCCGTGGGAACGAGTGGAGAAAAACTACGTCTTCGAAAGTTCCACCGGCCCGCAGACGCTCGCCGACCTTTTCGCCGGCCGCAGCCAGCTGATCGTCTACCACTTCATGCTCGGACCCAATTGGGAAGAAGGATGCAAGAGCTGCTCGTTCCTGGCCGACCACTTCGACGCCACCCGGATTCACCTGGCGCATCGCGACGTGACCTTCGCGGTGGTTTCCCAGGCGCCTATGCCGCGCATACAGGCGTTTCAAAAGCGCATGGGTTGGCGCTTCCCCTGGGTCTCGGCCTTCGCCACCAGCTTCCAAAGCGATTACGGTGTGCATTTTACCAAAGAGGAACTCGCGGACGAGGTCAATTACAACTACCGCAACATCCATTTCAACCTGGAGGAGGCGCCCGGTCTGAGCGTGTTCTACAAAGACGAAGCCGGCGAAATCTTCCATACCTATTCCACCTACGAGCGCGGCCTCGACACTCTGGTCGGAACGTATCAGTTCCTTGATCTGGTTCCCAAGGGCCGCGACGAAGACGGCCTGGCATTCTCCATGTCGTGGGTCCGGCACCACGATAAATACGGCGACGACTACGTGCTCGACCCCACGGCCACGTACCAGAATCCGCGCGAAACGGGCGCGTGCTGCAAGCACGAGGAGGGCGCGCGATGACCGGGCAGTGCTGCACGGGCGAGGGGCTATCGGGCCGCCTCGCCCGGCGGCGGGCCGGGGCGGCAGCTTCTATGCTGTATGGGGCTGCAGTGGTGTTGCTGCCGAAATGCCCCATGTGCCTCGCTGCCTGGCTCACCGCCGTTACGGGAATCGGTGTCTCGGCAGCCGCCGCCGGGCGCGTGCGCGTACTGCTGGTGATCTTTTGGCTTGCCGCGTTCGCGCTCGTCGCGGTGCAGATAGTCGGGCGTCGCGCCTTCCGTCGTTCGCCGCTCCCGCATCCTCGCGCATCGCGCTCAGGCGACGACTCCGGGACCCTCAGCTTCGAGTAATGTCGCCGCTATTTTGCGCTCGGGCTGTCGTCGGCCTTCAGGTCGCCGAGCGCATATTGAATCCCTGCCAGCATGTGAGCGACAAAGGGCCGCGAGAAGTATACCTTCTCGTCGTGACCGTGCGCCTCATAGAACATGCGCCCGTTGCCCACGCGCTGAATGTAGCTTAACGCGTAGTCGCCGTCGGTACGCCTGGTGTCTGCCGGCTCTTTGGCTTTGTCTTCCGCGCTCATTTTGGCGTAGTCGATGCTGGTGAGAACGTGCACCCGCTTGCGGCTGAATGAGTCTTGCGCAAACGTGTAAGTTTCGTCCACGATTTCGAAGCCGTGGCCCGCGAACATGGCAGTCAGCGGACTGTTGGGATCGTCCACCTTGACCGGGATCAACGTCGGGTAGCTCCAATGGAATTTGAAGAACCCGCCGATCATTTCGTTGTACGCGGGCCATGTGCCGGTCAGCTTGGGGCCGTTGGTGTGGTAGCCGTCGGTAGCCGCATGGATGCCGGCCAGACCCTTGCCGCCTTTGACAAAGTCAAGCAGCGCCTGCCGGCGCAGGTCCGTCGCAGCCTTGTCGTTTGGGTCGTCCAGAAATTCGCCCGTGGTGCTGTCGAGGAAAATGGCGTCGTATTGCTTCAGGTTTTCAGGTGTGACTGCGGCCGCATCGTAGGTGATGGTGGTCATCCAGGCGCCGGTCTTGTCTCCCAGGTACTCGACCATCTTGGCTGCCAGTGGTATGGAACTGTGCACCCAACCGACGGCCCGGCAAAAGACCAGCACATGGCGCAGGCTGTGGGGCGTGGCGTAGGGCTTGTCCGGCAGTGCGGCCATCATGGCCGAGACGTCGGCGGGATTGGCAAACTGTTTTTGCGGACAACCCGGGTTGAAGCCCCCGCTGAATCCCTCGGCGGGGCAATTCGCGGGCTTCGCGGGCGCAGCGGCGCGCTGCGCGAAACCCACAGAGCCGGTCGACGCGGCGGCGGCCAGTGCCACGATAATTCCAAATGCCTTCAGTTTCATGATCGGATGTTCTCCCGTGATCGCAACATAGAGAACGCAATTATATCCCCCTGCTGCATGAGGCGATTCGCCTCGGAATCCCGGCTGCTGTCTAGCGGTAACGAGAGGAACCCCGTACCGAATGATGGACCAGTCGCTCGAGGCCGGTAGTCGACACGGCGGCCCGCTACGGCCTCCAGCGGCCCGGGGGCGGGTCGGCCAGCAATTCGTGGGTAGTCCCGCTGTGCAGCCAAGTGAAGGACAATTCGTGGGACAATATTGGCGTAGTCCAATTTCAACCTGTGGCCGCGGCCCACGATTCGCCGCATGGAGGCCATGCATGAAGACCAACCGCTAACCCACGATCCACAAGACCCCAGGTTTCGTCGCCTGCGGTCGCTGCAAACCTTTCCGGGCCGCGCTCGCACCGGCCTTTACCTCATCGAAGGCATCCGACACGTCGCCAGAGCCGTCGAAGAACGTGCTCC
>Ga0181532_10003247_pt1 | contig 14704 bp, 15 predicted proteins | sample PEATcosm2014_Bin_33_FD_119768 | JGI IMG/M metagenome (GOLD analysis project Ga0181532, IMG submission 119768) | Peatland microbial communities from MTU Mesocosm Facility, Houghton, MI, USA - PEATcosm2014_Bin11_30_metaG | ecosystem: Environmental > Terrestrial > Soil > Wetlands > Peat | place...
CGTCCGGTTACGACGAGGAGCCCGACGTGGCGATCTCGTTGCCGCTGGGCGGTGGCCGGCTGACCAGGGACTGGCTGGCGAACGACCCGCCGTCGGCCCAGGAGGTCCGGCAGCTGCGCAAACACGTCCGGGCCGAGATCGCCGCGACAGCTGGCTCGGTCATGCGCGAGGGGCGCCCGCACCACGCCGTGGCCACCTCGAAGACCTTCAGGCAGCTCGCGAGAATCGCAGGCGCGGCCCCCTACAGCGAGGGCCCGTACGTGAAGCGCATCTTGCACCACCCGGACGTCACCAAGATCGCCGAACGGCTGTCTCGGACCAGTGCCGACGAACGAGCCCAGCTACCGGGTGTTTCGCGCGGGCGCGCGCCGCAGCTGGCCGCCGGGGCCATCGTGGCAGATGCGGCGATGGACCTGTTCGGCCTGCCGCAGCTGGAAATCTGCCCGTGGGCGCTGCGCGAAGGGGTTATCCTGCGCCGACTGGACGCCATGCCGGCGTAGCTCACGTCGTGCTGGGCCGCGCTGATGAAGCCGGCGGACTTTGCGGTGGGGCGCGCGGACCGCGGTGGGCGCGCAGATCGGTGGGTACGCAGACCGCGGTGGGGTGCGCAGATCGGTGGGGTACGCAGACCGCGGTGGAGTGCGCAGGCCGATGGGGCGCGCAGATCAGCCGACGGGTGCGCAGACCACGCGATGGACCGCGGATGCTGGGCCACGGCCCGCGGACGCCGAGAGGCCGGTTCTCGCGCATCGCGGCGAGAGCCGGCCTCTAGTCTTACCGGCCTGACGTGATCAGGGCCGCCCAGGCCCCGCGCCGGCGGCGTGCTTGGCCTCGTCGCCGGCGCCGCTGTCAGCAGACCGGGTTTCGGCCGAGTCGGGCTGGCCTTCGGTGTCGAGCGGGTCGCCGCTGCCTGATCGGACGGCCGACCGCGGTCCGCTTCCTGGCGGAACCTCAGCCGCGCTCGGACTGCCGCCCAGGCTCGGGCTGCCGGGACCCTGGCCGACGGCGCCACGATCAGCCGGGTTCTGACCGGCCGGGCTCTGACCGGCGCGACCCTGCCCGGCGCGGCTTTGGCTGGCGGGACCCTGGCTGGCGGGGCCCTGAACGGCGGGGCTTTGGCTGGCGGGGCCCTGACCGGCGGGACCCTGACGGGTGGGACCCTGGCCGGCGGGACCCTGACCGGCGGCGGGACCTCGGCTGCCAGCAGTGCTGCGGAACAAGTCACCTGACCGGTGCTCGGCACCGATTCCCGGCCTACCCGCTGTTCCCGGCTGGGGCCTGACCCGGCCCGGTTGACCGGCCTCAAGGTCGCGCCCCAGTCCCGGCTGCTGGCTGCTGCCGCCTGGTCCAGCCGGACCTGCGGGCAGCGGAACACCTGGGCCCTTGGGCAGGTGCCTGCCCTCAGCTACTCCGGGCCTGCGGATGCCGTTCCCTGGGTGCCCGGCCTGTTGTCCCTCCGCGGCCGCCACGGAGCTGGCCACGGCCCTGGCGACCTCATCTTCCAGCGAACCGCGGGCGACCTCACCGGCGACCAAGCCGGTCACGACATCGCGGATCTCGGTCAGCCGCCTGAGGGCCTCGGAGTGCCGCGACATGAGGAGGTTGAGCCGGCGCTCGGCACCATCATGAATCGCGCTCGCCCGCGCCGTCGCCTCATCGAGAACCTGCTTGGCCTGAGCCTTGGCGGTGGCGAGCGCGGTTTCCGCCTGCTTATGGGCGTCACCAACCGAGCGCTCGGCTTCGGTCCTGGCTGCGGTCAGGGTCTTGTCTGCCTCGGCGCGGGCGCTGGCGATCGAGTTCTCGGCCTGCTCCTGGGCGGCACCGAGCATCCGCTCGGCCTGCTCTTGCGCATCGGCCCGGTACTTCTCCGTGTCCTGCTTGGCGTCGGCGCGGAGCTTGTCTGTCTCCATCTTGGCGTCGTTGCGGAGCTTGGCGATCTCGTCGGCCGCCCGGCCCTTCTGCGCCTTGGCCTCATCGTCGGCCAACTTCAGGATCTGACCAACTCGCTCGCTGATCTCCGCATGTGCGGGCTTCTCGTCAGCGGCTTGCCGAGCCGACGATAGTTCCAGCCGGAGCCGCTCGTTGTCGTCAAGCGCGCGGGACAACCGGTCTTCGAGGTCACGGGACTGGCTGCGGGCCCGGGCAACGAACTCGTCCACCTGCCGACGGCTGTAGCCGCGCATCTCTTTCTCGAACTGATCTTCGTGGCTCGCGTCGGCAAAGTGGTCGTTGTGCTCGCTCATATGTCACCCGTCGGGATGGTCAGGCAGACCCTGGCTGGGCCGGCCGCGTGGTTGCCGCCGTGGGCAGGCCGGTATCTGGGTTGGTCAGCAAAATGGCCCGCCCGCAGCTGTGCCTGCCAGGCGCCGGACTGCGGGTGGGATTATCTGGAACAACGGCACGACTCTCGTCGTGAAGGCCGTGATGCGCAACCGAAACGGCTGAGTATCCTGTTTTGTCCAAATTTAGTCGGCACACAGTAGGTGAATGCCTGGCATCGCGGCGGTGTACGCATCCAGCGGTGCACGTATCCAGCGGTGCAGGTGCCCAGCGGTGCATGTGTTCATGGGCCGGTGTAACGAAGGCGGGCAGCCCCGGCCATGATGAGGGTGGCCGGATCCGGGCTGCCGGAGTCACCGGCCAGCCGCCGGATCAGCAGGGAGGCACGCCGTGGGCTTGATCGGATCGCTGGGTGATAGCGCGCCGTCGATCGATCCCGGCGCGTGGATCGCCCCGGGCGCGGTGGTGGTCGGCCGGGTCACCGTAGGCCCGGCGGCCAGCATCTGGTACGGCACCGTCCTGCGCGCTGACGAGGACGAGATCGTCGTCGGCCCGGAATGCAACATCCAGGATCTATGCTGCCTGCACGTCGATGAAGGCGAGCCGGTCGTGCTTGAGGCCCGGGCCAGCCTGGGCCACCGGGCGGTTGTTCATGGTGCGCACGTCGGGGCCGGTGCGCTGATCGGTATCGGTGCGATTGTGCTGGGTCGCGCCCGGATCGGCGCGGGCGCTCTGATTGCTGCGGGCGCGGTTGTCCTGCCCGGTACCGAGGTCCCGGCGGGCGTCCTATTCGCCGGCGTGCCCGGCCGGGTCGTCCGCGAGCTGACCGACCAGGACCGGAACGTCTTCGCCGAGACGGCTGCCCGCTATGTCCGCCGCGCTGGATTGCATCGCGGCGCTTCCTGGGCGCCGGGCGGGCCCGGGATCTGATCTTCTGGGCGTTATTGTCTATCACCTGCATGATTGCCGGAATATGTGGCCCGGCCGCTGGGTAATAAGCATCAGAAGATGTTCACGGAAATGATCCTTATGGGCCATGCGTCGGACCCGGCGGCATCGTAACCTGGTGACAGATTCCCGCAGATCCGCTCGGCGATGGAGGTGGGCGCGGTGCGAGAACGATTCGATCTTCGCGTCCACGATCGTGTGGCGCTCGATGAAATCGAGCTGTACACCGAGGTGCTGAGCGCCGTGGCGGCAGCCGACCGGCCGCTCACCAGGACCGAGCTGGACCAGGTACTCGGTGTCGGGCCCGTTGCCATCGCGTCAGTCGTCCCCGCCTGAGCGATCGCCCTTCCGCTGGTCGCTAACCGGTTGCGTCGCTAACTGGCGCGTCGCCGCTGGCCTGGCCGCCGGCGAACATCACGTCGGTGTCCCAGTGCGTGAAACCCAGGGACTCGTACAGCCCGATCGCGGCCGTGTTGCCCTCATCGACATAGAGCATCACCTCGAACAGCCCCTGCGAGCGCAGGTACCGCAGCCCGACCAGGGTCAGGGCCCGGCCAAGGCCGCTGCCGCGCTCGGCCGGGTCGACGCCGACGACGTAGACCTCGCCGATGGGCTCGTGGCCATGCGTGGATCCGTTTCCCCGGCCGTGGATCTTCGTCCAGTGGAATCCGACCAGCTTGCCGGCGCGCTCCGCCAGGAAGAAGCCGGCCGGGTCGAACCATGGCTCGCGTTCCCTGAGATCCAGGTCAGCACGGGTCCAGCCGCCTTGCTCAGGGTGGCTGGCGAACGCCCTGGCGTTGAGGCCGAGCCACTCCTCTTCGTCCCGGCCGACCTCGAAGGTACGGACGATCACGCCCTCGGCGATCTGTGGATGACCGAGCCTGGCCTGCAGGGATCGCCGCATCTGCCACAGGGCGCGGACCCGCACGAAGCCTGCCGAGGCGGCGAGCCGCGCGGCGGCGGGCAGATCGCCATGGGCCCACAACCTCAGCTGCCGTCCGCCGGCCTCCGCGACCAGCGCGCGCAGCAGCGCCAGACCGAGGCCCCGCCCCCGGCGGTTCGGCTGGATAACCAGCTCCCCGCTGGGGCCGGCGACCGGATCGGTCGGATCGAGATGCGCATAACCTGCCAGCTCGCCGTCGCTGATCAGCAGGAGATTGCGGGCGCTAGGGTCGCCGCCGTATCGCAGATGAAGCATCACGTGCTCAGAGATCGGGGCGACACCGTCTTCCTCGGTGGCGGCGCGGACCAGTCCGAGCACCGCCGCCGCCTCGGCTTCGGAGATCCGGCCGCGTACGTTGACGGCCGGGGGATCGGGGGCGGGCGGTCTGGCCCCGGGGGGTCCGGCGGCGGCCGGCCCGGTGCCGGGTGGTTCGCCGGCGGCGGTCGGCCCGGCGTCGGGGGCGGGCGGTTTAGCCGCGGGGGGTCCGGCGGCGGTCGGGCTGGCGTCGGGGGCGGGCGGTTTGGCGGCGGGAGGTCCGGCGGCGGTCCGTCGGTAGGCGGCGCCGGGCTGGCCGGGATCGTCACCTGTCGGCGTGCGCAGGGCGCCCCTCCCTCTGGTCGGCCGCCTTCGCGCGGGCGGCGCGAGCCGAGCCCGGGCTACCGGCCCCGTCCTCGTCGCGCCCGTCCTGGTCGCGGCTGTTCTTACCCGGCTTGTTCTCGCCGGCGCTTGGCTGGTCGGGGCTGTCTTTACCCGGCTTCTCTCCGGCGCTTGGCTGGTCGGGGCTGCTGCCGCCCGGGTCGGCGGCACCGCTGCCGCTCTCGCCCTGGCTGTCCTCGCTATGGCCGCGGCGCTGGTCGTAGGTGCGGTCAGACTCGCCCTTAACCGGGACGAAACGATAGCCCACGTTGCGCACCGTGCCGATCAGTGCCTCGTGCTCCGCCCCGAGCTTGGCCCGCAGCCTGCGCACGTGCACATCCACCGTGCGGGTACCGCCGAAATAGTCGTAGCCCCAGACTTCCTGCAGGAGCTGCGCCCGGCTGAATACCCGGCCCGGATACTGGGCCAGGAACTTCAGCAACTCGAATTCCTTGAACGTCAGATCGAGGGCACGGCCGCGCAGCCGGGCGGAGTAGGTGGCTTCGTCGATGGCCAGATCGCCCGACCTGATCTCGCTGGAGGGGGCTGGCGCTGACCGGTCGATAGCGATGCGCAGCCTGGCCTCGACCTCGCCGGGGCCCGCGGTGTGCAGGATGACGTCATCGGCGCCCCAGTCAGCGGACACCGCAGCCCAGCCGCCCTCGGTTACGATGACCAGCACGGGCACCTCGAAGCCGCTGGCGCGCAGCAGTCGCAGGACGTGCCTGACCTGGACCAGATCACGCCGGGCGTCCACGAGCACGAGATCAGCGGGCGGCGTGCCCGTCGCGGTGGCCACGGCAGCAGGCGCGACCCGGACTGCGTGCGGCAGCAGGCTCAGCGAGGGCAAGATCTCGGCGGGCGGCTCCGGTGAGCTACTGAGCAGCAGCACATTGCTCAACTGCTGCCACCTCCGGCTCGCCGTGCAGCCGCGGGATGCTGCCGGGTACTCCCGCGATGGCCGGGCCGGCTGCACCCGGGTCCGCTATAAGCGAGGATAGCTGACATGGCGATTGTGACCCTCCGCTACTGGGCGGCGGCGAAGGAAGCGGCGGGCGCCGCGGAAGAGACGATCACGGCCGAGACGCTCGCCGAGGCCCTGGCCGCGGCGTCCGGTCAAGATCCGCGTCTCCGTGCGGTTCTCGCGCGCTCATCATTCCTGATCGACGGGATGCCGGTAGGAGTCCGCGCCACGGAGACGATAACGCTCAGTGATGCTGCTGTGATCGAAGTGCTGCCGCCGTTCGCCGGCGGCTGACGTCCGGCCGCCGGGCCTGCTCGGGCGGCCTGGCTGCTGTCGCGGTGGCCGGTTCACGCCGATAGCCTTGGCCCGCCATGGTCACGCTGCTGATCACGCTCCTGATCACGATCCTCGTCCTGATCGCCTTGCTGGCCGTCCTGGACCGGGCGCTCGCGGCGGCTATCGCCGCTCAGATCGGTGCGCGCCTGGCCATCGCCAACGACTTGCCGGCGCGGCCGAGCGTGCGCGTGCTCGGGTTCCCGTTCCTGACCCAGCTGGCCTTTGGTGACTATCACGAGGTCTGGGTAATGCTCGGCAGCGTGTCGGCTGGCGGTGTCGAGCTTTCCGAAATCGATGTCCGGTTCACCGGGGTGCACGCGTCACTGCGGAAAATCTTGTGGCCGGGCGGCTCGGCCATCACCGCTGAGCATGCCAGCGCCACGGCACTCGTTCCGCTCGCGGTACTCAGCCAGCGGCTGCCCCCGGGGCTGACCCTCAGCCTGGCCGGGAGCCAGCTCCGGATCATCAGCACGGTACTTGGCGTTCCGGTCCCGGGAACCCTCGTTCTCAGCGTCTCGGCGGACGGCATCACGATCACCCCGCGGCTCAGCGGAGTGCCTGCGCTGGTGGGCTTCGTGATCCCGCTCCGGGCGCTTCCGCTCCGCCTGGCGGTCACCGCCGTCAGCGTCACCGAGCAGGGCCTGCGGGTCAGCGCGGCCGGCCAGAACGTGCGGCTGGCCGCCGCGCGCACCGACGGGTCACCGGGTCCGGGCTAGCCAGGGCCGCGCAGGCCAGGAAAGTTCTACCGGCGCCGCACGGCAACGGTGAACCAAACCGGTCCCGCTGGCCGTTGAGATAGGTATGCCAGGGCAGCGAAGCGGTGGCGGCCGGCCTCAAGGGGCGGTCTCTGACGAGATGCTGGTCCGCACGCTGTATGCCGAGCATGCCGGCGCGCTGCTCAGGTATGCGCTGCACCTGACCAGCGGCGACCGGCAGCGGGCTGAGGACATCGTCCAGGAAACTCTGCTGCGGGCGTGGTTGCATCCGGATGCGATCGCGGAACGGCCGGCCAGGCCGTGGCTGTTCGCCGTGGCCAGGAACCTCGCCGTGGACGCCTACCGGGCCCGCCGGGCGCGTCCGCGTGAAGTGGGGGAGAACGCGCTCGAGCTGGTTCCCGCGCCCGACGAGGCTGACCGGGCACTCGAGTCGTGGGCGGTGGCCGACGCACTGCAGACCCTGCGGCCCGACCATCGAAGCGTGCTGCTCGAGACGTATTACCGCGGCCTGTCGGTGGCCGAGGCGGCCTCGGTGCTCGGCATACCCGCGGGTACCGTTAAATCCCGGACTTTCTACGCTCTCCGGGCGTTGAAGCTGGCTCTTGAGGAACGGGGGCTCGCACCATGACCGGGCTCTCTGGCTGCGGGGATGTCCGCCTGGCGCTGGGCGTCTATGTGGTGGGCGCGATCGATCCCGCGGAACGCGCGATTGTCGATGCACATCTGGCCCAGTGCGCCGCCTGCCGGGAGGAACTGGCCGGGCTGGCCGGGCTGCCTGCCCTGCTCGGCCGGGTCCCGGCCCGCGACGTCGAACGGCTCGCCGAGTCCGGCGTCGGCCCGGGCGGCCTGGAGGAGCCGCCGCCCGAACTGCTCAGCTCGCTGCTCGGGCGGGTTGCGGCGCGGCGCCGGGCGCGCAGGTGGCGGACGATCACCATCGCGGCGGCGGCCGCGGTCGTCGCCGTGGCGGGCGGCCTGGCCGGCGGCGCGGCGATCGCAGGAGAGTTCAGCTCCGGGCCGCCGGCGGCTGCCCAGCACCCGCCGGTTGCTGCTCAGCAGCAATACCAGCGGTATCAGGCCACCGACCCGCTGACGCACGTCACAGCGGTCGTCGCGTACTCTCCCGCGGCCTGGGGAACCTCGCTGCGGGTGTGGGTCAGCGGCGTCCGGGCCGGGACGACCTGCGAGTTCTGGGTGGTCAACGCTCAAGGGCAGCGGTCGGTCGCTGGCGGCTGGACAGTGCCGCGCGGTCATCAAGACCAGTGGTACATGGTCTCGACGCCGCTCAGCGGCACGAAGATCCACAGCTTCCAGGTGACCGCGGTCGGGCGGGTCCTCGTCACCGTCCCGGCCTGACCCAGCCGCCACCGGCCGGGAATGTGACAGCTGCGCCCGGTGCTGAGTAGGTCGTGAGCGTAGGCCTGATCGTGCTTGTCATAGTCCTGGGCGGATCGCTGGCCGCGGGCCTGACCTGGCGTCAGCGCAACGGTGTCATGCGTGCCCCCCGTCGTCCCGCGGCAAGCCGCCGTGCTGGCGAAAGCCAGGCGGGCGGCCTGCCTCCGGAGTCCGGTCTGACGCCGGAAACAGGCCTGCGGTCAGAGCCAGGCCTGCGCCAGGGCGGCACTGAGTCCGCCGTCAGCGGGCCGGCCATCACCAGCGCCGAACTGGGCGTCCCGCTCGGGCCGAAGGCCACGCTGGTGCAGTTTTCCTCGGCGTTCTGCGCGCCGTGCCGGGCCACCCGGCGGGTCCTGACCGAGGTGGCCGGGATGACCGACGGGGTGGCGCACGTGGAGATCGATGCGGAATCACGGCTGGATCTGGTCCGCAGCCTGGACGTGCGGCGCACCCCCACCGTGTTCGTCCTCGGGCCGGACGGCCAGATCGCCAAGCAGGCGAGCGGCCAGCCCCGCAAGGCCGACGTGATCGCCGCGCTCGGCGAAGTGACATAGAGTCGGAGCCGGTTTCCCTATTCTCCTGATCGGGAATGATGATAGTGACAGCGGGCAAGCCCGCACGTAGCATCGGCTACGTGCCTGCCAGGACAACGGCGCCGAACCGGGCGGACCGGTCGCCACGCGCCGCGCTCACCAGGCGGCGCGCGGTGGATTTTTGCCGTGTCGCTACCGCGCTCTGTCCGGCTCTCCTGGGTGGGAGCCAGCCCGCCGCGTGCCTGTGCGGCAGTTCCGGCTGACCCGCCGCCACCGCCCTGGCTCGGCCGACGGTACCCGCTAACGACTGGGCACATCCCCGCCCAACCCCGGAGGTAGCACCGATCGGAGCGCGGGGTACCAGGCAGCCGGCCGCACCGCAGAATTCCTGAAGGGACATTGCCGATGGAGATCGACCCGCGAGGGCCGCGCTTCGGCGCCCTCATCACCCTGGTGGTGTTCGCCGTCGTGCTGGTCACCGGCAACGTGTGGCTGCTGGCCGCGCAGGCGCTGGTATTCGCGGCCGGCACCGCTTTCGGCTTGACCAAATCCCCCTACGGGCTGGTTTACCGCTGGCTGGTGCGGCCGCGCCTGGGGCCGCCGGCCGAACTGGAGCCCGAGGCACCGCCCAGGTTCGCCCAGGCCCTGGGCCTAGTGATCAGCGTCATCGGGGTGATCGGCTATGCCACTGGCGTAACGCCCCTGGGCATGGCAGCGGCCTCGGCGGGTATCGTCGCCGCGTTCCTCAATGGGATCTTCGGCCTCTGCCTGGGCTGCGAGATGTATTTGCTTATCCGACGAACCTGGCCGGGCCGCCACGGGCTGGTGCCGGCCGAAGCTGACAAGGAGGTTCCGATATGAGCCGTTCCGACGTTCTCGTGGACGCTGACTGGGTGCAGGCCCACGGCAGCGATCCTGGCGTGGTACTCGTCGAGGTGGACGAGGACACCAGCGCCTACGACAAGGGCCACATCCGCGGCGCCGTCAAGATCGACTGGAAGACCGACCTGCAGGACCCGGTCCGCCGCGATTTCGTCGACCGGGCCGGCTTCGAGTCGCTGCTCTCCAAGCGAGGCATCAGCAACGACGACACGGTCATCCTGTACGGCGGCAACAACAACTGGTTCGCGGCGTACGCGTACTGGTACTTCAAGCTCTACGGCCATAACAACGTCAAGCTGCTCGACGGCGGCCGCAAGAAGTGGGAACTGGACGGCCGCGAACTGACGACCGAGGTGCCCGAGCGCGCCGCGACCAGCTACACCGCCACCGAGCAGGACCAGTCGCTCCGGGCGTTCCGCGACGAGGTGGTCGCCGCGATCGGCCAGCTCAACCTGGTCGACGTCCGCTCGCCCGATGAGTTCGCCGGCCGGCTGCTGGCGCCCGCGCACCTGCCCCAGGAGCAGGCGCAGCGCGGCGGCCACATCCCCACCGCGAAGAACGTCCCCTGGTCGAAGGCGGCGGCCGAGGATGGCACCTTCAAGTCCGACGACGCGCTGCGCGCGCTGTACGGCGACGAGGCGGGCCTGGACTTCGGCCGGGCCACGATCGCGTACTGCCGGATCGGCGAGCGCTCCGCGCACACCTGGTTCGTGCTGCATGAACTGCTCGGCCAGCCGAACGTGAAGAACTACGACGGCTCGTGGACCGAGTACGGCTCGCTGGTCGGGGTGCCGATCGAGGTCGGGGACGCGAAGTGAGCAGTGCGGGATGCGGCGCGCCCGCAGGGGGGGCGGCCCTGTCGGCCGAGGCCGGCAACCAGGCGGTGGTGCAGGGCCGGGTGACGCAGAACGGCACCGCGCTGCCGGTCGGCTACGCGCGGCTGCTCAACGAGGGCGGCGAGTTCGTGGCCGAGGTGCCGCTCGGTGCGGACGGCGGGTTCAGGTTCTTCGCCGCGCCGGGGACCTGGACGCTCCGCGTGCTCGCCCCGGGCGGCATCCGGGCCGAGCGCACCGTCGCGGCTGACACCGGGAAGGTGGCCGACCTGGAGGTCGCGATTTGACCGGCGCTATGCAGGTCCTCTGATCGTGGCGGCTTCCCGCGGACCTGCGGGAAGCCGCCACGACGAAGTTAGGCACCGGACCGTTTTCCTTCTCGCCATCTGCTCGTCGCCTCTTGGCCGGCCTCTTGTTCAGCTGCTCGTTACCTGGATCGCCTAGAAATAATCTTGGTCGTACCGATACGGCCAGATCATCCCCTCCAAATGCGGGGCGAGGCGGACCACATATGTCGATCGAGGCCATGACGGCCAGATCAGAACCGGGCGCAGGCGGCCAGGCGAGTTCCGCCGAGCACCGCGCAGCCGGTTCCAGCCAGACTGCGCTGAGCGCGGTAGACATGACCCTCATCCTCGGCCAGCGAGTGAGACCATCGCGGCCGCTATGACGTGCGGATTCGCGCTTGGCTCTGGTCCCGGCAACGCCGGGGGCCGGGGGCTGTCGGACAGATGAGCGATACCACCGCTGGTGCCGCCGGGGAACGCACTGGCGTTCTGCTGATCCGCAGCGCAGGACGGGTGATCATCGCATTCTCCAGGCGCATCGCGGAGTGATCGAGGTGCCCGGACACAGCGAACGGCCGGTTTTTGATGATGATGGGTCAGACCTCGCCCCGGATGGGTCAGACCTCGCCCCGGAAGGAGCCCGCCGGCGCGAGGCCGCACCGGCGCTAGGGCCGCACGACGGCGCTGCGGAGCCGCGCGGGCCCCGCCCGTATGGGCACGGCTCGCGTCGCGACCCTGGCTGGTCGGGCGAGGGCGGCGCGGCCGGGTCCGGGGGGCGGCCGCGATCGGCCAGCGGGGTGCTCGCGGACCGGATGGCCGCGGCGCTGGTCCACCATGAGCCCGGCTGGCGGCTGCCACGGCATAGCGCCCTGGCGCGCCGCTATAACGTGAGCACCGCGGAGATCGACGCGGCGATGACCGAGCTCGCCGCCCGCCACCTCATTCGCCGGCTGCCCGATGGGCAGGCGTACCGGGCCAGTCCCGCCGAGTTTCTCATCCCGCTGCAGGGACTGCCCGGGCTCACGGCGCACCTTGACCCGATGGGGGGCGAGATCTCCTGCCGCAGCCGCCAGGTCTCGTTGCGCCGGGTGCCTGAGGACATCGGCTGGGCGCTCCGGATTTCCCCGGCCGACCAGGTCTGCGTCATCAGGTTCCTGTGGACCGCGGCCGGCGAGCCGGCCGCGTTCGCGACCACCTACCTGGCCAGGGACGCGGCCGGCTCGTATCTGAGCGAGGATGTCGGAGCCACCTTTACGCCGCTGCCGGTGCCGACGGCCGCAGCGGAACGAGCCGGCCACCCGGCGGCCGGCCAGCCAGGCGCGCTGTATGTCGAGATGCAGCCCCCGCCGCCCTCGGTGGCCAGGAGCCTGCGGATGTCACCCGGCCAGCTCGCGGCGCTGCTCACGGTCAGGTTTGACGACCCGGTGAACCGGGACCCGGTGGCGCTGACGGTGGCGGTCTGCCGCCCCGACCTGTTCCGGATCGTGGTGGACTCGGCTCAGCTGCCGCTTCCGGCCGGCGATACGGGCAGTTTGGCCGGGGCCTGGACACACGCGGTGGCGGGCTGGGAACCTTGACCCGAAATGCCTACTCCCGCCCTGAATTCGCAGCAGCGGGCGCCGAGGCGCGGCCGCTACCTCATCCCGATCGGGACGCCGCACCGCGCTGAGTTAGTCGCGGCGCTGGCCACCGCGGCGGTACTGGCTCACCTGGTCCTCGCTCAGGTCACGCTGGTGCTCGTCATCGCGTTCCACATGACGGGCAGGCTCACCCGCTGGCGGCCGCAGTGGCTGATGATCCCGGCGGCCGCCGGGGTGGTGTGGGCGCTGGCCATCGGCCCCGCGACCGCGGCCGCCAGGTTCGCGGCCGGCCCGCGCCAGGTGCTCGGCTATTTCGCCGGGGCGGGCGGGCACCCGGCACGGATTCTGCACCCGGCCGGGGCCTTCGCCGGGCTGACGCACTCGCTGCCCGGGCAGGTTCCGCTGGCGCTCGTGCTGGCTGCCGCCGAGGCCGGCGGCCTGTGCTGGCTGGACTGGCTGCACGCCGAGCCGGCGGCCGGCCCGGTGCGCCCCGGCCTGATGGTGGCGCTGCGCCGGCGCTGGGCGGCCGCCTCGATCCGGTCGGGGGGCGTGGTCACCAGGGCGGGCGGGTGCGTCGGCATTGACGCGGCGACCGGCCGCCCGGCGGCGATCTCGTGGCAAGAGGCCGAGGGCGGGGTGCTCTGCGCCGGACCGGCCGGTTCATCGGCTGCCGCCGCGGTGGCCGGTGCCGACGGTCCCGGCCTGGCGGAAACCTGCCTGATGCTGGCCCACGCCGCGATCCGCCGCCGCAAGCCGGTCATCGTCATCGACCTGACCGGATCCGGCTGGCTAGCCGATCCGCTGGCCGCTGCGTGCGCGGCGGCTAGCGCTCCGCTGCGGCAGTTCAGCGCGGCCGGGCCCGGATACTACGAGCCGTTCCGTGGCGGCGATCCCGCGCAGGCGGCATCGCTGGTCGCGGGCATGATCGACTGGACCGGGACGCCGGGTCAGTACCGGCGCACCTGTGCTGCCTACCTGACCGACGCCTTCGCCGTGCTGGCCGCCGCGCCCGCTGACCCGCGCCTGCCGGTGCTGGATGACGTGGCCGGCCTGCTCACCCCGGCTGCCCTGCTGGCCAGGATCGGCCGGGTGCCTGCCTATCATCCGCGCCGGGCTGCGCTCGCCGACCGGGTCGACGTCTCGGTCCGGCAGGCGCAGGCTGATCCGGCTGCGCTGTCGGCCGCCGCCGCCGCGCTGCCGGAGCTGCGAGCGTCCGCGCTCGGTCAGTGGCTGGCCCCGGAGCCGCCGCCCCGGCCCGGCGCCCCGGATATCCGCGGGGCGGCCGCTGCGCCAGCCAGGCAGGCCGTGGCGGCGCGGACCGGACTTGGCCAGGCGGCGGGTTCGGCGCGGATCAGCCTGGGCCAGGTGGTCAGGGACCGAGCGGTGGCCGCATTCTGGCTGGACCGCGCCGTGCATGACCAGTCCGCCGCCATGGTCGCCAGCCTGGCCGCCTGCGACCTGGTCGCCGTCTGCGCGGAGCTGAGCCGGATCCCGGTTTCCGGGGACGCGCTGGCCTGGATTCACGGATGCGAGGCCCTCGATCACCGGTTGCTCACCGATCTCGTGGCCGCGGGCGCGGACGCCGGGATGGCTGTCTTGCTCAGTACCGCCGCCGCCACCGCGGCGGAGCGGCTGAGCGGGTCCGTCAACGTGATGCTGGCCCGCGGTCCGGCCGACCCGGCGGTGGCGGCCCGGTTCGCCGAACTGGCCTGCCCTGCCACCGCGCCCGGTGCGGACGGGATTTCCGGTGCCGGGACGGCAGGGTCAGCCGAATATCCGTTAAGAATCGACGGCAGTCGCCCGGTGGCCGGGCCATCCTTGCTGACGGCGAGCAGTGCCGAGTTCGGGCTGCTGGTCAAGGGCCCGCAACCCCGGGTCCTGCCGCTGTGCCGCAGCGTCCGCGGCGGCGGGATCGGGCGGCGCCGATGACCGCCCGCCAGCGCGGTGCCGGGATCGGGCGGTGCCGATGACCACCCGCCAGCGGCCTGATGGGCCTCCTGCGCGGCAGCCCGGGGCGGCGCCCAGCCTGGGGACGAAGCGCGACGCCGGGCCGGCGGGCGCAGCGCGTCAGCGCACGGCCGGGCCCGCGGCGGCACTGCGCCCGCCGCGCCCGCTGGGCACCCGGCCGGACCGGGTCTACCTGGGCTGGCAGTACGCCCTGCGGCAGGCCGACCCCGGGCCTGCGCCGCGCCGCCCGGCGCCGCCGGTGGGAGTCCAGCTTGACCCGGGCTGGGTCGCCGCGCAGCGCCGCGAGGAAGACCGGCTGAGCCGCCCGGCCAAGATCGCGACCGGGGGCGCGGCCGCCGGGGGCTGCGCCGTGCTCGCGCTCGGGATAACCGGCTTGCTGAATCCCTGGCTCACCGGCCTGGCGCTC
>Ga0181532_10003249_pt1 | contig 14696 bp, 8 predicted proteins | sample PEATcosm2014_Bin_33_FD_119768 | JGI IMG/M metagenome (GOLD analysis project Ga0181532, IMG submission 119768) | Peatland microbial communities from MTU Mesocosm Facility, Houghton, MI, USA - PEATcosm2014_Bin11_30_metaG | ecosystem: Environmental > Terrestrial > Soil > Wetlands > Peat | place...
GACATCGCTTATCACCTGTGGAAGTTTGCGCTGTTGGGAAAAGACTTCGGTTATACCCTCTTTCATCGCTACCCGGACGGCCACGCGGTCTGGCGAACCGCCTTGCAGGGCGAACTTGACGCCCCCTCCCACGGCCACGCTTCGAGCGCCTACGCGGTGATTGATACTCGCCAGTCCTATCTCCAAAACCTCGTTAAGGCCGCGCTTCACGCTCTGGGCTATCACGAGCAGGCCAATAACTTGCACCACTTTGCTTACGAAGTCGTGGGACTCTCGACGGGCTGCGCCGAGGAATTGGGAGTGGAGTTGAGCGCGGAGGACCGGCAGCGGCCGTACGTGGAGGTCTCGGGCCGCAAAGGCTTGGGAGTGAAGGCGGACGATCTCATTGACACTCTGATCGCCAAGGCGCTCGAGGAAGTCCGCTCTCGCCAGATGGCCCAGAGCCCTGAGGAGCAGCAAACCTACGCCCGCACGATCGCCGTGGCCGCCTTGCGCTATTTCCTGCTCAAGTTCTCGCGGCGCATGATCATCGCTTTCGATTTCAAGGAAGCCCTCGCTTTCGAGGGCGAGACGGGGCCCTATCTGCAATACGGCGTTGTGCGCGCCAGGAACATCTTCAGCAAGTTCCAGGAATCACACCCGGACTTCCAACCCCAAAGCCTCGACCAGGCAGTCGGAGCGGAGGTGCTCGAGAGATTTTTCGCCGGCGAGGATGGATTTGCCTTTTGGGAATTGACCCTGCTCAATGCGCAACTCGAGATGACGGTCGAGCAGGCCGTCGCCAGTCAGGAACCCGCCGTCGTTGCCAAATACGCATTCCGTCTCGCGCAAGCGTTCAACAATTTCTATCACCGATTCCACATTCTCAGCGAACCCGATGCCGACCGGCAGCGATTTCTCTTGTACCTAGTCCAGCTTGTGAATCAGACCCTCACTTCAGCCTTGGATTTGATGGGGATTGAGGTGCCGGAGCGGATGTAGACGGTCCGTAGCCTGTGGTCCGTGGGTCGTTGTCCGTCGCCTGCGGTCACTCTCCGCTTTCCCGGTATGTTGAGCGCATTGAAGCGTCTGACCGTTGCCTTCCACGTTCGGAATCTGAAATCTCGAATCTGAAATCCCCGCCCGCCCCTCGCGGCATGTAGTCTAGTCCAAAAGGTCGGCCGGAAGGTCCGCCCGCCACCTGCTCACTGGTGTCGCCTCCGATGCTCGTGGATGTCTTGCTGGGCTTCCCTTTCGATGGTCCGGCGGCGAGAAGTCTCCCGGTGGTCGAAGACGTTCTTGCCTTTGGCCAGGGCAATTTCGAACTTGATTATGTTTTTCTTCAGATAAACACGGGTGGGGACGAGCGTGAAACCCTTTTCTTGCGTGCGCCCCGTCAGCTTGTCGATTTCCCGCCGGTGCAAAAGCAGGCGCCGGTCCCGCAGCGGGTCATGGTTAAACCGGCTGCCCGCAGCGTAAGGGCTGATGTGGCAATCGATCAACCACACCTCGTCATTCTTGACGACGGCATAGCTGTCTTTCAGATTGAGCTTGCCCTCGCGAATCGATTTCACTTCCGTCCCCGTCAGCTCAACGCCGCTCTCGAACCTTTCGAGCAAGTGATAGAGATGTTGCGCCTGACGGTTGACCGCGAAGTTTTTTGGGGCAGGGTCCGATGCTTTGCCCACCACACCCTCCTGTATATTTGCCGGCGTCTCCTGAAGCAAAAATCTTAGCACATGGAAAGCAGCCGCGCACGCCCCGCCTGCCTGCCGCCCCACCCATGCGTGGGAAGGTGTGAAGAAATCACCAGCCCTGTCATTCCGAACGAAGCGAGGAATCTGCATTTGTTCGTTTTCAAAGAGATAAATACAGATGCTTCGCTTCGCTCAGCATGACAGAAGAATTCTTCACACCTTCCGGGCGTCGGTAAAGTCGGTGGACACATGCCTCCTCAATCCTGCTATAATCGTTGTCCTTGAGGCGCGACTAACATTGCGTCTTGCTAGGGCTGGAGTGGCGGAATTGGCAGACGCAGCAGACTCAAAATCTGCCGCCGGTCACCCGGCATGGGGGTTCAACTCCCCCCTCCAGCACCAATCCAAGTTCTTCTGCCCGCGCCTTAAGCCCCGGAGGGGCGACAGAACCCCCGGCACCGTCTCTATCGCCCCTCCGGGGCTTATACAATCCGGGGCCGCTCCTCGATCCCACGGCTTACGCCATGGGCTACTCTCTGTCGGCCCTCCGGGCCTCTGGAAGCGGCCAGTGAGTACTACGTAGCAGAGGTGAGCCAATAGGTTAAAGCCTATCGGCCTTTAGCCTCGGCTTTGCAAGATCGCCCCTTTGGGGCTCAGCAGCCGACCTGCGCACAACCGTCTGCGCGGTGAGGCGCCACGGCAAGGGACTCAGGTAAAATGTAGAAACCCCAGGGGGACGGCTTGCCGTCTCCCTGATCGTGCGTGTTGCTGGGCTTTGACTGGGGCGGTTCGCGAACCGCCCCGCAGCCCGCAAAGCGGGCGAAAGATCGTAGCCCATGGCGCAAGGCGTGGGTGAGGAATTCGAGTAAAATCCCCCCAAGCCCCGGAGGGGCGAAAGAACATGTCCCACACCTACACGAACCTCCTGACGCACGTTTTCTTTAGCACCAAGGACCGCGAGCCTCTTATCACCGCCGCGCTTCATGACGATTTACTCGCCTACCTGGGCGGAATTGTGCGCGAGATTGGCGGCGCGCTCCGGCTGCGAACGCCAGACCCGACCACGCGCACCTGCACTGCTCGTTGCCGCCGACAGTGGCGATATCTGACGCTTTGCGGTTGGTAAAGACCAATTCAACTCGCTGGGTGCATCGCGAAAGTCGGCTTGCCCGCTTCGATTGGCAAACCGGCGACGGAGCATTCAGCGTCAGCCATTCGCTCGCGCCATCGGTGACGCGAAATATCGGTGACCAAGAGAAGCATCACCGCCGCATGACGTTCCAAGAGGAATTGATCGCCTTTCTAAAAAAGAACGGCATCCTTGAACGTTACATTGGGTCGTGATTTCTTTCGCCCCTAAAGGGGCTTGCGCGGAGTGGGGGGGGCCGATCGCCCCACGGCTTGCGCCGTGGGCTACGATCTTTCGCCCGCTTTGCGGGCTTACTGTACATACGATGAATCTACCAGGCTGGCGCACAGCGAAGCTGTGCGTTACGTGGAGCCGGAATGAACAGAGACCGCAGAGCTGCGCTCTGCGCCAGCCGCGTGGAAGGGGTGAAAACGCCGATTCCAGAGCAGCCGCGCAGCGAGCGAACAAGTGTGGCCAGGAGGAGGAAGGGTTTCAGGTACGCTTTTCACATGCCGGGTGGCGCAGACGTGTCGTTTGTGGCATGCCTGCGCTCTTGCGATTCAGAGGGGCACATACATCACGACAAAACGCGTCGTGCCGTATGCGCCACCGCCTCGTGATGCATCAGTGAGATCGTTCCCCACGCCTGCGGGTCCGCGTCGAATCACACCCATCGCCAATCGTGCAACCACTGGTAATTGGCGGGCAGGTTGTTCCACATTTGCGTGGTCAGATCCTGGTATTGCGCGGCTTCGGCGGTTTCAAATTCCCGGCGCTCTTTCACGGCCGCGGCGGCGTTCTTCACTTGGTCAACGGTGATGAGGCCGGGGATGGCGGCGCTCAGGACGTCACAGCAGAGCACGTAGCGAAGGGCCATGCGGGCGCGCTGGTCGTCCTCGGGCTTGCTGTCGGAATCCGGCGTGCCACGCGAAGCAAACAGGTTGCCGCTGGCGAACGGTTTGATGCCGATCATGCCCACATCGTGCTTGCGCAGGGCCTGGAACATACTCCCCACGGGTTTCTCCCTGCTGCCCGCGCTGTAGGGCGTCACTACCACTTCGAGTTGCGGATACTTCGCCACAGCTTCGGCGATCCAGGGGCGATGGTGTGTCGAGATGCCGGTGAATCGCGCTTTGCCCGTCTTCTTCCCCCATTCGAGCGCCGCCATCACGTTTTCGATTTCCCGCTCGGAGTTCTTCGTGGTTTGCTCCATCATGGTGAGCCGCCACAAGTCGACGTACTCTAGTCCCGATGCCTTCAGGCCGTCGTCCATGCCTTGCTTGAGCTTGTCGAGCGAACCGGCGATGGACGGACCGCGCGCCAGCGTCCAATCGAAGCCCATGTAGACTTCCTCGCGCCGGCCCTTCACGGCTTCGGCATACACCGCCACCTCCGGCTCGCAGCAGGCATCAATGTAGTTGATCCCGCAGTCGAGGCAGGCATTGATGACGTCCCTCCGGTTTTTCTTGAAATCCTCACTGCCGGGCTTGAACGGAATGCGCTTCCAGTGGCCGCCCATGCTGACGACGGAGATCATGAGGCCGGTGCGGCCCAGGCGGCGATAATCCATATTCTCATTGTAACTGCGCGTCTTGCGAGGGTCGGGCGCCGACGGGACATGCGTTTTCGCCCCCAGCGCCACGCCCGCCAACATCGCCGCGCCGGTCTCGATGAACTCGCGCCGTGTAACACTTCGGTGGTTTGTCATGGTTTCTCCTTGCGCGAAGGTGGTGTCCTGTTTAGGGAACAGGGAACAGTCACTGTTCCAATTCCCTATCCCCTGTTCCCTATCCCCTTAACTGGTTCGCCTTTGGCGTCACCTGGTCGATGTTGGCTGCAACGTCGGCATCGAATCGCCCCAGCACCCACTCGAGTCCTGCCTGTGTGATGGCCTGAAAAAACGGGTTGGTCCACATTTCCGCGCGATGACCCATGGACGTGTAGAACACGCGGCCCTGGCCATGTTTGCGCAGCCAGGTGCAAGGATAGTCCGGGCGCCGGTAAGCACGGCCCTTCAGGTAGTGGGTCTCCTGCACCAGCACCACGTGCAGATCTTTGGCGAAGTTCTTGAAGGTGCACCACTCGTCCGTAAAGGACAGCCCCTGGCCGGGCACGCCAATGCTTTTTCCGAGGAAGGGCGACCCGGCGAGCAACGAGGCCTCCTGCTCCGCACCATGCGCCAGGCACTCGCCGCCCAGCATGGCGATGTAGGGATCTACGTCCGTCTGGTTTTCGTCGTGCCGGCCCGGCGAATGGAACGTGTCAGCGGCGGAGTGAAATCCCATAAAGCCCTTGCCCTGCGCGATCGCCTCGAGCAATCGCTGCTTGCCCGCTGGGGACATGGGCGGCGAACCGTCTGGCGCGGGGCGCGTCAAATCACCCGAAGTATAGAAAGCGATGGCATCATAGCCGCCGAGGCCGCCTTCGAAAACGCGGCCGTCATTCGTACACTCCACGTCGAACCCGCGAAGCCGGCCCATCTCGATCATGCTCTTCCCGGAAACGCTGGGCTCAGTGCCACGACGCTTCACCACGGCGTGTTCGCCACCCGCGCTGCGCGTGAAGTAAAGCACCTTGCCTCCGTTCACTGCGCCAGCCACCCTTCGCCAGGGGAGAAAGGAAAGCCCCGCCGCCAGCTTCAAAATCTCTCTTCGCCTCACGGACTGCCTCCTTGCCAGCGATCTTCCGCCTTTGTCATCGCGCACGCTGAAAATGCCAGCCGCGACAGAATGCCCGCATGCGGCCCGGGCATGACCATCTACGTCGCTAGCGATGCGGGACAATCATCTTGGTGCCCTTCACGGGCTTGTTGGTCGTCCCCGGTCTCGTTCCCGGTTGAGGAGCCGGTTTCCTCTCCAGCGGCTGCTGGCCAAGACTCGAGCGCTCGCTTGCCGGACGAGCAAACCAGAGATGTATCTCGCGTCTCGCGGCACAAGTCTACACCCGAGGGGAGTGGGAATAAACCCCAAAATGCTCCCGGACGCCAGGTCACAAGAGCGGTTTGCCGAGCTAACCGCGTATGTGGCGGCCCGGAACTTTCTGTTCAGCAAGTCCCACGATTGCGGACAAGTCGTCACCCACCCGTCATCTTGTCCACCTTGGGCCGGTTCGGATTCCGGGAGGGAAGGGCGTTTATCGTTCCGAATCCAGATAAGAACCCGCCCAGTGTAGATTTGGAGTGCGCTCGGCAAGAACTTCGGATTGCTCCTGGAGATTCGTCATTAAGCACAAGCTTATCGACGTGCTCTTCAATTTTGTCGCGCAAAATCTCGGCTCCCCTTTCACTGGAGGCCGATCGCCTCATCAGCAGGAATTCGTTGAGGCGGTGCCCCCGAACCTGCGCGGCTGAAGATTGGCACGCAGGATTTCGATCTGGTGTTAAAGTGCTGTTTCGGATCGTCAAATGGAAAGGCCACTCCCTATGAGACTTTACCCGCTTGTTCTGATGATAATTCTGCAAGCCAGCCTGGCGTTGTGCCAAGGCGTTGAATGCGACCTCCACGAGTACAAGCCGCTCGACGGGTTGAAAGCGGCAGTAGTCGCGGGGGAATTGCAGGTGACCTGGCAGGGAGAAGGCGACCAGCAATTGCGCGCTGCCTTCGCTGTGGTGAAGAGTCAGCCCGTTGTACGGGAACTTGCAGTCCGCAAAGGCGCGGCCGGCTGGAAGGTGCTGGCGCGCAATCTTTCGCCCGAGTTCGATGTGGTCAGCGGCCGGCGGCGCCTCTCCGAGCAGCAGGCAGGGCCTCTCCGCGCCCTGGGAATCTCCATGACGCCCGACGTCATCGAAAGGGAAAAGTGGAATGCCTTTTGGGATGCGCCGCTTGAGGTTCCGGGGACTCCCGGCACCAATCTGGACTTGCCCCGGACGGCACAGGAAATTCGCCGAGCCACGGCCAGTTTCCAAGTCAAGAGCTGCCAAGCCAAGACCGATGGCGCACGCCTGGAAGTCACCTTCCCCGGCCTCTCTCTGGGAGTCTTTACGGGGGAATTGCGTTTCACGGTTTATCGCGGAACGAACCTCCTGCGCCAGGAAGCCATCGCCAAGACCGACGAGTCCTCCGTGGCCTACAAATACAATGCCGGGCTGAAGGGTTTTTCCCTTAGGACGGCGCAACGAGTAGTCTGGCAAGACGTGGCCCGCACCTGGCAGAAGTACGAGTTCGGTGGCAGCGTCAACACTGATCCGGTGGCCCTGCGCGCGCGCAACCGATTGGTGATGGTGGAAACTGCGGGCGGCGCTCTCGCCATCTTTCCTCCTTCCCACAAGTTCTTTTTCGCGCGCGAAATCGAGCTGAACCTCGGCTACGTTTGGTACCGCAAAGATGACGACCAGACGTTTTCTGCCGGCGTCCGGCAGGCCGAACGGGAAGAGGAGTACCGGCCGTTTGGAGTTTCCGACTCCGAGTGGCAGCGGCGTGTCTCGGAATCGCGTGGCAATCTGGGAAACTTTGCGCTTTATAACGCTCCGCCGGGAACCTGGCAGAAGATGCCGGTTTATTATTACTTGAGCGCTGACGATAGCCGCACTACGCAGGCCAAAGTCCTGGCCTTCACCCACAACGACACCTTTAAGCCGATGCCGGGCTACCAGGTTACGGTCAGCCATTTTCATACGCGCTTCACCGAGATGCTGGAGGACGCGGGCACCCTCGATCTCCAACCGGGCTTTGTGCCGGTGTTCCGCGGGCTGGGGATCAACATCGCGATGATGTCCGATTTCCACGGCGACGGGCACGTCAAGGACCCTGGGCCCATTCGATTCCGTGAACAGAAGGACTACTTTGACGGTTGCCGCCGCTTTTCCGATCGTACTTTCCTGATCATGCCGGGCGAGGAGCCTGACGGCGCACTGGGCGGGCATTACACGTTCGTGTTCCCCAAGCCCGTTTACTGGAGCCGTGTGCGGGAATCCGGCCAGCCTTTCACGGAGCAGGATCCCAAGTACGGCAAGGTGTACCACACGGGTTCGGCGGCGGACGAGTTGCAATTGCTTCAAGACGAGCAGGGTTTGATGTGGCAAACGCATCCCCGGACGAAAGGCTCCGCGGGTTACCCCGATGCGGTGCGTGATCGGGATCACTTCAAGAGCGACCGGTTCCTGGGCGCCTCCTTCCAGTCGTTGCCTGTTGATCAATCCGAGCCGCGAATTTGCGAGAAGCGCTGCTTCGGCGTGCTGGACGATATGAACAATTGGGCCGACCCGAAATACATGATCGCCGAGGGTGACACGTATTTGAAGTATCCCGACGATGAGACCTATCCCCAACTGATCGTGAACTACGTCAAGCTTGCGCGCCTTCCAAGCTTCGACGAGGACTGGAGTCCGATTCTCCGCGCCATGCGCGCGGGCGATTTCTATGTGAGCACCGGCGAAGTCCTCTTGCGGAATTACGCCATCGAGGGCGCGGGCGCGAAGAGGACCTTCACGGCAGACGCGGAATGGACCTTCCCCCTGGAATTTGTGGAGCTGGTCTGGAGCGACGGCACCACCGTCGTCCGGAAGATTGAAGCGGAAACAGGACTCGCGCCCTTCGGCAGTCATCGCTTTACGATTCCCTTCGATTCCACGGACAAGAAGTGGATTCGTTTTGCAATCTGGGATTCGGCCGGTAATGGGGCCTTTACCCAGCCGGTCCATCTACGGTAGGGCAGCGAATATGTCTGGCCTTGCGAGATGCATGCGACATGCGCAGAGCCTGTATCGTGCCTGCCTTCGCCAGCTATCCGCACATCCATTGCTGGCCCTCGGCAGAAAGCTAGCCGCTCCAAGGGTTAACCCCACTCTGGCCAACCGCACTTACTACTCCAAAGCGACAACAAACCTCTTGTACGACGATTCGCGCGGCGGTACTCTAGGCGCGCTATGAGCCCATGCAGTCTTATTCCCACCGTAGGGCTGCCCTACGGGTTGCCGGGTCGTCGACCAGTATTGATGCGACGTGTGGCGAGGTGGGTCCTGCTTTGCCTATTGCTTGCCCGGCCGCTACGCGCGGACACGATTTCGGGCACCGTCAAAGACCCTTCGGGTGGACTTGTGGCTGACGCACGAGTGGAAATCACGGGTGGCGCGCTGACCCAGCCGATAGTGCTTGCTTCGGACAACACCGGGCGGTTTACTGCTCTGCATCTAGACCCAGGTCACTACTCGATTCGCGTCATCAAGGCTGGATTCGAGGATCTGGTAACCTCAGTGGATTTGCACGGAGCGGCCGACCTCCAACTTACTCTGAAGATCGCTCCGCAGCAGACCAACGTCAGGGTCAGCGGAAAAGGGCGGGAACTGGCTAATTCCGACCCGGTGTACCGCCAACTTCGCGACACCGGATTAGGCCTCACGTACCGGTGTGAGAAATTCGCGGTGAATGTGGATGCGGGTTCGTTCACGTTCAACTCTGGCACCATGACCCTGCTCAACCCGGTGAACCGATTCATCACGGGAGCCGTTTTCATCGGCACAGGGCATTTTACGCTCAAGCCGGTCCTCGTGCTCGACCGTAGTGAGTTGAAACGGCGCGCCGGAGATGCCACCGTCGAGGAAGATTTTGCCGTCGCGGTCCTTCGCTTCAGTCCCAGCCGGTATCCGGCATTGGCTCACGGCCTGTCGGTTGAGACCGACACGCCCAGGGAAGCGGACTCCGCCTATCGCGCGTGGCAGGAAAAGGTCCGGCGCCGCCACGACGTTCCCGAGGGACTCACTCAGTCCATCCTTGAAAACGAGTCGATTGATAACGTGGATGCTGACGTTCTGGCCGCCGTTTACAATGTCCGCCATCCGACGTTCTTCAACGCCTACATGCGCGGAACACCCCACAAGGACCTGCGCTTTTTCGTGCGCGAGCGCGTCGGCGCAATACCGCAACTTGATTCTCCTGAGGAGGCGGCGCTGATCAATTGCAATAGCGGCGAGATGGACGACGGCATTTGGTATTCCCAGCACCTGGTCACGGAGCTGAACGCCAAGACCGCGAATTCGCGCGAGGACCGGCGGTTGTTTGCCACCCGTCGCTATAAAATCGAGACCGACATCGCCAAGAACGGCCACCTCTTCAGCCGTGCCAACATTACCTTTGCACCGCTGGTGCCTGGCGAGCGCGTGATGAAATTCGGGCTTCTCCCTTCTCTGCGCGTTTCGCGCGTTATCGATCAGGACGGCCACGACCTGTACTTTGTCCAGGAAGACAGAAAACAGGACGGCTCGTTCTATGCCATTCTGGACGTAGCGATCGAGGTGGGGCAGGAACATTCCATCACCGTCGAGTACGCGGGCGATAAGGTTCTGTTCAATGCGGGCAACGGAAGCTACTACTTCCGCGCCCGCACGTCCTGGTATCCGAACCTGAACGGTTTTGGGGAAAAAGCGCTTTACGACCTGACCTTTAAGGTCCCGCGCAAGAACGTCGTGATCAGCGTAGGCAAACTGCAAGGGGAATCCACTGAAGATGAATATGCCGTGTCCCACTGGGTTACGCCGGTGCCGGTGGCAGTGGCAGGATTCAATTACGGCCAGTACAAAACGATGGAGTGGCCCGACACCATCACCCACTACGACATCTCAGGGTTCTACTTGACCGAACTGCCGGACAGCCTCGAGCGGTTCCGACGGGGCGCACTGAGCGGCATGGCGCCGGCCTCGATGACCAAGTACGCGTTGGACCAGGCGCGCGCCCAGATGCAGCTCTGCACGTTTTACTTCGGCAGATCACCCCAGGATAATGTGGCCATTACCGAACAGCCAGACTTCAACTTTGGACAATCATGGCCCAGCCTGGTGTATCTGCCCATTTCTGCTTACATTGATTCCACCCAGCGTTGGATGCTGTTCGGCCACATTGATACGAACTTCAACGGCTTCGTCGAGGAAGTGACTCCCCACGAGGTGGCGCACCAATGGTTCGGCCATGCCGTCGGCTGGGCATCCTACCACGACCAGTGGCTTTCGGAAGGCTTCGCGGAGTTTGCGGCGGGATTGTTCCTGCAACAAGCCATGGGGCCGAAATGGCAAAAGGATTACCTGGAATTCTGGGAGCGCCAGCGGAAACGCATCCTGGACCGGAACAATTTCGGCGTGTCGCCGAACGATGCTGGTCCTGTCTGGCTGGGAATGCGGCTCATTTCTCCGCGCTCGCTCTCCGCTTATCAGGGTGACACCTACGCCAAAGGGGCGTACATTCTGCTGATGCTACGGTCACTGCTGTACGCCGATCGGGGCACGGGCAATCGCGACCAGGATTTTATCGACATGATGCACGACTATGTGGAGAGTCACCGCGACGTGCCGGCCTCCACTGAATCCTTCGAAGCCATCGTCGACAAACACATGCCGAAGCGGCTGGATCTTCAACAGAACGGCCGCCTCGACTGGTTCTTCCGCGAATGGGTCTACGGTACCGAGATCCCGCGCTATCGGTTCAAATATGACGTGCAGCGCCAGAGCGGAGGAAGCATCCGCGTGGCAGCGGAGATTACACAAAGCGAGGTGGACAGCAACTTCGCCATGTTCGTGCCGGTCTTCGCCGATTTTGGCAATGGCATGATGCGTTTGGGCCAGGTCGCAGTGATCGGGAATTCCTCCCGCAAGGTCGACTTTATTCTGGACCGCGAGCCCAAGAAGGTCGCCCTCAACGCTTTCAAGGATATTCTGGAACGCTGAGGAAGTGGGAGAGTGTTGCGTGGCTACGCCCAGCGGCCCACCCGTTGCCGGTATCCTCCTATTTCACAGACGAAGTGATTAATCCCTTCTCGGAATGAATCCTGCAGGCCGTAGTCGCGACGGCTACGCAGTCTGGGCTACGCTGAAACGCCTTTTGGAGCGCAAGCAGAGTGCGCTGACGCGCGCCCGAGCGCCCACGCTATTGGTGACTGGCCTACCATATTAGCCTATACTCAGACTACAGGCTGCCGGCCTTTGAGTCCACTACCAGATCAGTGACACCCTCATCCGCGAGCAATCGTCCGTGGGTCGCGCGCGCGCCCCGTACGACGGCGCCGGCTCCATTGTGAAACCATAGTGCCGGTGTTTCGCCGCCCGGCCCGCTGCCGGTGAATCCGTCGATGGTTGCGTTCCGAAAACCCGCCAGTTCGACGCCCGCGCGGAAGAACGTGGGCACAGTAGAAGGCCAATGCAAGCTGAAATTGCGCAGGTTCAGGTTATCCACGTTTTCTGCCTTAACGCCGGCCAGATCGTAGCTAACGATTCCGCGGTCCACCGGGGAAGTTGGCCTCAGGTCCAGATTGCCGCCATAGCGCGAACTCAAAGGGCCTGCTGAAATGTTCAGGTCAAAGTCATCGAACAGGACATCGCGAATCAACCCGGGGTGTTCGGCATAGAGGATTACGGGGCCCTGGCTGGTTGCCGTAACATTGACGAAGCGAAGATTGGCGACCGAGCCCAACTCTCCCTCGGATCGGTATGGCGTCACCGACACGTGCAGTGGTTCGCCCATACCCCACCAGGACCCGTCAATCAAGCGTGTTTCAATGATCACGTTCGACATCAGAACATTCTCGATCTTTTCTTTGCCGCGAACGAAGATCCCTATCCCGCGATTGCTGTCCCGAATGATGATGTTATTAAAGACAATGTTACGAATGTCGCGGGTAGACCAGCCTAGCCGAATTCCCGCCGAGCGGCTGACGATTACCGCGTTGGAAACGGTGATGTTCTCCGCCGTCTGCGAACAATACCCGTCGGCGCAGGGGCTGATCGCGATGCCGTCGTCTCCGGCTTCGAGGTAGACATCGGAAATGCGCACGTCCTGGCTGTTGGAAATATCGATGCCGTCCGCGTTAGGAACCAGCAAGCTGTTGCGGACATTCAGCCCGCTGATCACGGCATGCCGGCAGCAGGCGAGGTGAATGCACCAGTTGGGCGCGTCAACCACATTGAATTCCCGAAGTTCAACATTCTCACACTCGATGAAGAGGACCAGGACCCCTGGCCGCTCCTTCATTTCGACAGGACCCTCGCAGTTCTCCTCGTAGCGCGCAAACGCCTCCGCGCCCTGGCGCGTGCGCTTTGGATCGTAGAATGGCAAACCGCTGTGGGGCTTCTGGGTAGACATAAAGGCGCGCCCATGACCATCGATCAGGCCTGGACCGGTAATGCCGATGTTCCGAACCCCGATGGCCCATATTAGAGAGGTTGTTCGATTCTCTGCCGAGCGGCCGACCGGAGTGTAAAGGCCCACATCGCTACTGCCGAGCAGATCTGCGCCTTGTTCAAGCAACAGGGTGATATTGCTCTCCAGCCGGATCGAGCCGGAAAGATAGGTACCCTTGGGAAACAGGACGTTGCCGCCGCCTTGAGCCGCACATGCTTCTATGGCACGCTGAATGGCCGCGGTATCATTGTGGGTGCCGTCTCCCTTGGCCCCAAACCCCCGGACATCGCAAACGTTGGAATTTGCTCCCATCGCTGAAGTTGGCCGCACTTCCCTGACGCCGGAGGGTTTGGGCGCTGCGACTTGACCGAACCCCTGGAGTCCGATAAGAAGGACCGTGAAGAAGGTGAAGAAATTCGATTTCCCGCCGATCCGTACTATTCCGCTTTTCATTGCTGTACTCCACGATAGGGTTTTGCCGAGCAACGCCAACTAGGCCGAGATACTGCACGACTGAGCGACTTATTGTACTTGTTCTTTGTTTTCATAGACATTCTCGCTTTGTTCCCCCGATTTTGGTGTGGCGCGGACCGCCGTGTTTGCGGTCCGCGGCCTGCCCCAGCGGATCGTGGAAAAGCCGCAGACCGCAGAACCGGCGGTCTGCGCTACCAGACATTTTGTGCTTGTTCTTTGTTTTCATAGACATTCTCGCTTTGTTCCCTCAATTTTGGTCCAATTCCTCGACCACGGTCTGTTCACCTGCCTACCAGCCCTTGCTTTTGCACTCCTCGACTTCTCAACTGTACTTGGAGGCAGAAACCGCAGGCAGGAACTACGGATGAAAACAGAAGAGGACTTTCTGACATAGCGTATCCGGCAGGCGCTGAGCGCCTTGTGCGACCTTACCCAACAATTATAGCCTATAATACCACCTTTGTCAAGTGCCAACGGAGTTAACCACCCAGATGGCATCTCGGCCTGCGCAGATTCCGTTGCTTGGAGCCTGCGCCGGCCAGCCGTGCTGCATTGGAGTGCGGTAGCTTTGGAGTGCGGCAGCTTGCTGCCGCTTTCCCGCGTGAGCTTGCTCGCGGTCATTCAGTTTCCGAGGTAACCCCGGCCAGCAAGCTGGCCTGCAACAAAGCGGCAGCAAGCTGCCGCACTCCAAAGCTGCGCTATACGTAAATGCAGAATCAAGTTGTCACCTCGGCATCCCCGGAATGGACGCGCTGGCTCGAACGGATGAGTTCCTGGCCGGCGCTGTGCGAAGCTCTACGGTGCCCAGGAGTTCCTATTGACACGACCGCAGAGCTTCGCTCTGCGCCAGCCACGAAAGTCTAACAATTCCTCCCATCAATCTTCACCCTGCCAGTCTAGAGGATTTCCGTCGTATTCTCTTGCAGAATTACGCGCCAAAATACCAGGCGAGAGCCCTCAAAATTCGCGTGTGGTACATGATAGAATAACGCGGCGGGGCGAAAAAAGGCACGAAGCCTGATCGAACCTCTGCTGTCGCTGAAATTGGGAAAGTGGATCCGATGCAACGGCGCGAATTCTTGACCCTCTTGATGGCCGCGGGAGCGATACGCTCGAGTGGGGAAGCCCTAGCCTCACCCATCCACTTTACTTACCGTCCTATTGATTTCCAGCTCGATAGCTGCGAAACGCCGGAGCGTCACGCTCCGGAGACGATGGCGGGCGGCGTTGGCCTGTTTGATTACAACAACGACGGGCATCTCGACATTTTTTTCGCGAATGGGGCTGACATTCATTCCCTGATCAAAACTTCGCCCA
>Ga0181532_10003250_pt1 | contig 14692 bp, 8 predicted proteins | sample PEATcosm2014_Bin_33_FD_119768 | JGI IMG/M metagenome (GOLD analysis project Ga0181532, IMG submission 119768) | Peatland microbial communities from MTU Mesocosm Facility, Houghton, MI, USA - PEATcosm2014_Bin11_30_metaG | ecosystem: Environmental > Terrestrial > Soil > Wetlands > Peat | place...
CGGACAGCCCCTGGCGCAAAAAGCGATCTTCTCGGTGGTCAACAACCGCAGGCTCTTCCACTCCATGCTGCGCGCTGGGTCGCTGATGCAGAAGCCGCTTCAGAAAGACGGCTTCATTCGTCACCTGCCTTTTTTCCTCTCGGAGATGACGGAATTCCGCAGCCTTCCCGCCATCGCCGAAGCTCCCTTCCGAGATACGTTCAAGAAGATTCAGCAACCTGCATGCAAGAACAAAGAGAAGATTGCGTTCTACGCCGGCTGCCTCGTCGACTTCGCTTACCCGGAGATGGGCGAATCGCTGGTGAAGATACTGAATAAAGCGGGCCTCGAGGTCGTGTTTCCCGAAGGCCAGACCTGTTGCGGCGCGCCGGCGCGTTATAGCGGAGCCTATGAAGTCGCCGCGCAGAATGCCAACGACAACATCAAAGCGTTGCTGGCCGACGATGTAACTTATGTCGTCTCGGCGTGCCCGACTTGCACCGTAGCGTTGAAGCAGGAGTTCATAAGTACATTCGAAAGCCTCGGACAAACTGGTTCGCTGCCGCGGGCGCGCGAGTTAGCCGATAAAGTTATCGACTTCTCCAGCTTAGTCAAGAAGCTGGTGGATGAAGGTCGCTTGAAGTTCAAAGAAGGGCAACAGTTGGGAAAGATTACTTATCACGACTCCTGCCATTTGAAGCGCACGCTGCACGCCAGCCAACCGCCGCGCGACTTGCTCACCCAGGCGGGCTACGAAGTAGCGGAAATGTACGAAGCGGATATGTGCTGCGGCATGGGCGGGTCGTATTCCCTGAAGCTGCCGGAAATTTCGGCGCCCATCCTCGAACGCAAGCTGACTAACATCAAGAACAGCGGCGCTCCACTTGCGGTAATGGATTGTCCCGGTTGTGTTATGCAGATCCGCGGCGGCCTGGACAAGCAGAACTCAACGATAAAGGTCGAACACACGGTTCAGCGACTGGCGGACGAACTGGAATAAACCGCAGATGGTTCGTTCTTACCTTGATCGTCTTTTATTCGGAGAAAAAGAATGGCGGTGGCCGACGTAACTCCGGTGCAGATTTCTTCCGAGGAAATCAAGGCTGGACTTGCCGCCTCCATCGACAGCGGTCGCATCCTGATCCGTCCGATCGACCTGATCGCGTACGCTTCCGATGCCAGTTTCTATCGTCTGATCCCTAAAGCGGTGGTGCAGACCCAAGGGCTGGAAGAGATACGCGCGTTATTCGCATTCAGCCAGCGACAGCGCATACCCATGACGTTTCGCGCCGCCGGTACGAGCTTATCGGGACAGGCGATCTCGGACGGCCTGCTGGTGGATATCGCGCGGAACTGGCGAGCGGTCAAGGTCGAAGATGGGGGTAAGCAAATTCGGGTGCAGCCGGGAGTGATCGGCGCGCGTGCCAACCTGGCGCTGGTGCCTTATCGCGCGAAAATCGGGCCTGATCCGGCGTCGATCGCGACCTGCACCATGGGCGGTATTCTCTCGAATAACTCCAGCGGTATGTGCTGCGGCGTCGAGCAAAATGCCTATCACACACTTAAGTCCATGAAGTTCATGTTGCCTTCGGGCACAGTCATTGACACGTCGCAGCCCGATGCGGGCGCCGAGTTTCATGCGCGCGAACCGGAACTGGCACGCGGCGTTCTGGATTTGAAGCAAAAGCTGAAACAGAATGCCGATCTGCGCGAACGAGTGCGTAACAAGTACAAGCGCAAGAACACAACCGGTTATTCGCTGAACGCCTTCCTCGATTTCGATACCGCCGTCGACATTTTCCAGCACGTGCTGATCGGAGCCGAGGGAACTTTGGCTTTTATCGCAGAAGCCGTATTGAACACCGTCCCCGATTTGCCGGTAAAGTACACGGGCCTTTTGTTGTACTCCGATTTGTATGCGGCCGCCGATTCCATTGTCCCCTTACGAACGGCGGGCGCCAAAGCGCTGGAGATCATGGACCGGGCTTCACTGCGCTCGGTTGAGGATCAAGCAGGAGTACCGGCCTCGATCAAAACGCTTCCCGACGAAGCTGCGGGACTGCTGGTCGAATTCCAATCCGCGGAAGAAAACAATCGTTCCGAGTTGGAAGCGCTGGCCAAGGATGCGGTCGCCGGACTTAAGCTGTTCGAGCCCGCGCGCTTCACGCACACCGCTGCGGAGCAGGCATTGCTTTGGAAGATTCGTTCCGGAATGTTTCCGTCCGTCGGGTCGGTGCGTAAGAGCGGCACGACTGTGATTATCGAGGATGTCGCATTTCCGGTGGAGAATCTGGCCGATGCGGCGCACGATCTCAACCGGTTGTTTCGTAAGCACGAGTATTCCAATGCCATAATTTTTGGCCACGCAAAAGACGGCAACCTGCATTTTGTTATCACCCAGAGCTTTAACGATCAAGCGGCCATCGATCAGTATTCGCACTTCATTGACGACTTAGTCGAAGTGGTCGTGCATCGCTACGATGGCGCGCTGAAGGCGGAACACGGCACGGGGCGCAACATGGCTCCTTTTGTCGAGACGGAGTGGGGCAGCGACGCCTACCAGATCATGCGCCAACTGAAACACCTGGCCGATCCTGATAATCTGCTCAATCCGGGAGTTATTATCAACGCTGATCGCAAGGCGCACCTCGCCGATCTCAAGCGATTTCCCACTGTTGAGGCGGAGATCGATAAGTGCATTGAGTGTGGTTACTGCGAACCTAAGTGTCCCAGCCGGGAACTAACTCTAACGCCCCGTCAACGCATCGTTGTGCGTCGCGAGATGGCCAGGCAGCAAGAGGCGGGTACGGGTACGGGGCTTTGGAATGCCTTGGATCGTGACTTTCCGTACATGGCGCTGGATACCTGCGCCACGGATGGCCTTTGCGCCACGGCATGCCCGGTGAATATCGACACTGGGAGACTGGTGAAGCGATTCCGCAATCTTCGTGCTTCCGCCGGAGCACAGGACTGGGCAGTCCGCGTTGTCAATAATTTCACTTCGACGGAAAGCGCGCTGCGCTGGGCGCTACGCCTGGGGCACGCGACAGAGAGAGTAATCGGCATTAGTGGCATGCGCTCAGTTACTCGTTTGATGAAGCGCTTTGCCGGAGAGAACCTTGGCGACTGGATGCCGGATACTCCCTTCGCAGCAGGAAGAGTTCCCTCCACTGATAAGGAAGGTGCGAAGGCGGTTTACTTCCCGGCGTGTATCTCGCGCATCATGGGCCGGTTACCTGCCGAGCCCAAGGAAAAGAACCGGTCTCTTATGGAAGTTACCGTGGAGTTAGCCCGACGCGCGGGAGTGCCAGTGTACATTCCATCCGACGTCGCCGGAACCTGTTGCGGTATGCCGTTCTCATCCAAGGGATTCACTCGCGCTTATGCGATCGCGGCAAATGCAGCGGTCGAACGGCTCTGGCGATGGTCCGACCACGGCAAACTGCCGGTCGTGATCGATACCAGTCCTTGCGCCTATACCCTTAAGACGGCGCGAGATTATCTGACTCCTGAAAACCAGGGGCGCTTCGATCAATTGCGGATGCTGGATGCCATCGAGTTTGTGCACGATGAACTACTGCCCAAATTAACGGTGAAAGCTAAAGTCAACTGCGTCGCCCTGCACCCGGTGTGCTCGGTCACGAAGATGGGGATCACGGCGAAGCTGGAAGGCATTGCGAAAGCGTGCAGCCAGGAGGTATTGATTCCGGCGGACGCAGGTTGTTGTGCCTTCGCGGGCGACCGAGGCTTTCTGTTCCCCGAACTGACGCAATCAGCTACCGAGTTAGAAGCAGCCGAGGTCAAGGCCAAACATCCCGACGCGTGTTACTCCAGCAGCCGAACCTGCGAGATCGGGATGACCCGAGCCACCGGCCAAGTCTATCGTTCATATATGTACCTGCTGGAAGAGGCAACGCGCTGAGCTACCTTAATGCCCCCCGCGCCACAGCCTTCTCCAGATCATCCGCGGCTTTGCCAATCGCGACCGCGACGTTTTCGAGCACTTGGCCAACGATGGGGACTTGAGCCTCAGCTTCTTTCCATTTTTCCTGATCCATGTATTCACGAACCGCTGCAATCGGCTTGGCCCCGTAACCGGTGTAGGCACCGGGAGCATAGAGCTGATGCTTGAACCAGGGACGCTCGGGTAAGCCTTTCTCGTTTAGAAACGTTCTCTGAATCTGCAACAGGTCTGCGTTAAGAGCGGCGGCGGATTGGGTCGGTAACTCGGTTCCGCCAGTCTGCCATTTGGCAAACGCCGACTGGTAACGGTCCGCGCTCTTCTTGATCGCCTCAGCTCCGTTCTTCAGCGGCGCAAAGTTCATGAACGGTGGAACCGGCTTCGCGGGAGGAGGGACGGAGGTTTTGCGGGGGTCAGCCGTCGCTGTGAATACGCCTTCTTTCAGCTCCAGATTGCGCTCAGTGATTTCGTCCTGCTTGTCTTTGAGCAACTTCTCCAGCTCTTTCACATACCTTCCGATGGTCTCCGCCTCGGCGTCGTATTCGTAGGGAATCACGTCGGCATCCGCCAGTCGCATGACCGCAGTTCCCCCAGTCTGCGCCAGCGCGCGGCCGTAAGAAAAGTCGGTATCCATAAACCTGGTGTACCAGGAAAAGTCGTCATAGATGGAATGATAGGAGTCCGCGTCGTCTTCACCACCGTAACCGATGTTGAGAGCGGAGACGCCGGCATAATCTATAAATGCGGTGTAGTCCGAACCGTCTCCCAGCGCATTGATGCGCAGATCGTTGCTTTTTCTGATCTCGGCGCGCTCCTCGGTATTGGGCGCCCGGGCAATTCGCAGCAAGCGAGCTCGCTGCTGGACAGAGATATGCTTCTCCGGATCTTGAATGTCATGAGTTACATCGTTAATAAGGTGTTGTAAGTCGTGCGAACCACCGGCGTGGAAAAAGCCCCGGCCATTGCTATCGGAATTGATGTAAGCGACGGCGTGCTTCTGAAGTTCGTCGCGATGGGTTTCGACCCACTCGGTTGAGCCCAAGAGGCCAGGCTCTTCGCCGTCCCACGCGCAGAGGATGATCGTGCGCTTCGGATTCCATCCTTGTTTGTGGAGTTCGCCGAGCACGCGCGCTTCTTCTAAAACTGTTACCATCCCCGAGATTGGGTCATCGGCGCCATTGACCCAGGCATCGTAGTGATTTCCGCGGATCACCCACTCGTCGGGCGCATCCGATCCGCGCATGGTGGCGATCACGTCGTTGACCGGCTTCAAGTCCCAGTTCGAAACGACTCTAAGATGAACTTTCGCGGGGCCGGGGCCCACGTGATAGGTGATGGGCAAGGCTCCACGCCATGCCTCGGGCGCCACCGGCCCCTGCAAGGCGGAAAGCAGCGGCTGCGCATCGCCCCACGAAATTGGCAGCACGGGAATTTTGGTAATAGTTTTTGCGTCTTTGATCGCGAGCCGCTTGGCGTCGGCAGTGGCGCCAACTCCGGGAGTTAGAGGATCGCCGGGATAGTCCGTGTCCATGACGCTGCCGCGTTGCACGCCTTCGCGCGGCCGCCACCCACCCTTGGGATAGTCGTCGCCGTTGAAGAAGCCATCGCCCTTGGGATCGGAATAAATGATGCAGCCGATCGCGTCATGTTCGGCCGCAACTTTGGGCTTGATGCCGCGCCAGCCCTCACCGTAGCGCGCGATTACAATGGCGCCCTTGACGGAAACCCCCAGACGGTCGAGTTGCTCGTAGTCTTCACGGTTGCCGTAGTTCACGTAGACCAGCGGAGCGGTCACGTCGCCGTCGATGGAATACGCGTTATAGGTCGGCAACTGCTCGGCGATTTGATTGGAGGTCGGATCGCCCGGGACAGGAGGCTCCTGCAGCTTGGCTCGGAACTTCGTCGGTTCGATCATTTCGACGATGCGCTCTTTGGGCGTCGGGAAAAGTACCTGAAAGGTTTCGATGCGCGCGTCAAATCCCCATTCTTTGAATTTGGAGAGGATCCAGTCCGCATTCTCCTTGTCATACGGAGAACCCACGTGGTGCGGACGCGCACTCAAACGCTGCATGTTCTGGCGCAAGTTCTCCGGGACGATGCCGGCCTGGAGCTTCTTCTCCCAGTCGCGCTCTATATTGGAGGATTGCGACGAGTAGCCGGCTAGACGGGAGGTCTCAGCAGCCGGGGCCTCGGCCGATTGCGCAAAAGCGAGATGAGCGCTGCCGATCATGAGTATTAGCATTGCAAGATACGCGGCAAAAGTGCGTGGTGAAGTCAAAGAGCCTCCTCAGGTATGCGCTCACGGATTGCACGCATGAACATGCGCTGTTCTTTCTGGATTGATGGAGCGGGAGACCGGGATCGAACCGGCGACATCCAGCTTGGGAAGCTGGCGTTCTACCGCTGAACTACTCCCGCTCGACTTCGTTAGATTACCATTCCGCTCTATCCAAGACAACGTTCCCTGCTTCCTGTGTTTGCCTTTCTCGCGCACTCTTCGTACCATTCCCGCTCGGGACGTGCATCCGAACTCATTCCACATCGCAGGAGCCTTGATGTCTACCGATTCTCTCGTTCCGAAGTTCAACTCGCGCCGTAATTTCCTTCGCGCTGGCGTGACCGCAACTCTTGCCGCGGCTGCTTATCCAGCGCTCGGCTCGACTCGCGTTGTCGATCCTCCTCCTTCGCCTGCGCCCGCACCGGGCGTCATGAATTTCAAGAGGGACTTCGAGCTCGATGAGATCACGATTGACGATCTCCAGAAGGCTTTCCAGTCCGGCCAGTATTCCTCCCACTCTCTGACCGATAAATACTTGGCGCGCATTCAGGAGATCGACAAAGCCGGCCCCATGGTCAACGCGGTCATCGAGCTCAATCCCGATGCTCTCCAGATCGCCGACGCGCTCGACGTCGAGCGCCGGGCAAAAGGGCCGCGCGGGCCACTGCATGGCATTCCTGTCCTCATCAAGGACAATATCGATACCTCGGACCGCATGAGCACCACGGCGGGATCGCTGGCGCTCGTGGGATCGCACCCTCCGAAAGACGCTTACGTCGCCGCGCAGTTGCGCAAGGCCGGCGCCGTGATCCTGGGCAAAACTAATCTTAGTGAGTGGGCCAACATTCGCTCCAGCCATTCCACTAGCGGATGGAGCGGGCGCGGCGGACTTACTCGCAACCCTTATGCTCTCGATCGCAATCCGTGCGGATCGAGCTCCGGAACTGGAGCGGCTGTCTCCGCAAACCTTTGCGTTGCCGGCGTGGGCACGGAGACGGACGGGTCGGTGGTCTGTCCTTCTTCCTCGAACGGCCTGGCCGGACTTAAACCTACGGTTGGACTCGTCAGTCGCAGCGGCATCGTTCCGATTTCGCACAGTCAGGACACGGCTGGGCCAATGGCGCGCGCGGTGCGGGATGTCGCCATTCTTCTCGGAGCTATGGCTGGAGCAGATGCAGAAGATTCCGCAACCGCCGACAGCCGCGACAAGCTGTTTCCCGACTACACGAAATTCCTCGATCCTGTGGGACTCAAAGGCGCGCGCCTGGGAGTGGTGCGCAAATATTTCGGCTTCAACGATGCCGTCGACCAGCTTATGGACACGCTCCTCGGCGAGATGAAGCGCGCTGGCGCGGAGATCGTCGATCCCGCCGACATTCCCACCATTGGCAAGTTCGACGACAGCGAGCTCATGGTCTTCTACTACGAACTGAAGGCAGACCTTGCGGCCTATCTGGCTCGTCGCGGCAGTTCTTCAGTTAAGAATTTGAAGGATGTGATCGAGTTCAACGAGCTCAATCGCGGCCGGGAGATGCCCTACTTCGGGCAGGACATTTTTCTTAAGTCGGAGCAGAAAGGCCCGCTCACCTCGAAGGAATATCTCGATGCGCTGGCCCTGAATCACCGTCTCAGCCGCGCCGAGGGCATCGATTTCGTTATGGACAAGTTCAAACTCGACGCGCTCGTCGCGCCCACGGCAGGTCCGGCATGGATCACCGACCTGATCAATGGCGATCACGCCGCCGGAAACAGTTCGAGCGCCGCCGCCGTCGCCGGCTATCCCAATATCAACGTGACAGCCGGATATCTCTGGGGACTGCCGGTCGGCATCTCTTTTTTGGGACGCGCCTGGAGCGAACCAACCCTGCTTAAGATCGCCTATTCTTTCGAGCAGTTGACGAAGGCCCGGCAGAAGCCGCGCTTCCTGCCGACGATTGATGTGTAGAGATGGTGCTTGCCCCGTCTCCTCCGAACGCGGCGAGAGACGCGGCAAGCCGCGTCTCTACAGGGAATCCGTGAACCTCCTGATGATGGACAGGACGCGTGCTATCGCTGCGGAGTAAGGCTGGGGCTTGGGGACTTGTCGAGACTGGGCCTATCCGGCGCGGCTTTGTCTGGAATTGCGGGCGCGATGGGCGGAAGCTGCGGCTGATTCGAGTTCGGCAGTAACAACGACGGAGCGGCAAACAACGGGTCGGGCAGCGAATCGGGCGCCGACTGTGCCTGCGCCGGCCGGATTCCCTTGGCCTCTACGATCGACCATCGCCAATCTTCATCGGGGCCGGGGGTGATCCCGATATTTTCGTGAAAAGCGGTTGTGCTGAAGGGCTTGGCCGTGGCTTTGAGGTGATAGAGAAGCGTTACGTCCGAACGCCGCTCGACGGCGATTGGCGCCATGCCTTGGGCCGCGGGAATCACACGCGCACGCGCGGCCACTTCCGCGTTCTCTCCAGGTCTGCGTTCGAGCGTCAGGCCGATGGTGATTTCGCGAATGTCCCAGTCGGTTCCGTTGAATACTTCGAGCTGCAGACTTTCATCCTGAATGGAACCGGGGCCGTCGAGCTTGAGCAAATCGGTGAGCGGCAAGTCTTCGATCAACACCGGCTTGATCAGCAACGAACTCGCCCGGGCGTTGAATGAAAGACTGCAGGTTACATCGGGCGCCGATACTTTGAGGGTATTGCTGGCAGGGTCGATGGAGAACACGGCCTTGTCTGGTTTGACCGGCCTTGCTTTCTTGGCGTCCTCCATGACTTGGGCCAGATTGTCGTTATCGATCACCGTGCGGACCGGGTCCGGCGGTTGTTGAGGCTGCTGCGCTTTGTTTTTGCGCAAGTTGCGTGCGAGGTCGCCGAGCGAGGGGGCATCGTCTTGCGCCGCAGCGGTTAACGCGAACAGCGGTACAACGAACAGCGCGCAGAGCGCCACCAATCGCAAGCTGGGGAATCGGTATCGCATGACTTTGGTCGCTGAGGGGCGCACGCGGGTTCAGCGGGCCCTCAGAGAAAGTTTAGGCGAGATGGAACGGAAAAGAAGTTACCGAAGGGACACGGTGGTGCTAGCACTTCCGGGGATGGGAAAACGGCATTGGCGAAAGGGGCTTGGACGCGCTCAGATCGAAGCGACGCGCAACGGGGCGCGCCCAAGCCCTTTTCACTTATCAACGACTACAACTTACAGCAGGCCAGAGGTACGAAAACGGGTGATCGGATCGGTTACCCGCATTGGTTGACGCTTAAAAACCCAGCGCGCCACCGCAATCCCCAATGCCGCATAACACAGATGCCAGATTTTCATACAATCGCTCCCCACGCCGGACCCTAACCGGGGAGAGACTACGAGGTCCCGTCGTCAACTAACACTAACTCTGGTTTATCGGCAGGTCTAGGCCACGAAGGTGCTATGAATTTGCGAAAAAAGTAATCGTGGGTAACTCAGCGGCAGTAACCGGGCAGCCCGTGTAGAGACGGGGCTTGCCCCGTCTTCTTTGGATGTGGCGGGAGACGCGACAAGCCGCGTCTCTACGGAGAGTTTTCGATCCACCCGCCGCCGACGACGATGTCGCCATCATAAAAAACGGCGGCCTGGCCGGGAGTGAGCGCGCGCTGCGGCTCGTCAAAGGTCACTCGGACTTCGTCTGGCCCGGCTGATTCAATCAGGGCCGGCGCGGGTTGATGCTTGTGGCGGATCTTCACTGCGACCCGCATGGGCTGGCGCAACTCGGCTGTCGAAATCAGGTTCACGCGGCGAGCTCGGAGAGTGCGCGAGTAAAGCTCCTCGTCCTTGCCGACCACCACTTGCCGCGTGTCATTCTTGATTTGAATTACGTAGAGCGGCGAGCCGGTGGCCACGCCGAGTCCCTTGCGCTGGCCGACCGTGAAGTTGTGCACGCCGGCGTGCTCGCCGATCACTTTGCCGTCGCTGGTAACCATTTCACCGCCAACCATTTCGCCGGCGACATCTGCAGACGTGTTTCCCTGCTCGTTGAGATAGGCTTCGAGAAAGCGCTTGTAGTCGCCGCCGGGGACGAAGCAAATTTCCTGCGAGTCGGGCTTTTCGGCGATCACAAGGCCGTGCTTGCGGGCCAGTTCGCGCACTTCCGGCTTGGTCATGCCGCCGAGCGGGAACAGGGTGCGGCTCAATTGTTCCTGCGTAAGGCCGAAGAGGAAGTACGTCTGGTCCTTGGACTTGTCGGCGGGGCGCTTCAGCAGCCAGCGGTTGAGCTGCTCGTCAAAGGCAACCTGGGCGTAATGGCCGGTGGCAATCTGATCGGCGCCAATTTGTCGTGCCACGATAAGAAGCTGGTCAAACTTCAAATGATTATTGCAAAGACTGCAAGGGATGGGCGTGCGCCCGGCGAGATACTCCTCGACGAACGGCCGCACCACATCGCGCTCAAAACGCTCCTCGTGATTGACCACGTAGTACGGGATGCCAAGGGTCTCGGCAACGCGGCGAGCATCGTAGACATCGTCGATCGAACAGCAGCGGCCCTGGACCGATTCCGGCATGCCTTCGTGTCCGGCAAGACGGCGCTGGTTCCAGAGTTGCATGGTCAGGCCGATAACGTTGCGCCCTTCGGCACGCAGCATGGCCGCAACGGTCGAGGAGTCGACTCCTCCCGACATGGCGACGGCGATGGTTTCGGAATTCAGCATTTAGCACTTAGTTAGTAGTCGGCATTTGCAACTTAGCTTCGGGCTGCGAGCCACGAGCTTCGAGCGAGCCGCTACGGGCGCGCACTCCGTTGGTTGCTCGCAGCCCGAAGCTCGGAGCTCGCAGCTTTGTTGTATACCGGCGACAACTCCCGCAGACGCGCGACCGTTTCTGGAATCAGGCCCAGGGCGAAGTCTACATCTTCGGCCGTATTTTGTTTGCCGAGACTGAAGCGAATGCTGGCTTTCGCGCGATCTGGACGCAGGCCCATTGCGAGCAGCACGTGCGACGGTTCGATCGCCCCGGAAGAGCACGCGGCTCCGGTCGAGACGGCCAGTCCTTTCAAATCGAGCGCGATGACCAGCGCCTCGCCTTCGATGCCATCGAAATAAATGTTGGTGGTATTCGGGACGCGGGGCGCGCCTTCGCCATTTAAGCCGGTGGCTTCGATCTCGAGCAGTTCCCTCTCCAGATGGTCACGCGCAGCCGCCATCTTCCGATCGTCCATCCTAAGATCGCCGCGTTCTAAGCCCGCGACGGCTAACTCGGCCGCCTTGCCCAAGCCAACGATGCCCGGAACGTTCTCCGTCCCAGCCCGCCGTGAGCGTTCATGACTTCCGCCATAGAGCATGGGCTCAAGCTGCGTTCCCTTGCGGACGTAGAGCGCGCCCACACCCTGCGGCCCGTGAAACTTGTGGCCAGAGATAGTCAGCAGATCGCACCCGATTTGGTTGACGTTGATCCGAATCTTCCCTGCCGCCTGCACGGCGTCGGTATGAAAGTAAACGTCGGCTTCGGCAGCAATCTTTCCAATCTCGGCGACAGATTGCAGGACGCCGGTCTCGTTGTTGGAGAACATGATCGTGATCAACTTCGTATTCGGCCGGATCGCGCGCTTTACATCCGCCAAATCCACCAGGCCGCGGCCATCCACCGGAATATACGTAACTTCGTGCCCCTGCGCTACGAGATGCTTGCAGGCATTGAGTATGGCGTGATGTTCAATGTTCGAGGTGATGACGTGGTCGCCCGGCCGCGCCAGGCCATGATTCATCACGCCATGATTCATCACGCCAAAGACCGCAAGATTATCGCCTTCAGTACCGCCGCTGGTAAATACGACCTCAGCAGCGCGGCAACCGAGCAGCGCGGCCACGGATTCGCGGGCGCGCTCGACGGCGGCCCGCGTCCCCTGTCCATGATGGTGGATTGAGGACGCGTTGCCAAAGTGCTCGCTGAAATAGGGGCGCATGGCCTCCAGCACCTCGGGCAGCACCGGCGTGGTCGCGTTGTTGTCGAGATAGACCCGTCGCATCATGCTGCTTTCTATTGTACCGAGGTTGAAGCGAGGTTCGGTGCAGGAGTGCCCGTCTTTCTCGCACGACGTAGGAGACGCGGCAAGCCGCGTCTCTACAATAAATCAGACACGCCCGTCAGCGTTTCTCCACCGCTACATATTTTTGGGGATACACCGGGCCGATGTAATCGGCGCGCGGGCGGATCAGCCGGTTATCGTCGAGTTGTTCAATGATGTGCGCCGTCCAGCCGCCGACCCGCGCGACCGCGAAGATGGGCGTAAACAGGTCCACATCGATGCCGAGGGTGTGGTAGGTGGAAGCCGAATAAAAATCCACGTTCGCGTTGATCTTCTTGTCTTCCTTCACGAAGTCTTCGATCTTTTGCGAATATTCGAACCACTTGGGATCGCCGCTGGAATGGCCGAGGTCGCGCGACATCTGGCGCAGGTGCGTAGCCCGCGGATCTTCCGTGTGGTACACGCGGTGTCCGAAGCCAGGGATTTTCTTCTTCTGGGCCAGCAACCCTTTGACGTACTCGACGGGGTCGGCGCCGTTGGCGTCGATTTCCTTGAGGATTTTGAAAACGGCCTCGTTGGCGCCGCCATGCAGCGGCCCCTTAAGCGTGCCGATGGCGGAGGTTACGGCGGAGTGCATATCGGAAAGCGTTGCGGCCGTGATCCGGGCCGCGAAGGTGGAAGCGTTCAGTTCATGGTCGGCGTGCAGGATCAGTGCTATATCCAGCGCCCGCTCGGCGGTCTTCGAGGGCACAGCGCCATTCAGCATCAATAAGAAATTGGCCGCGTGCGAGAGGTCGCGGTCCGGCGAAATGGTTGGCTTGCCTTTGCGAATACGGTCGTAGTTCGCTACCAGCATCGGCAGTTGCGACGTCAGACGGATGGCCTTGTTGATGTTTGCGTCGTGATCGTTCTTGTCATATTCCGGGTCGTAATAAGAAAGCGCGGACACCAGCGTGCGCAGCATGTCCATAGGCGGGACGTGTTGCGGCACCAGTTGCAGCCGGTAAAAAATCGATGCGTCGAGCTTGCGCTCTTCCGCCATACGCCACTTGAGGTGCTGAAGTTCGTCGGCATTGGGCAAACGTCCGAACCAGAGCAGGTAGCAGACCTCCTCAAAGGTGGAGTGATCGGCCAGATCGTGGATGTCATACCCGCGATAGGCGAGCACTCCCTGCTCACCGTCGATGTAGCAGATGCTGGATGTGGTCGCGACAACCCCTTCCAGTCCTTTGGGGGCGTGCAGGTTGGTAACGGTGGACATAGCTCCTCGCTGGTAGTGCGGATGGACCTGGGTCGCTCCTGAGCGCGAAAAAGCGCCAGAACGCAACCCTCTTTTATACGCCAATCTGGCTGCAGTTTCCACGCGCGCGGCGTAGAAGAGGGTTTGCCGTTTGCGCCGGAGGGAGATACGCTCCGGCCAGGTTAGCTACACAAATGTTCCAACGTGAAACACCCTTGATCAAAACTAGGGACTTAGTCGAGTTACGGCCTACTCCGGCCAGAGTGAGGCCGCTGTCTTGCTCAAGATCTGGTCCCGCATCTCTTCGCGAATGGGCAGGGCTTTGAACTCGTCGAGATTCCGCTTGACGTCCGGAACGCCCGGGCCCGGCCAGTCGGTGCCAAACAGCGTCTTGTGCGCGATCTCGTCGAGCCGCGGAAAATATTTCAGTAACGTGTTCGGCGGAATGCCGCTGATGTCGAGATAGACGTTCGGGTGCCGGCGGATGAGAAAAAACGCGGTGTGCATCCACAGCGGGCGGCCGCCGTGTGCCAGCAGGATTTTGAGCTTGGGGAAATCGACGGCAACGTCGTCAACATAGATCGGGTCTCCGTACTTATTGCGCGCACCGGGGAAAATCGACGTCCCGGTGTGGAACATGACCGGGATTCCATTTGCTTCGGCCGCCCGGTAGATGATTTCGAGTTCTGTCACTCCGTTCAGATAGTCGTTCGGAAACAGCAGTTGATGCGGCGGGTGAATCTTGATCATGCGAAGTCCGAGGCGCAGGATGTGTTCGACATCCGCCAGGATGTTGGTGGTGTGCCGCGGATGCAGGCTGCCACAGGAGAGCAGGCGCTGGGGATCATGCTTCGTGTAATCGGCGACGAACTGGTTGACCTCGGACGTAAAGCCGATCACTTCCGGAGCTACGTAGTTGATCAGGGCAGCACGGTCAACGCCACAACGGTCCAGATATTTCAGGAAGGCCTTGGGCGAGCGGCAATATTCGACGATCTCATCGAAATTGGGGCGCTTGCGCTTCAACAGTTCAAGCGCATGCGGCTTGAAGAGTTCGAGCGGCTCTATGTGAATGTGGCAATCGGTGATCATGAACGGTGTCAGTTCTTAGTCATTGGTGGCGAGCTCATGGATGATTTTGGGAAGGGCACGGCTTCACAGCTTGCGGAAAAATGGGATGTTTTTCTCGTTCCATCTTCTCCGTGAGTTGTTTTTCCGTGCGTTATCACGCCCCGATTTCGTGTTCTCCGGCCATTTCCTCGA
>Ga0181532_10003256_pt1 | contig 14672 bp, 8 predicted proteins | sample PEATcosm2014_Bin_33_FD_119768 | JGI IMG/M metagenome (GOLD analysis project Ga0181532, IMG submission 119768) | Peatland microbial communities from MTU Mesocosm Facility, Houghton, MI, USA - PEATcosm2014_Bin11_30_metaG | ecosystem: Environmental > Terrestrial > Soil > Wetlands > Peat | place...
GACTGTTCGCCCTCTGGCAGCTGGGGGCGCGGCGTGGCTCCGTGATGGGAGCTGTATGAGTCGAGAGGCTCACGTACAGTTCTGAGAGGGCCTCGGGGTGAAACTCCCCGGGGCTACTCACCCGCCCAGAAATCTGGTCTTTCGACTCCAACGTCGGCCCTTTCCGGTGGATTAGTGGCGATCAAAGATGGAACAACTTTTGAGCGTTGCTGCGGGCAATTTTCAGGCGGTCAGGTTCGCTGATGGCAGCCTGGTCGAACCAGCTGGCCGCCTCGGTCATGTCGTCGAACGGGTAGTCCACCGAGTACAGAACGCGGTCAGCCCCAACTTCCAGCAGCACGTCGGTCAGCGCCTGCGTGCGGGCGACAACTCGCCCAGAATCGCCTCACCTACATTTGCCAGCGGATGACCCACAACGTCGGGTTTGCTTGGCTCGCCCGCTCGCCTTCCTCAAGAGCCTTTTCAGGTCGTCCCTGAAACAGCCACCACGCAACCAGGTTGATGTCGTTCCAGGGCGAAAGCGGGTCGAGCGCACTTCCCGAAGCGGAACCTCCGGTTGGCGGCCCTCTGCGGCGTCGGAGAATGGGTTAGAATCGCCATGTGCGCGAGTTGAAATACTATCTGTACGTTTCGGACTCCAAACTCTCGATGCTGTACGACCAACGCCCGTTCCGCCGAAGCGATTCAAATTCCATAGAGTCCACCACACCCACGGGCGGCTTCCTTCAAACAGCTGTATCGGACGCGCCCCGTACGACTTCCCGAAACCTACCTGCCCACCTACTATGGGGCGCATCCGATACAGCGTTTCTGGATAACTTCCGGTTGGCCGACGAACCGTCCAGAATCGTCGCGTCCTGGTGCAACTTGCCGCGCAGGCTATAATTACGCGCTGTGGCACTCACCTCTGGCACTAAACTCGGTCCGTACGAAATTGTTTCCCCACTCGGCGCAGGCGGCATGGGCGAGGTCTATCGCGCCCGTGACCCGCGTCTCAAACGTGAAGTCGCGATCAAGGTGTTGCCGCAGGCATTTTCTCTTGACGCGGACCGACTGCGCCGTTTTGAGCAAGAGGCGCTCGCCACGGCAGCACTGAACCATCCCAATATTCTGGCGGTGTTCGACATTGGCACAAGCGAGGGCTCGCCTTACGTGGTTTCGGAACTACTGGAGGGCGAGACCCTGCGCGAGCGTCTGCGCAGTGGACCGATCGCGGTGCGTAAGGCCTTGGAGTGCGCCTTGCAAATTGCGCATGGACTGGCCGCGGCTCACGAAAAAGGGATCGTTCATCGCGACCTCAAGCCGGATAATTTATTCCTCACGAAGGATGGGCGAGTCAAAATTCTGGACTTCGGGCTGGCGAAACTGACCCAGCCTGACTCCGGGGATCACACGTCACCGACCATGACCCACGCCACCGAGGCGGGCGTGGTAATGGGGACGGCCGGGTACATGTCCCCTGAGCAGGTTCGCGGCACTACCGTGGATGCACGCTCCGACATATTCAGCTTTGGGGTCATTCTCTACGAGATGCTTTCCGGTAAACGCGCATTTCACAGAGACACGGCCGCAGATACGATGAGCGCAATCTTGAAGGAAGACCCTCCGGAACTTAGTGAGACCAATCGCAACGTTTCTCCGGCGCTGGAGCGCATACTGCAACATTGCCTCGAGAAAAATCCCGAGCAGCGCTTCCACTCGGCACGCGATCTGGCGTTTGATTTGGATTCACTTTCCAACCAGTCGGGCACCGGCTCCCGTTTGCGGGCCGTGACCGACCAACACAGGTCTTATTGGAAGCAAGCGGCGGGCGCTCTCATCGTAGTACTGACCTTGGCTGGCACTTATTACTTTGCCCGGAACAGCGTGCCAATGCTCGCACCCCACTTTCACCAGCTTACGTTTCAGCGCGGATCCATCTACGGCGCGAAGTTCGCTCCCGATGGGCAAAGCATCGTGTACAGTGCCGCCTGGAACGGCGCTCAGAAAGAGCAGGTTTACACCACTCGAACCGACGCCCTGATGTCGCGCCCGATCGACCTCCTGGACAGCGAGATCTTGAGCATCTCCTCTAAAGGGGAAATGGCCCTCCGGCAGAAGTCAAACAATGGTGACGTTCCCCGCGGCATGCTCTCGGTGGTCCCGCTCACCGGAGGCTCACCCCGCGAACTCCTGGGGGATGTGCTGCAGGCTGCCTGGAGCCGGGACGGGGAATCTCTGGCGGCTGTGCACTTTGTCGGTCCCGAGTGCCGCTTGGAATATCCCATCGGAAAAACCATCTACTCTACTACTACAGGCTTCGTTTCGGATGTTGCGGTCGCTCCTGACGGCAAGCGAATCGCGTTCTTCGATCATCCCAATGGTGGAGATACACGCGGATACGTGGCCGTGGTCGATCTGTTGGGCAAAGTGACAAGGCTCACCAAGGAATGGAGCGACCTTACCGGTCTGGCATGGTCCCGCTCCGGCGATGAGATCTGGTTCACTGGCAGCGACGCTGGTATTAACAGCGCGCTCTATGCCGTCAACCTCGGTGGTCAGTTGCGAGACCTCTTGCACATTCCCGGCCGTTTGCATCTGTTCGACATCAGCAAAGAGGGGCAGGTCTTGATCGCCAATGAGGCCACCCGGCAAGAAGTCTACGGCCGCAGAACGGGCCAGGACCGTGACGTCGACCTCTCCTGGTTCGATTGGACGATCGGACGCAGTCTTTCCGACGACGGTCAGTGGGCGGTGTTGGAAGAGGACGGCGAAGGCGGAGGACCAGACTATACCGTCTTTCTACGCAAAACCGATGGTTCACCAGCTATCCGGCTCGGCTCGGGAATGGGACTTGCCATATCACCCGACGACAGGTGGGTGGCTTCAACCAGCGTGAAACAGCCAGCGCCCATCGTTTTGCTGCCGGCCGGCGCTGGTCAACCGGTGACCCTCGGCGACGGTCAACTGTTTCACACCTCAAACCTGCACTTCCTCCCCGACGGGAAGGGATTGATCATGGTTGCCACCGAGAAGGGAAAGGCTCCGCGAACCTACGTTCTCATGTTGGATGGCTCGGCGGCAAAACCATTCGGACCCGAAGGCTTCCGGGGTACACTGGTTTCCCCGGACAGAAACTATGTGCTCGGGCGCAAGGATGACGCTTACTGGAAAATTCCCTTCGCTGGGGAGCAGGCACCTCAACATTTATCATTCGTGCAAAACGAAGAAGCAGTAGTGGGATGGACCGCCGACAGCAAATCCATCTACGTTGGCGATGTTTCTTCGACACCAGTCAAAGTATACGTTGCGGACTTGAAGACTGGTCAGCGCCGCCTGCACCATCAACATGCACCCGGCGACCTGGCCGGCGTTGCCGGCGTCGGTCCGGGACTCATCACACCCGACGGGAACTTCGTCCTGTACACGGTCGGACGCACGCTATCTTACCTCTATGTAGTCGAAGGCCTGAAGTAGAAAACGAACTATGTAAATGTATCCGCCGGTCGGCACTCTCCTCGAGCGACGGTCAACTCTTCCCTAGTCTTCTGAAGGAAGAGTTGCCGACGACTCGGGAGTTAATGGCGTTCACGTCGCTACAATACACGAACATGAATACGCTTGTATTCGCTGATATAGCGGAAAAAGACGCCAGCAGCGCCAGTTCCATCGCAAGCACCACGCAGCAGATGTCGATCAGCTTCGGCGTAGCGGCGGCGGGGTTAGCCACAGCGTTTTTCGTTCCCAGCAGGCACTCCGATCCGGCCGAAATGATTCATGGAATCCATAAGGCTCTCATTGCTCTCGGCATATTGACCATCTTATCGACGATTGTCTTCCGCAGTTTGAGGAGCGGCGATGGTGACGATGTGAGCCTGCATAAAGTTCTTCACCCGGGAGGATGACTCAACTTATTGACATCCACCGAGTCAACGACGCTGGCCCGAAGTCCTGTTCTGGGAAGTCAGGCAAGCGATCAGTCAACGAGTAGTTCCCATATCGTCGAAGGGCGAGTCTCAATCTGTGCATTCCAACTGATGTGGAGCAATGAAAACGGGGTACGGTGGCCAGGGCGGTGGTAATTTTCCAACCCACAACCCAACCCACAAAATGCGATGTCTTGCACGACTTCCGCGTACTTTGGCAGTCCCCGCGGTCTTGTAAGTTGTTGTAAAACCTATCCAGGCAAAACTGAAAAGGCTGGCGTCGGCGGTTCAACTCCGTCCCTGGCCACCATCATTCTAAATGACTTAGCGGGCAAGAGCCGAAATTTCCAACCCACGATCCAACCCATGATTCTTCACTGAACTCGCCCTGTGAGCAGGTGAATTCTGTCCCCCATGAGCTGTTCCAGGAACTTGCCTTGCGCATCCCGCATGGAGTCCATGTCGGACTGGGCATAGAGTTCCATGGTCGTGCCGAAGTCCTCGTGGCGAAACTCCTTGTACGGTTTTCGGGTCCACCTTCAGCTTCACGAGTGCCGTTGCCAGCGAATGACGAAAGTTGTGAAAGCCGAAGCGTCCCTTCCAGTCCGCGCAAATCACGCCCCCTGATGGCCGCGGGTCGCAAATATTTCTGCACCGTGATGGAAGCCGACAGCGGCTTCTTGCCTCTCAGCTTCACGCTGGGAAACACATAGTCGCTGTCCTTGGCATACTTCGTTCTTTCGCGCCATGCGAGGAGGAAGCCAGCCGCGTCCTGTACGAGCAACAAGTCCAGCGCGTTCGGTCCAGGGAACGATAATGGACGTCATGATCGGTATCGAGGACCACCGTCATGATTTTCTTCTTGAGAAGTCGTAAGTAAATTGTGAAATCGTTGCCATATTTCTTGATGAGGACGGGAGCCGGCTTCATTTTGATCGACCTATGCTGCTGTGCACACAATACAAATATATATTGACACAACTGCCATAAAATCGTATAGTTTAGTTGATGCTGCAGTGCAGCAAATTTGGAGGTGCTAAATGCCAACAACCGTAAAGCACGAACCCTCCCGAACTCATTCGCGGGAGTCGTCTTTTGTCAATCTTCTGTCGGGTTGGGCGCAACAGGGGGTCCAGAGCTTCTTTGCCACGCAACGGATCCTCATGGACCTGGCGATGCGGCAGAAGGCAAGCTTGATGCACTCTGTGCGGCAACAATTGTCCGACCCCAATCATTCCCCGACCGCCATTCTGGGTGAAGTGACTGCCGAGAGTGTGTCGAACTTCGTTGAAGGGCAAAGGGTCCTTCTTGAACTGGGACAGAAACAGAACGAAATTCTGATGACCGGTGTCAAGGAACGTGAAGGAGACTGGCCCCCGGCGCAGGCTATTACCGACCTGCTCCAGCGCAGCGTGGAGACTTTCGTCCACATGCAGGAGGAGTTCCTGAAGATTGCCGGCAAGCAAACGCATACCTGGGTAGAGGCAGCCAAGTCCGGGAAACCGTACCAGAGCAAGCAACTGGTGGAAACGGCCCGCGAGGCGATGGACCACTTTGTCAAAGCCCAGAAGCACTTCATGGACGTCATCGCCGAGGAGACAACCAAGGCCACCGGCGGCAAGCACACCAATGGCGTCAAGAAAACCAAGAAGACCGAGTTGTCCCAGTTGGCGCGCCAGGCCACGGAGTCGTTCATCGATGCGCAAAAGAAGTTGGTTGATGTAGCCGGGCGACAGATGAACGCCAACGTGAAAACCGCCGGCAAGACTCTGGAACTCTTGCGGCCATTTCCCTTCTTGCCGTTGGCAGAGTTGACGCGGGAAGGGGTGAAAAGCTACGTCGACGCCCAAAAGGAGTTGATGGACGTCATGGTAAAGCCGGGTGCTGAGCCCAAACACGCGCACAAGGTCGCACATCGCGCGACGCGGTCGCCAAAGAAGCATGCGCATGCAGGTGTGGCTGCCGCCTGACACTTGCTGAAGGGATGCGCCGTCAACGTGGCACGTGATTCTGTCGCGTTGTGCCGTGCGCCGGCGGGTGAAACCTTAAGGTACTGCGCTGACGTGCCCTTGTCTGCTGCAAGGGCACGTTCGCGGGTTTGTGCCTGCGCCTTCGAGCAAGCGATGAGCCGTCGCGAAGACGCCGTTTTCGCCCCTCCCGGGGCGGCACGAGCGCCGCAGATCACGATGCTGCCCGGCGCGGGTGCATGAGGGCGGCGTTCATCAATCACTATAACCAGCGTGAGGAGCACGCCGGGCAGAGTGAACAACCGGTCATTCACTGCGAGGCTCAGATGAAAATTCCACTAACTCCCATTCGTTTCCTGCGCTATGCGCGTGAACAATTTCCGAACAAGGTCGGGGTGGTGTGCGGCACCCAGCGGTTCACGTATGCGCAATTCGCCGAGCGCGCAACGCGCTTGGCCGGCGCCCTCATCGCCGCGGGGGCAAAGCCTGGCGATCGCATCGCCTTTCTCAGCACGAACTGTCATCGGCTGCTGGAGGCCTATTACGGCGTCTTGGAAGCCGGCTGCGTGTTGGTGCCTTTAAACATTCGCCTAGGCCCACAGGAACTTGCTTTCGTTTTGAATGATGCGCAGGCCAGATTCTTGTTTGTCGAACCGATCTTCTTACCCCTGGTGGAGTCGTTTCGGACGACGGCCCCTTCGATCGAAACCTCTTTCCTTTTGGATGGTCAACCGCAAGCGAGCTGGCTGGCGCCCAGGAACTACGACGACGTTCTGGCTGTCTCTCCTCCGTTCGAGTGTGACTTCACCCAAATTGATGAGGACTCGCTCGCCGAACTCTTTTACACCAGCGGCAGCAGCGACCGGCCGAAAGGCGTGATGCTCACTCATCGCAACGTGTATTTGCACGCTTTGTCGGTGATCGCCGCGGGACAGACCTCCCCCAGCACGCTGGGAGAAATGTCCTGCAAATCAGTGCTGCTGCACACCATTCCGCTTTTTCACGCGAACGGTTGGGGCACCGCCCACAGCATCACGGTGGTCGGCGGTACGCACGTAATGATTCACCACTTCAATCCGGTGGAGGTGTTCCACCTGATCGAGCGGGAGCGCGTAAGCACCTGCGCCATGGTGCCCACGATGGTGACAGCTCTGGTGAATTCTCCCGCGCGAACAAAATACGACTTGAGCAGCCTGCAAGTCATCATCATTGGCGGAGCTGCCTCCTCTCCCACTCTGGTGAAAGAAGTTGAGGAGAAGCTGGGCTGCACCTGCATCTCCGGCTACGGCCTGACCGAGACTTGTCCCACGCTAGCCAAATCGCCAATGAAATTGGACCTCCCCTCACAAGGAGAACAATGCTATGCCCGGCAAGCTATGGCGGGGTTTGCAATTCCCGGAGTGGAGCTTCGAGTGGTCAGTCCCAATGGCAAGGATGTACCGCACGATGGCACGGTCATGGGCGAAATCGTGGCGAGAGGCGACGTGGTAATGGAGGGCTACTGGCGCCAACCGGAGGCCACGGCGACCGCGATGGAGGGCGGATGGTTCCACACTGGCGATGTAGCCACGGTAGATCCGGACAACTACATTCAAATTGTCGACCGCAAGAAAGAGATCATCGTGAGCGGGGGCGAGAACATATCTTCCCTGGAGGTGGAAAAGGTGCTCATCGCCCACCCGGACGTGTACGAGGCGGTCGTGATTCCTGTTCCTGACGATCGGTGGGGCGAGGTACCGAAAGCGCTCGTGACCTTAAAGCCGGGATCACAAGCCAGGGAAGACGAGATCCTGGAGTTCTGCCGCGCCCGGCTGTCGCATTACAAGTGTCCGCGCTCGATCGAGTTTGTCGAAAGCTTGCCCAAGAGTGGCACCGGCAAGGTTTTGAAACGAGAACTGCGACAAAAGTATGCGGCCACTCAGAAAAGCACAATTCCCTCACGGTACTGACTTGAATTCATTCGGTAACCAAACAGTCGTTCAACGAGATTCAATCGAGGTGAAATATGGCCATGCTTACCGCAACAAGCCCTACCAAGTTTTCCGGCGGCAGTTTCCTGATTGAGGAGCGCACGCCCGACGAAGTATTCACTCCAGAGGATTTCACCGAGCAGCACTTGCTGATCGCGCAAACTGCGGAAGAATTCGCGAATAAAGAAATCGTACCCAATGCCGAAAAGATGGAACATAAGGATTTCGCGGTCAATCGGGAACTGGTGAGGAAGGCCGGCGAACTCGGGCTGAGCGGGGTCGACGTTCCCGAACAGTACGGCGGCCTGCAACTGGATAAAGTCACGTCGGCCATCGTGGCGGACCGTCTGGCAAAATACGGCGGCTTCAGCACCACCTGGGGCGCTCACGCCTGCATCGGGACGCTGCCCATCGTCTACTTCGGCACGGAAGAGCAAAAGAAGAGATATCTGCCCGGGCTGGCCAGCGGCACAACGGTTGGCGCCTATGCACTTTCAGAATCGTCATCGGGATCCGACGCTCTCAACTGCCGCACCCGGGCCACGCTCTCCGCCGACGGCAAGCACTACCTGCTGAACGGCGAGAAAATGTGGATCACCAACGCAGGCTTCGCCGACCTATTCATCGTGTTCGCCAAGGTGAACGGAGAGAGATTTACCGCCTTCATTGTCGAGCGGAGCTTTCCCGGCTTTGCGGTGGGCGCGGAAGAACACAAAATGGGGATCCGCGGCTCGTCCACGTGTCCGCTCATCCTCACTGACTGCAAGGTGCCGGTGGAGAACGTCCTCGGAGAAATCGGCAAGGGCCATCACATCGCCTTCAATGTTCTGAACGTGGGCCGCTTCAAACTGGGTGCGGGAAGCGTGGGCTCGGCCCGCAACTGCATCGGCAGTGCTATCGCCTACGCGAAGCAGCGCAAAGCGTTCGGGAAGGTGATTGCCGATTTCGGGTTGATTCGCGAGAAGCTGGCCAACATGGCCGCGGGCATTTTCACCGGCGAAGCCATGGCCTATCGCACGGTCGGCATGATGGACGCGTCCATCGAGCAACTGGGCGATACCCACCGCGACATGGCCGAGGTCCGCAAGGTGATCGACGAGTACGCCGTCGAGTGTTCGATCCTCAAGGTATGGGGGTCGGAGTTCATCAATTATGTGGTCGATGAAATGGTGCAAATCTACGGAGGATACGGGTTCGTAGAGGAATACCCCGCCGAACGCGCCTACCGCGACGCCCGGATCAATCGGATTTTCGAAGGCACGAACGAAATCAACCGGCTCCTCATTACGGGGTTTCTGCTGAAGCGGGCGATGTCCGGGCAGCTTCCCTTGATGGCAGCCATCAAGAAACTGATGGACGAAGCGCTCTCCGGCACGAGCGACGACGTCGCAGAAGGGCCCTTGGCCGGGGAGCGAAAACTGACTGCGACGGCCAAGAAAATTAACTTGTTCGCAGCCGGAGTTGCCACGCAGAAGTACATGCAGGCGATGCAGGACCAGCAGGAGATCATGGGAGCGATCGCCAACATGACCATTGAAACCTATGCCATGGAGTCAGCTGTGCTACGTGCCCAGAAACTGGCCACGCGGAATGGCGAGGCGGGCGCAGCCAATGCCATCGCCATGACTCGCGTTTATATGGCGGGCGCACTCGAGAGAATCGAAAGCGCCGCAAGAATGGTCGTTGCGGCCGCCAGCGAAGGCGACATGCTGCGTTCGCAGATGGCCATCCTGCGCCGCTTGTGTAAGTACGAACCGTTCAATGTTGTGGCCCTACGGCAGGCGATCGCACAGAGAGTCATCGAAACCGGCAAATATATGGTGGCATAGCATCGCTACGGGGAGGGGAGTGCGCTTACTTGAGGATTTGTTGGTTCTCGAACTTGGACCTAACGATTCTAGATAACTCAAACGAAAAGGATCCCCAATGAGTACAAAAAGTGCGCCGCGCCCGAACTCCGCTAAAATCGTTCCCATGACGATCAACCCAGCCAGTGTTTCACAGATTCTTCGCCAGTACGGGTGTGGTCCGATTCCTTTTGTCGGAACCGAAAACGCATTTTACGAACGGCATCTGCTTTTCGACCGAGTGATCGATCCGAAGGTGGCGAGTGCGCGCGAGCGCTTTGAGGCGTTCTCCCGTTCGGTACGCGACCTCCTCGCGCAGCGCTGGGTGCTGACAAAGACAACTCACGAGCAACAGAATGCCAAGCGTATTTACTACCTTTCCATGGAGTTTCTCATCGGCCGTTCGTTGGCCAATAATGTCAGCAACCTTTTGCTCGATCCGGTTGTTCAGCAGGCGGTTCAAGAAGAACACATCGATTGGCTTGAACTGATCGAGCAGGAGCCCGATGCGGGCTTGGGGAATGGGGGCTTGGGCCGGCTAGCAGCGTGCTTCCTCGACTCGATGGCCACCATGCAGCTCCCAGCCACGGGCTATGGTCTGCGCTATGAGTACGGCATCTTCAAGCAATCGATCGTAGATGGCTGGCAAAAGGAGAACGCCGACAATTGGCTCCGCGACGGCGATCCCTGGGAGGTCGAACGGCTGCACGAGAAGGTGGAAGTCAAGCTCAACTGTTCCTTCCAGCTACGAGCGGGTAATTTTAGAGTCATCCCGGGCCGGCCGTCGAGCCTGATCGGCATACCCTTTGATCGTCCCGTGGTGGGTTTTGGGGGGAAAACGATCAACACTCTTCGCCTCTGGGCTGCGGCTGCGCCGGATTACTTCAATTTTCAGGAATTTGGTGCCGGCGACTTCGTCGGCGCGGTGGGCGAAACTCTCGAAGCGGAATCGCTGACCCGCGTGTTGTATCCAGACGATTCCACGACGGCGGGGAAGGGGCTGCGCTTCCTGCAGGAGTATTTCCTGGTCGCCTGTTCACTGGCTGACCTAGTGCGCCGCTTTCAGCGCCACAACACGGATTGGGACAAGCTGCCGGAGAAGGTCGCGATCCAACTCAATGACACTCATTCTTCCATGGCGGTCGCCGAACTAATGCGCATCTTACTGGACGACGCGCGCTTGGGATGGGTTCAAGCTTGGGAACTTACTAAGAAGACGCTCGCCTACACAAATCACACTCTTCTGCCAGAAGCCCTGGAGAAATGGCCGGTTACGTGGTTTGAGATTTTTCTACCCCGGCATCTGGAGATCATTTACGAAATTAACCGGCGGCTCCTGGTCGAAGTTCGTTTTCGCTTCCCCGGTGACGAAGGACGCGTAGAGCGTGTGAGCCTCGTGGAAGAGGGCAAGCAGCGCAAGATCCGCATGGCTAACCTCGCGATCGTCGGCTCGCACAGCACTAATGGAGTGGCCGCTGTTCACTCGAAACTATTGCGGACGACGACGGTCAAGGATCTAGCCGAAATATTTCCCGAGCGCTTTAGCAACAAAACGAACGGGGTAACACCGCGACGCTGGTTGCTCGGCGCCAACCCCGCGCTGGCCGACGCCATTACACAAGTCATTGGCGATCGGTGGATTACCGACCTTAGCCAACTCAACCAACTGAAGCCATTTGCCGAAGACCGCAGCTTTAGTGAAATGTTCCTCACCTCAAAGCGCGAGGCCAAGGTGCGCTTTGCCAATTGGCTCAAATCGACATCGGGGCAGATCGTGGACCCGAACACGATCTTCGATTGCCAGATCAAGCGCATCCACGAGTACAAGCGGCAATTGCTGAATGCGCTGAGGATCGTGGTCATTTATAACCGCCTGCGGGAAAATCCCGACGCGGATTTGATGCCGCGCACATTTTTCTTCGCCGGTAAAGCGGCGCCAGCGTACCGGTTGGCCAAGCTCATCATAAAATTCATCAACAACCTTGCGGGTACGATTGACGGCGACCCGGCCGTACGCGGTCGGCTTAAAGTCTTGTTTCTCCCCGAGTACAATGTTTCGCTGGCAGAACGGCTGATTCCAGCCAGCGATGTCTCGAACCAGATCTCGACTGCCGGCTACGAAGCCAGCGGAACGAGCAATATGAAATTCATGATGAATGGAGCCTTGACCGTGGGAACACGCGACGGCTCGACCATCGAAATGGCGGAGGAGGCGGGGGAAGAAAATCTGTTTCTGTTCGGCCTCACCGTGGAACAGGTTGAGAACAGTCGCGCCTGGTACAGCCCCTACTGGCACTATGAAAATGAGCCCGAAACTCGAGTGGCTCTGGACCTCATTCTCTCGGACCACTTTAGCCGTAACGAACCAGGCGTATTCGATCCGTTGCGCGAGACGCTCCTGACGTTCGGCGATTACTACATGCACCTGGCGGATCTTGCGTCTTATTGCCAAGCGCACGAGCGCCTCGGCGCGTTATATGCCGATCCCGGCGGATGGGCGCACAAAGCAATTCTGAACGTAGCCAGCTCCGGAAAATTTTCGAGCGACCGCACCATTGCTGAATACGCAGCCGATATTTGGAAGGTGGAACCATGCCCAGTACTCTAGAAACATAATCAATGACAGGCGAGGCTAACGGAATGACGATTTCGCCGCTCGCCGGCAAACCGAAATCCATCTAATCGGGCCCGTGTTCCGATGTTTGGATTATTTCGTCGACTTGTAAACCACTGAAAACAACAAGGAGAAGGTTTCTTACCGTACTTTAAATTCCTTTTCGTCAACCCCCCTTCCGGCGCGAAGTTAAGGTTGGGGTGCCGCCCGGAGACGGCACCCTCCGTGAAGCATTCGACGAACGGCTTGGTTACGCAACTGCTTCGTGCTGGGGCGCTGAGACTGCACGCTGCGCAGCCCCTTTCCCGAGAAAGTTCACCAGTTCAGAGTTCACTTCCTCCGCGTGGGTCCAGGTGATGCAGTGCGGCCCATCCTTCACCACCGACAGACGGGCTCCCTTGATCAGTTTGGCAGTCCGGAGTCCTGAGGCAGTGATCGGCAGAATCCGGTCCGCATCGCCGTGAATGACCAGCGTGGGCACGTCGATGCGGCCCAGGTCGTTGCGGAAGTCCTCATGCCAGGTCGGCACGCAAGCGAGGCTGGCCGTGGCCGAGGCTCCGGCGGCGACGTTCCAGCTAGCCTGGACGGCTTGTTCGCTGACCCGCTTTCCCAGCAGAAGGTCCGTGTTGTAGAAATTCTTGAAAAAGTCGGTGAAGAACGCGTAGCGGTCTGCGACGACGGCTTTTTGGATACCCTCGAAGACGCTGCCGTCCACGCCCTCCGGGTTGTCCGGCGTCTTCAGCAGGAACGGCGGAACGCCCGAGATGATTACCGCCTTGCTCATCCCCTCCGATCCGTATTTCCCCAAATAGCGCGCCACTTCGCCGCCACCCATCGAGAAACCGACCAGCGCGAAGTCACGTAGTTTGAGCTTCGTCACAAGCTTGTGCAGGTCCTCGGCGAAGGTGTCGTAGTTGTAGCCCGTGGTTGGCTGGCTGGACTTGCCGAACCCTCTGCGGTCATAAGTGATGACGCGGTGGCCTGCGTCCAAGAGAACTGGCAGCTGCTTCTCCCAGGAAGCACCGCTCAGCGGATATCCGTGGATAAGGACAACGGGCTTACCAGACCCGTGGTCCTCGTAGTAGAGGTCGATGTCACTGGAGTTTTCTTTACCGAGTTTCACGTATGGCATTGAGATTCTCCTTTTGTCTTATTTCTCAGGTGCATGAGTTGAGGGTTGATTGTGATTGAGTGCGTTCCCTAATTCTAAACCTGCTGGCAGCTGATGATGATACTCTTTAGAACCTCCACGAGTCTTCGTCGTTATTCCTTCTTGAGTGTACTGGCACACCTTTTAGCATCGTCTGGGCACTAATGAGGCTCTTCCTTAACTTTGGTGCAAGCTGTCCTGGTTGTTAACCTGTCAGGATGATCGTATCTAAGAACGTCATTGCAAGAGAGTTGCTCCCCAGAGCAGCTCATCTGAAGTTAGTTGGGTTTCAGATATCCGAACAAGGCTGGCGTGTAGAGGCCGCTGGCAACAGCTCTGCGGTGTGTCCGGCGTGCGCCACGAGGTCCAGATCTCGCCATAGTCGCTATCGTCGCAAACTGCAGGACTTGCCGGTGCAAGGCAGTCCAGTGATGTTGCAATTGCAAGTGGGCCGCTGCCGGTGCGGCAATCGCCGATGCCCGCGCAAGATCTTCACCGAGCGTGTCCCGGAGTTGGCCGTGCCTTGGGCACAACGAACCAAACGTTTGCGCGAAGTGGTGCGATTGATCGGTCACGGGATGGGCGGGCGGCCGGGGGAGAGATTGCTGTCCCGCTTAGGAATGGCCGTTAGCGACGACACGATCCTGCGCGCGATCAAGCGCGTCAACGTGGATACTGGCGCGGTTCCGCTGCGGGTCGTAGGGGTTGATGATTGGGCGTGGAAGAAGGGACAAACCTACGGCACCATTCTGGTGGATCTGGAGCGCAACGGAGTGGTCGACCTTCTTCCAGAACGCTCGGCGGAATCTCTGGCGGCTTGGCTCGCCCAACACCCTGGGATCGAATTCATCAGCCGGGACCGACAGGGTTTGTACGCCGATGGCGCTCGCAGCGGCGCACCCCAGGCGCAGCAGGTTGCCGATCGATTTCATCTCGCCCTCAATCTGGGCACCGCGGTTGAGCGGGAGCTGGCGCGCCATCGTTCATTTCTATCCCTGCCGAAACCCGTGGGCGCCAGCACGGCACCTTGGGAAGACGGTGCTTCCGGTTCGAAAGTGGTGATCCACCGTCACCGCATCGTGCACGAGCGACGTGTCGCTAAGCAGGCGCTGTTCGAAACGGTGCAGGCCCTCCGCGCTTCCGGGAAGACGGTCAGTTGCATCGTGCGGGAGACAGGAATCAGCAGAAATCGCGTAATCGCGTGGTCGGGTCTAGTCGA
>Ga0181532_10003257_pt1 | contig 14671 bp, 11 predicted proteins | sample PEATcosm2014_Bin_33_FD_119768 | JGI IMG/M metagenome (GOLD analysis project Ga0181532, IMG submission 119768) | Peatland microbial communities from MTU Mesocosm Facility, Houghton, MI, USA - PEATcosm2014_Bin11_30_metaG | ecosystem: Environmental > Terrestrial > Soil > Wetlands > Peat | place...
CGACCCTTGCACTGCTGGCGGCGATCGGCGGCGGCGTCTATGGTGGCATCGTGTTGGCGTTGTTCGGTTCGCGCTGGCTCACCGCTTTTCGCGCGTGGCAGCGCGGCTGAGGCAAGGTTCCCGCAAGCGGTCCTTGCCGATCATGCTCGGTGGACATAACTGCTGCCCGACGCTATGGGGACGGTCCGGGCTATTCGTGGTTGGCCGATATCGCAGGTATTCATGAATTTCGCGCGGGCAAATCTATCGTTTTCATTGATACGTGGCGGTCGCGACATCGTCTTGCTGTGCGCGCTTGCAACTTTGATCGCAAGTTGCGGCGAGGGGCAGAAGCAAGCCGGTGCACCTCCGCCGCCGCCGGTCACCGTCGCCAAGCCGGTCAAGCGAACCGTCACCGATTTCGACGAATATGTCGGCCGCTTCACCGCGATCAATTCGGTGGAGGTGCGCGCGCGCGTCTCCGGCTATCTCGACGGCGTGCATTTCAAGGACGGGCAGATCGTCAAACAGGGCGATCTGTTGTTCACCATCGACAAGCGGCCGTTCCAGAACACGCTCGACCAGGCGCGCGCCAATCTGGCGCAGGCCAAATCCAATCTCGCCTTCACGCAATCAGACTACACGCGCGGCCAGCAACTGGTGCGCGACAAGACCATCACCGACCAGACTTTCGAGCAGCGTGCGCAGGCCTTCCACAACGCAGAAGCCGCCGTGAGCAACAACGAGGCCGCGGTACGCCAGGCCGAACTCGACATCGAATTCACTGAATTGCGCGCGCCGGTCAACGGCCGCATCGGCGACCGGCGGGTCTCGCCCGGCAACCTGGTGACCGGCGGCACTACCGGCAACACGACGCTGCTTGCCACCATCGTGTCGACCGACCCGATCTACTTCGAATTCACCTTCGACGAGGCGTCGTTCCTGCGCTACGAGCGGATGTCGAACACCGGCAACGACATCGCGAGCCGCAGCGCCGGCGTGCAGGTCGCACTCAAGCTGATTGACGAGCCCGATTTCATGCACGACGGGCACATGGATTTCGTCGACAACGTGATCGACCGCTCGACCGGCACTATCCGCGGTCGCGCGGTGTTCGCCAACCCCAACAATATTTTTACGCCCGGCATGTTCGCCCGCGTGCGGGTGCCGGGATCGCCGCCTTATGAGGCATTGCTGGTGCCGGACGCGGCCATCGGCACCGAGCAGACGCGGAAATTCGTTCTCACCGTCAATGCCGACAACACGGTGGTTCCCAAATATGTGACGCTGGCGCAGACCACCGGCGACAATTTGCGGGTGATCAAGAGCGGCGTCGGCCCCGACGACCTTATCATCGTGAACGGATTGATGCGGGCGCGACCGGGCCAGAAAGTCACGCCGCAGGAAGAGGGCAAGCCGGCTGCTGCGCCGGCGCAAGGCGCGAGCCCGCCGCCGGCGCTGAAATAACCTCGGCCCAAACCGATGCGTATCTCGCATTTCTTCATCGACCGGCCGATCTTCGCCTCCGTGGTCTCGATCGTATTCGTGATCCTGGGCGGCGTCGCATTCGTGCGGCTGCCGGTCGCGCAATATCCGGAAATCGCACCGCCGACCATCACGGTGTCCGGCCAGTATCCCGGCGCTAGCGCGGACGTCGTCGCCTCGACGGTGGTGACGCCGATCGAGGAGCAGATCAACGGCGTCGAGAACATGATCTATCTGTCGTCGAACTCGACAGCCGACGGACGATTCACGATCTCGGTCACCTTCGACATCGGCACCAATCTCGATATCGCGCAAGTGCAGGTGCAAAACCGCGTCGCCATCGCACAGCCGCGCCTGCCGGCCGACGTGCGCAACATCGGCGTCACGGTGACCAAGAGCTCGCCCGATCTGATGATGGTCGTGCATCTCTACTCGCCGGACAATTCGCGCGACACGCTGTTCATTTCCAACTACGCCACGCTCGAAGTCACTGACGCGGTGACGCGTGTCGACGGCGTCGGTTCGCTCATTGTGTTCGGCGCCCGCGATTATGCGATGCGGATCTGGCTTGATCCCGACCGGTTGCAATCGGTCGGGCTGACCGCGGCCGACGTGGTGACCGCGCTGCAAGGACAAAACGTGCAGGTGGCGTCCGGTGTGCTCGACCAGCCGCCGATGGACAAATCGGGCGCGTTCCAGATCTCGGTGCAAACGCAAGGGCGGCTGGCAGATCCGGATGAGTTCGGCAAGATCGTCGTCAAGCAGACGTCCACAGCGATCGTGCGGATAAAGGACATAGCAACCGTCGAACTCGCCGCGCAGGACTATTCGACCAATTCCTATCTCGATCGCGATCCCGCGATTGCCATCGGTATTTTCCAGCGGCCGGGTTCGAACGCGCTGTCGACCGCGCTGGCGATCGAGAAAACTATGGACGATCTCTCCAAGCGGTTTCCGCCGGGCCTGAAATACACCATCGTCTACAACCCGACGCAGTTCATCCAACAATCGGTCGAAGCCGTCGAATCGACGATCGGCGAAGCCATCATCCTGGTGGTGCTGGTGGTCATCCTGTTTCTGCAAACCTGGCGCGCCGCGGTCATTCCGATCGTCGCTATTCCGATTTCGCTGGTCGGTACGTTCTTCGTAATGTCGCTGTTCGGCTTCACGCTCAATAACCTGTCGCTGTTCGGTCTCGTGCTCGCCATCGGCATCGTCGTCGATGATGCGATCGTTGTTGTCGAAAACGTCGAGCGCAACATCGAGGCGGGATTGAGCCCGCACGACGCGGCGGTCAAAAGCATGGACGAGGTGGGCGCCGCGCTGATCGCGATCGCGTTGGTGCTGTCGTCAGTGTTCATTCCGTCGGCCTTCATTACCGGGATTTCCGGGCAGTTCTACCGGCAATTCGCGCTCACCATCGCCGGCGCGACCGTCATATCGCTGATTGTTTCGCTGACCCTGTCGCCGGCGCTGTGCGCGCTGCTGCTCAAGTCGCACGCGGGCCCCGAGCACGATCGCTGGTGGAGCAAGCCGATCCACGGCTTCTTCCGCGGGTTCAACCGCTATTTCGACGCGCTGACGCGCGGCTACGGCTGGCTGTCGGCGCGCACGGTCCGCTTCGCCGTGTTGATGCTCGTGCTCTATGCCGGGGTCATCGCTTTCGGGCTCAATGAATTCCGCAAGACGCCGATCGGCTTCATCCCGCAGCTCGACCGCGGCTATCTCATCATCATCACGCAGCTGCCACCCGCCGCATCGCTGGCGCGCACCGACGACGTCAATCGGCGCGCGGTCGAGATCGCGCTGAAAGTGCCCGGTGTCGCGCATGCGGTGAACATCGTGGGCTTTTCCGGCGCCACCTTCACCAATGCGCCGAATGCGGGTGCGATTTTCGTGACGCTCGATCCGTTCGAGGAGCGGGCGAAGGACCTGCGGCAATCCGCCGCCGCGATCCAGGGCCAGTTGTTCATGCGATTGCAGGCGATCAAGGACGGCTTGATCTTCGTGGCCGCGCCGCCGCCGGTCGCGGGCATCGGCAATGCCGGCGGTTTCCGCATGATGGTCGAAGACCGCGCCGGACGCGGGTCGCAGGCCTTGCAGAACACGGTCTACGCGATGATGGGTCGCGCGGCGCAAACGCCAGGGCTCACGCAGGTGTTTTCGCTGTTCGAGAACACCACGCCGCAGCTTTATCTCGACATCGACCGTGTCAAGGCGCAGCTGCTCGGCATCAACATTCCGGACGTGTTCGCCGCGTTGCAGATTTATCTCGGGTCGGCTTACGTGAACGACTTCAACCTGTTCGGCCGCACCTACCGCGTGGTCGCGCAGGCACAGAGCGACTATCGAAAAGACACCGAAGATGTTTTGAAAATCCGTGTGCGAAACAGTAACGGCGATACGGTCCCGCTCGGTGCTTTCACCACCGTGCGCACCATCACCGGGCCGTACCGGGTGCCGCGCTACAATCTTTATCCGGCGGCCGAACTCGACGGCACGGCAGCGCCCGGCTACAGCCAGGGCCAGGCGATCAAGATCATGGAGCAGCTCGCCGCCGAAACGCTGCCGGAGGGTTTTTCCTACGAGTGGACCACGCTCGCATTCCAGCAATTGCGCGCCGGCAGCACCGCGATCTTCGCCTTCGTGCTGGCGGTGGTGTTCGTGTTCCTCGTGCTGGCCGCGCAATTCGAGAGCCTGACGCTGCCGTTGGCGGTGATCATGATTGTGCCGATGTGCCTGATTGCCTCCATCGTCGGCGTGGTGCTACGCGGGCAGGACAACAATATTCTCACGCAAGTCGGCTTCATCGTGCTGATCGGTCTCGCCGCCAAGAACGCCATCCTGATCGTGGAATTCGCCAAGCAGCTCGAGGACGCCGGGCGTGATCGTTTTGCCGCGGCGGTGGAGGCGGCACATCTGCGGTTACGTCCGATCCTGATGACCTCGATGGCCTTCATCCTCGGCGTTACGCCGCTGGTCTGGGCGGTCGGTGCCGGCGCGGAACTACGCCAGACGCTCGGCACGGCGGTGTTTTCCGGCATGATCGGCGTCACCGCCTTCGGCCTGATCTTCACACCGGTGTTTTACGTGGTCTCGCGCTGGTTCGCGCAGCGCTTCGCGCGGCGCCGTCATCAATCGCAGCCGGTCAAGCAATGACAATCAAATTCGGATTCGGGCAGGCGCTTACGCGCAAGGAAGACGACGCGCTGCTGCGCGGCGCCGGCTGTTACGTGGCCGATGTCGCGCCCGCTGCCACGCTGCACTCGGTGGTGCTGCGCTCGCCGCATGCGCATGCCCGCTTCAGCATCCACGATCTCGGCCGCGTGCGCGCGATGCCGGGCGTGCGGCTGGTGCTCACCGCGGCGGAGGTGGCCAACCTCGGGCCGCTGCCGACACCGGGCGTGATTCCCGGACCCGAGATTAAGGTTCCGGCCTATCCGATCCTGGCCAAGGACGTGGTGCGCCATGTCGGCGATGCCATAGCGTTCGTGGTTGCCGACAGCCTCTCCGCAGCCAAAGACGCCGCCGAGGCGATCTCGGTCGACTGGCAGCCGCTGCCGCATGTGATCGGCGCCATGGCCGCGCTCGCGGCGGGCGCGCCGCGCGTGTGGCCGGACCGGCCGGACAATCTCGCCTTCGAGACCGAACTGGGCGACGCCGTGGCCACCCAGGCGGCGTTCGCGCGGGCCGCGCGGACGGTTGCGTTGACGATCGTCAATCAACGGCTGGTGACGAATTACATGGATACCCGCGGCGTGATCGCGGAATACGACGGCCAACGCTACACCCTCACGCTCGGCAGCCAGGGCAGCCACATCGTCCGCGACATCATCTGCGGCCAAGTGCTCAAGCTGCCGTTGGATAAGATGCGTGTGATCACGCCCGACGTCGGCGGCGGCTTCGGAACCAAGCTGTTTCCCTATCGCGAATATGCGCTGGCCGCGGTCGCGGCCAAGCGGCTCGGCAAGCCGGTGAAATGGATTTGCGAGCGTTCCGAACATTTTCTCGGCGACAGCCACGGCCGCGACAACATCTCCAGCGCGCGGCTTGCACTCGACGACAAGGGACGTTTCCTCGCGCTCACGCTCGACATCGTCGCTGACATGGGCGCGTATCTGTCCTGCTACGCGCCGTACATTCCCTGGCTCGGCGCCGGTATGGCAACCGGCGCCTACGACATTCCGGTTGCGCATGTGCGGCTGCGCGCGGCCTATACCAACACGGTTCCGGTCGACGCCTATCGCGGCGCCGGGCGGCCGGAAGCCTCCTATCTGATCGAGCGGCTGGTCGATACGGCTGCGCGCGAGCTCGACATCGCCCCGGACGCGCTACGCCGCAGAAATCTTATCAAGCCGAAGGCGCTGCCCTATACGACGCCGACCGGAAAAATCTACGACTCCGGCGATTTTGCCGGCGCCTTGGCGCGCGCGCAGGAGATCGCCGACTGGAACGGCTTTAACAAACGCGCCGCCGCCTCCAAGGGTGCTGGCAAGCTGCGTGGCATCGGCATCGCCACCTACGTCGAGGCCTGCGGCAACAACGGGCCGGAAACGGCGAACGTTAAGCTGGAGCGCGACGGCGGCGTCACCGTGCTGATCGGCTCGCAGTCGACCGGGCAGGGCCACGCTACATCCTATGCGCAGCTCGTCGCCGAGCGGCTCGACCTGCCGCCGGAGCGCGTGCGCGTGGTGCAGGGCGATACGGATTTGATCGCGTCGGGCGCCGGCACCGGCGGCTCGAGTTCGATCCCGGTCGGCGGCGTTTCGGTCGACCGCGCATCCAAGACGCTGGCCGAACAGCTCAAGCAGCTGGCCGCCGACGCGCTCGAGGCCGCGCCCACCGATATGGAAATCGCCGGCGGAACGGTGCGGGTCGCCGGCACCGACCGTGCGATTTCTTTCGTTGACCTCGCCGCGCATCCGCAGGCGCAACCCGAACAACTGCGCGCGTCGAGCGATTTCGGCACCGAGCAGCCGACATTCCCGAACGGCACCCACATCGCGGAAGTCGAAGTCGATCCTGACACTGGCGTCACCACGATTCTGAATTACGTCGTGGTGGACGATTTCGGCGCCACACTCAATCCGCTGCTGCTGGCGGGCCAGGTGCATGGCGGCGCCGTGCAGGGCATCGGCCAGGCGCTGATGGAGGACACCGTCTACGATCCGGCGTCGGGGCAATTGCTCAGCGCAAGTTTCATGGACTACGCCATGCCGCGCGCGGCGGACGCGCCATCCTTCGTGTTCGAAACGCGCAACGTGCCGTGCAAGAACAATCCGCTCGGCGTCAAAGGCGCTGGCGAGGCGGGCGCCATCGGCTCCTGCCCGGCGCTGATCAACGCGATCCTCGATGCGCTCTGGCGGAACTATCGCATCCGCGCCATCGACATGCCGGCGACCCCGCAGCGGGTCTGGGTTGCGATTGCGGCGGCGCGAAAAGGCAAATCGGCTTAATGGCTTAGTTGATCACGAATTTGTGATAACGGCAGGCGATAGAGGGATCGCGCGCGGCCATTCGCGGCCGGTGGAAGGAATAGCACTGCCGCGCTAAGGTTTTCCGGAGGTAGTCATTCATTGGAAGAAAGCAGGTCACGATGTTCGCTCGTACGATTCTTGCCGCCCTAACGGTTGTTATCAGCGTCGGTGCCCTCATGGCTCAGCAGGATCCCGTGAAAACCCGCGAAGACCTGATGAAAAAGAATAACGATCACGCAAAAGCGGTCGTGCAAATGATGCGCGGGCAGGCACCATTCGATGCCGCCGAGGTCGAAGCTGCCTTTGCGCAATGGGCCGATACCGCGCAGAAGTTGCCAAGCCTGTTCCCGGACAATTCCAAGACTGGCGGCGACAACCGCGCGTCGCCGAAGATTTGGCTGAACAAGAAGGATTTCGAAGCCAAAGCCGCGGCGTTCGCTAAGTCCGTGGCGGAGACTCGCGAGAAGGCCAAATCGTCGCTCGACGGTCTCAAGGCGGCGATCCCGGTCGTCGGCAAGACCTGCGACGATTGCCACAAGGAATATCGGCTTTCGAAGGAATAGGCCTTGTCCACTTCGATGCCCGACGCCGGCGCGATGGCATCGCGTCGGCGTTTTGATTCCGGTATGACAGGCGGCCTGCGTGGCCGGGGGACGCGATGATTCGAAGGCTGATTTTGCTGGCAGCCGTCGCCGCCGTGTTTGGGCTTGCGGCGTTCTGGTTCTTGACCATACCCGCGACGGTGCCGGCGAGCGCGCTTCCCGCTCATACGCCCGATCTCGCCAACGGGAGGGAGATGTTTTACGCCGGCGGTTGCGCGTCCTGCCATGCGGTGCCGAAGCAGCCGGACATGACGAGGCTCGGCGGCGGGCTGGCGCTGACATCGGCGTTTGGCACTTTCTACGTGCCCAATATTTCCTCCGACCCGAAGGACGGCATCGGCGGGTGGAGCGAGGCGCAATTCCTGACCGCCATGACCAAGGGAACGTCGCCTTCCGGCGAGCATCTCTATCCGGCCTTCCCCTACACGTCGTATCAGCACATGCGGTTCGACGACCTGCGCGATCTGTTCGCCTATCTGAAGACGCTGCCGGCAGTCGCCGGCCGCGTGCGCGACCACGATCTGCCGTTTCCGTTCAACATTAGGCGCACGCTCGGCCTGTGGAAGCTTTTGTATCTCGACGGCACGCCGTTGACGCCCGATCCATCGAAATCGGCGCAATGGAATCGCGGCGCCTACCTCGTCAACGGTCCCGGCCATTGCGCGGAATGTCACTCGCCGCGCAACGCGTTCGGCGGCGTGATCGCGGGCTTGCGCTTCACCGGCGGGCCGAGCCCGGACGGCCAGGGCGGCGTGCCCAACATCACCCAATACAAGCTCAAGGACTGGTCGGAGCAAGACATCGCCGAGACGCTCGAGGACGGCACGACGCCCGATGCCGATCGGGTCGGCGGCAACATGGTCGAGGTGGTGCGCAATACGTCGCAATTGACCGCGGCGGATCGCACGGCGATCGCCGCCTATATCAAGTCGCTGCCGGCGGTCGAAGGATTAAAGCGGGCGCCGACAAAATAGCCGTCTGGCCCATGAGACAGGTCCGGTCATCGCGGCTATGTAGTCTTCGATGAATCTATTCAAAGCCATCGGCTTCAAGCTGATCTCCGCGCTTTTGTTCGCCGCTCTATCGGCATTCGTCCGCCAATTGGGCGACGTGGTACCGGTCGGCCAGCTCGTGTTCTTCCGCAGCGCCTGCGCGATCCCGCCGGTGTTGCTGATCTATGCCTTGCGCGGCGAGCTGGCGAGCGCGGTCTACACCCGCCGCCCGCTCGGCCAGCTCGGGCGCGGGGCGCTCAGCGTCGCCGGCATGTTCACCAATTTCTCCGCGCTGGCACGGCTGCCGCTGGCGGACGCCACCGCGATTTCCTTCGCCTCGCCGCTGATCACAGTGGCTTTGGCGGCGGTCATTCTGAAAGAGCACGTAAGAATCTATCGCTGGACCGCGGTGCTGGTCGGATTTAGCGGCGTGATCGTGATGTTGATTCCGCATTTTGACGTTAAACACTACGCCGTGGCCGGCGCGGCTACGATCGGCTCGATGCTTGCGCTGTTTTCCGCCTTTTGCAGCGCGGGCACCGTAATCCAGACCCGGCGGCTCACGCAGAGCGAAACCACCTCGTCTATCGTATTTTATTTTTCGCTGGTCACCGCACTGGCCGGTGTGGTGACGCTGCCATTTGCCTGGCACACGCCGACCGGCTCCGAGCTCCTGATACTGGTCTCCATGGGCATCTTCGGCGGCGTCGCGCATATTTTTCTCACCGAAAGCTACCGCCATGCCACGGCCTCGGTGGTGGCTCCGTTCGACTATTCCTCGATGCTGTGGGCGCTGTTGCTCGGCTACTGGGTGTTCGGCGAATTGCCGAGCGCGTTGATCTATGTCGGCGGCGCTATCGTCGCAGGCGCCGGTCTTTTCGTGATCTGGCGCGAGCGGACGCTCGGCTTGCAACGCGCGCGTGAAGCAGAAGGACCGCGCCGGCCGGAGATCTAAGGCGTCTCGCGGACGTTTTTTCAGGCAACGTTGGATTTGGAAGTATCCGCCGCTCGCTGCAAAATCATGGAGCTCACGGAGTCCAGAATTTTGCCGACGGCAGCGCGCCGATAACCCCAGCGCTCATCCGCCTCCGGCGGATTGACAACCATCGTCGCGTTGGCCTCGAACAGCAACACATCGCCGGCCGGGCTGACGCCAAAGTCGATGCCACCGTAGTCGAGCGCAAGCTCGCGCGCGATCCGCTCGAGCGCTGCGAGCGCTTTTTGCCCGATGACCGCCGGCATGTCGGCGAGGAACGCGGCTTCTTCGCTGCGATAATCCGGACGGTCGGCCATGTCGGCGGTGAAATAATGCACCTTCCATTGCCGGGAAATCGCGAGGTGCATCGGGTAGATGCGGCCGTCGACAATCATCAGGCGGTATTTTCGCGCATTGCCGTCGTGACCGCTTGCGCCGAGATATTCGATCGCCAGCAGGTCGTCGCCCGGAAGGTGGCCCGCCGCCGCGGCCAATTCGCTCGCGGATTCGACCAGAACGAAATTGTGCCCGGTATGGAACCCCGGCGAGCGCAAGAGCAGCGGGAACGTGAAGCCATGACCGCAAATCGCGTCGGCGCCGCCCGGCCCGCTGAGCGTGGTGCGCGGCATTGCGAGCATCCGCGGCGTCACCACGCCCCGCAGTGCGCGGAAGCGTTGCGCAACGGCGATGCGGCCCGTTTTGGATACCGTCGATGGGTCGTTGATGACCGGCGCACGTGTCTTCTTGATCAGCCGCACCGCGGCTGCAAGTGCAGTCGAACAGAGGTCGGCGTCGCCGATCGCATTGAAGACCACGCGATGCGCCGGCAACGGGAGCGACGGATCGAGAAAGTCCGCGACGACCACCGATGTCATGAAAATCCGATCGTCGAGGAATGAGGCGGTCGGAATATTGCCGCTGCCCGATGACACCAGGAGGAGCACCGGTACCGGCGGTTTGCTGCCGCGATAAGGCAGCGATGTGATGGAGCAATCGGCAAAGCCCTTCTGGAAATGCGATTGCGCGCTGCGGCGGTCGCCAAGTCCCGACAATACCGCGCCGAGTCCTTGATGCGCCTGCGGATGCTCCGGGTTGAGCCGCAGGGCGGCTTCGTAATGCTTGCGCGCGCCCGCGAGATCGCCGCCGCGCAGCAGCAAGTTGGCCAGATTCACGTGCCCCATCGGCTTGGCCGGATGATGGGCGATCGCTTCCGAGTAGACGCGGCAGGCCGCCGCGATCAATCCCATCGACGTCAGACAGTTGCCGAACTCATTGAGCGCGCTGAAATGGGTCGGCGTGCGCAGCAGGATTTCGATAAAGGCTTGCTGGGCTTCGACCCGCCGGTCCAGGGCGCTCAGCAGTGCCGCACGTTCGATTTGCAATTCGATCGTCGCACGGCTGCTCGCGAGTTCGCGCTCAAGGGTATGGAGCCTTTCTTCTTGCACCGCGCGCGGTGCCCAACTGTCGTCGCTCATGATGCCCGTGAACTTGCTAACCGGCCGGAGCAGGCCACAGGAGCGTTAACAGTCGGTTAACCATGTAAGACGCTGAAATTGCGAGGGACTGGGCGTTGCGCCGTTCGCCGCTGGCGTTCCGCCGCGCCCTAGCCCTAGCCCTTGAACGCCTTGAACGTGATGATGGTGTAGGTGTCCTTGATGCCGGGCAGGCACTGGACCTTCTCGTTGACGAAGTGACCGATATCGGTGCCCGCATCCACGTAGAACTTGACCAGCAGGTCGTAGTCGCCGGCGGTCGAGTAGATCTCGGAGGCGATTTCGGCTTCTGCCAGCTCGTTGGCCACCTGATAGGACTTGCCGAGCTCGCATTTGATCTGGACGAAGAAGGGGGTCATCACGCGCCTCCGTACCCCTGAGCGGGATGCCGCAATCCAGCAAAAACACGGCTCACATGCAAGGCGCTCAAGCCCCGCAGGCTTGCTTTGCCTGGCCGCGCGGAATAGGTAGTTATCAGCAATCTCGTGGGGTGTCCGGCATCGCCGGACTGAGAGGTCGATCCGAGGCCAACCCAACGAACCTGATCCGGGTCATGCCGGCGGAGGGAGATGAGATGCGCCATTCCGGACCGGCAAAGCGCGACGATGTGGCGGAATGCGCGGCCGCGCTGATCGGGCGTTTGCGCGCGCGCTCGCCGCGCGTCCACTGCATCACCAACGCAGTGGCGCAGAATTTCACCGCCAATGTGCTGCTCGCGGCTGGCGCGGTCCCGTCAATGACGCTGTCGGTGGAGGAGATCGGCCCGTTCGTTGCCGGCGCGAATGCGCTGCTGGTCAATCTCGGTACGTTCGATCGTGAGCGCCGCGAGGCCACGGTGATCGCGGTGGAAACCGCGACGCGACAGAATCTCCCTTGGGTGCTCGATCCGGTATTTATCGACCGCAGTAGCCCGCGCGCGGCCTTCGCCCGCGCGCTGCTCGCGCGCGCCCCGAAAGCCGTGCGGCTCAACGCTGCAGAATTCATAACGCTGTCGGGCAACGAGCCGACGCGCGATGCGCTGGCAGCCTACGCGCGCGCAACAAACACCGTGATCGGACTGTCGGGCGCGACCGATCTGATCGGCGACGGCGAGCGGCTTGCGGCAATCGCCAACGGCCACGCGTTGATGGCCAAAGTGACCGCCATGGGCTGCGCCGCCTCGGCGCTGGTCGCGGCCTGCCTCGGCGTCGAACCGGATGCATGGCTCGCCACCGCGGCTGCGCTGACGATCGCCGGCGTCGCCGGCGAATTGGCTGCCGAAAAGGCCACCGGTCCCGGTAGCTTCGCGGTGGCATTCGTCGACACGCTGTTCAATCTCGATGGGCCCACGCTCATCGCACGGGCAAAGGTGAGCTGATGGACGTCGATCTCCGGCTTTATGCGCTTGTCGATCCCGCCGTGGCCGGCGGCCACACGCTCACAGGTCTTGCCGGGCTGATCGCCGGCAGTGCCACCCTGGTGCAGCTGCGCGACAAGCACGGGTCCACCCGCGCCATGGTGGACGAAGCGCGCGCCTTGCGCGGCACGCTTGAGCCGGCCGGCGTGCCGCTGCTGATCAACGACCGCGTCGACGTCGCGCTCGCCGCGGAAGCCGACGGCGTGCATATCGGTCAGAACGACATGTCGGCCGCCGACGCGCGGCTGCTGCTCGGCCGCACTGCCATCGTCGGGTTGAGCCTAAGCACGGTGCAGCAGGCGCAGGCCGCCCCGCTCGACCTGCTCGACTATGTCGGCATCGGCGCGGTCTTCGCCACCGGCTCGAAGGATGGCGCCACGGCGCCGATCGGGGTGTCCGGTCTGCGCGACATCGTGCAGGCGGTGCGCGCGCGCAAGCCGGGATTTCCGATTTGCGCTATCTCCGGGATCAACGCGGGTAATGCCGCCGAGACGATCGCGGCCGGCGCCGACGGGGTTGCGGTCATTTCGGCGCTCTCGCTCGCGTCCGATCCGGCGAAAGCCGCGCAAGAATTGCGCGCGGTGGTGGACGGCGCACTCAGACGACGAGGGCCGCCATGACAGCGATCGCGCTGACCATTGCCGGCTCGGATCCAAGCGGCGGCGCCGGCATCCAGGCGGACCTGAAAACCTTTGCGGCGCTCGGCGCTTACGGCGCCAGCGTCATTACGGCGCTGACCGCGCAGAATACGCGCGGCGTGGCCGCCATCTACGACGTGCCGGCCGGTTTTATCAGCGCCCAGATCGACACCATCTTTTCCGATCTCGTGGTCGATGCGGTGAAGATCGGCATGCTGTTCCGGCCGGCGACAGTCGAGGCCGCGGCGGACGGGCTTGCACGTCATAGCGCGCGCAACATTGTGCTCGACCCGGTGACGATCGCGAGTTCCGGCGACAGTCTGCTAAGCGGCGGCGTGATCGAGGTGTTGCGCAGCAAGCTCATTCCGCGCGTGCTGATCGTGACGCCCAATCTGCCGGAAGCCGCGGCGCTGACCGGCGCCGACCTGGCCCGCAACGAAGCGGAAATGGAAGTGCAGGCGCGCGAGATCCTGGCGCTCGGCGCCCGCTATGTGCTGATGAAGGGCGGACACGGTGAGGGCGATGACAGCGTCGACCTGCTGGTCGGGCAAGGCGAGGTCGTCCGCATGTCGGCCAAGCGCATCGCCACCAAGAATACCCACGGCACCGGCTGCACGCTGTCGTCAGCAATCGCCGCGGGGCTGGCCAAGGGCCGCGACGTCGTCGCCGCGACGCAAGCCGCCAAAGCTTACGTCACCGAGGCCATCGCCCACGCCGACGAACTCAAGGTCGGCCAAGGCCCGGGGCCGCTGCATCATTTTTACGAACATTGGAGCAAGCCATGACGACGCGACGTCGGTTCACCATCGCGGCAGGCGCAAGCGCGGCCGGCCTTTTGGCGATGCCGGCGATCGCGCGCGCCGACGTACTGAAGTGGCGCATGGTCACGTCGTGGCCGAAGCGGTTGCCGGGGCCCGGCATGTCGGCCGAGCGCATCGCAACCCGCATCCGCACGCTGTCGGGCGGCCGCATCGACATCACGGTCTATGCCGCCGGCGAAGTGGTGCCGGCCTTCGAGGTGCTGGGCGCGGTCGGCAACGGCGTTGCCGATATCGGCCATACCGCGGCGTTCTACTGGCAGGGCAAGATGCCGGCCGCGACCTACTTCACCACCGTGCCGTTCGGCCTGACACCGTCCGAGCACGTGGCCTGGATCGAGGCCGGCGGCGGGCAGGCGCTGTGGAACGAACTCTACGCGCCGTTCGGCGTCAAGCCGTTCATGGGCGGCAACACCGGCGTCTGCATGGGCGGCTGGTTCCGCCATGAGCTCAAGAGCGCCGCCGACCTGCGCGGGCTGAAGCTGCGCTCGCTCGGCCTCGGCGGCGAGGTCTATCGCCGGTTAGGGGCCACGCCGCAGACCACACCGCCGGCGGAAATCCTCACCAGCCTGCAATCGGGCGTGCTCGACGGCGCTGAATTCGTCGGTCCCGGCACCGACATCGCGCTCGGACTCTACCGCGTGGCGCCGTATTACTACTATCCCGGCTTCAACAAGCCGAACGGCACCGGCGAATGCATCGTCGCGCTGAAAGCGTGGAACGCGCTCTCCGCCGACTTGCAGGCCATCGTCGCGCATGCCTGCGCCGCGGAAGCGAATTACGCGCTGGCCGAGATGGAGCGGCTCAACGCGCAG
>Ga0181532_10003258_pt1 | contig 14671 bp, 10 predicted proteins | sample PEATcosm2014_Bin_33_FD_119768 | JGI IMG/M metagenome (GOLD analysis project Ga0181532, IMG submission 119768) | Peatland microbial communities from MTU Mesocosm Facility, Houghton, MI, USA - PEATcosm2014_Bin11_30_metaG | ecosystem: Environmental > Terrestrial > Soil > Wetlands > Peat | place...
AACGCGATCGGCTTCAAACCCGCCAAGGCCGAGGTGCATCACAAGTCGCTGTTGCCGCAACCGATTGCCGACCAGTTCGGATGGCCCGAGATGGTCGGTGAGGTCGCCGCCATCTACAACTCCTTGCCACCCGAAGACCGCTCCCAGACCGGCATCTGGGCCGGCAACTACGGCGAAGCCGGTGCCATTAACGAGTTCGGCCCGCACTACGGACTGCCCCGCGCCTGGTCTCGCCACCAGAATCATTGGTATTGGGGTCCACCTCCGCAGGTCTACAAGAACCTCATCGTCATCCAGTGGAGCCTCGACGACGTGCGCGACAACTGCACCTCATTTCAAGCCTTCGAGCACTATCAGCGCTTTGGCATGGACGAGGAAAACACGCCGATCTACCTCTGTCGCGGCGTCCTCTTCGACATCCAGAAAATTTGGTGGCACTCCCACCACTGGAACTAGAAAGAGTTGGGCCCAGTAGCCGCTCCGGAATCGTTTACTTCTTCAACTCTCCGGGATTGCCAATCCGTTTCACTTCGCGACCGGCTCGTACGCCATGCCCAACTGATCGAACACGAAGCTCATGGCATCGGCTCGTTCTTCGATTTGCTCGTCGAGCGCGGTGCCGATGCCATGACCGGAGTTCGATGAGGTGCGGAGCAGAATGGGATGGTTCGAGATGGGATGGTTCGAGCCATTGGCGGCCTGCAATCGCGCCGTCATCTTGCGCGAGTGCAGCGGATTGACGCGGTGATCATTCTCGCCCGTCAGAAAAAGCACTGCCGGATATACCGTGCCATCCTTGACATGGTGGTAAGGCGAGTAGGCATAAAGCGCCTGGAATTGGTCACGATTTTTCACCGTGCCGAACTCCGTCGTATTGAATTCGCCGTTCGGGTCGAGTTCAACGCGCAGCATATCGTAGATTCCGACAAAGGAGACGACCGCGCGAAACAGGTCGGGGCGTTGGGTGAGCGCTGCGCCCATCAACAGACCGCCGTTGCTTCCGCCCATGATCGCGAGGTGAGCCGGCGAAGTATATTTACGATCGATCAGGTCTTGAGCACAGGCGATGAAATCGTCGAAGACGTTCTGTTTGTGAGTGAGGTTTCCGGCTTTGTGCCATTCCTGGCCGTATTCGCCCCCGCCACGGATGTTGGCGAGCACGTAAACGCCGCCCTGGTCGAGGAAGACGCGTGCCATCGATCCCGCAAAAAATGGCTTCTCACTGACCCCGTAGCCTCCGTAACCGTACAGCAGTGTGGGATTGCTGCCATCAAGCTTCGTGCCTTTGCGGCGGATGATGTTGAGCGGCACACGCGTACCGTCTTTGGAAACCGCGAATTCGCGCACCACTTCGGCGTCGTCGAAGTTGTAGGGCGAAACCTGGGAGAGCGCGGTGCGGATCGATTTTCCGCTTGCCGCCTCGAAACGATACCAGGCGGACGGCTGGAGATAGGCGGTGGAGTGGAACAGCACATTGCCCGCGCCGATCGACACCACATCGTCGACCGCCGAGATCGGCGGCAGCGACGGACCCGCGAGCGGGTGGCCTTGAGGATCAAAGACGCGCACCCGCGAGGGACCTCCGATGATGTCGGTTACGTACAGGCGTCCCGGAACCGCCACGAAGCTCTCGATGGAGGCGCGGGCGTTCTCGTCGGCGCCAGCCCCGGGGCTCTGGGGAACGATGACCTCCGCCTTTGCTAAATCAGCCTTTGCCGTATCGAGATGCGAAAGCGGCAAACGCAAAATCTGGCCCCGTGGACAGTTCTTGTACGAGAGCAGGTCGAGGCTGTCATCCGAAGCCACTTGGACGGCGACGATTTCGTCTTCAAAGCGCGTGATCTGGATCCAGTGTCCGGCCCCGTCCATCAGGTAGTGAGCAAACTGGCCGCCGTCTCCGTTGGCGACGGTTGCGATCAGCCAGCGGCCGTCGTCGCTGGTGCGCAAAAGAATTTCAGCGATACGCGGGAAATCCTTGCCGATGACGTAGGTGTCCTGGTGCGCGTCCGTGCCGAGTTTGTGATAGTAAACCTGCTGATAGAAATTGGCGTCTTCGGGTGGCCGCTCGTTGCCTTGTGGATAGCGCGTGTAATAAAAACCGGAGTTATCGGCCTTCCAGTCGAGGCTGCCTCCGGCAGTCGCGAAGTTGACCCGCGGCACGCGGTCTGGAAGTTCCTTCCCGGTGGCCACTTCGAGGACGTGGGCGACACTGTCTTCCGACCCGTTTTCCGACAGCGCGACGGCGACGAACTTGCCGTCGAGAGAGGGAACGTAAAAATCCACAGCGATCGATCCCGTCGCGCTGGCCGCGTTGGGATCGAAGACGATTTTCTCGCTGTCGGAATCCGCCGCCAAACCTGGAGCCACCAGCAGTGGCTGCTGCTTGGGCGGCTGGCTTTTCATAGCGAACAGAGTTCCGCCCCGGAATTGCAGGTCAAAGTAGACGACGGAACCGGCGCCGACAAGCTGCTGGAAACGCTGTTTAATGCCGGGGCGGGCGGGCAGATTGTCCAGATACCCGCGAGCATGGGCGTTCTGGGCGGCGCTCCACTGTTTGACTGCGGGATCGTCCCAGTTTTCCAGCCACCGGTAGTCGTCGCTTACCGTGACGCCGTGGTATTCGTCGCTGACCGGACGCTTGGGCGTGCTGGGCGGCGCTGGGACGGACGGAACCTGGGCGAGAGCGCTCAGGCTAAACAGAAAGATCGCAAGCAAAACACATCTAGAGTTTTTCATCGGAACGCTCCGTCTGGGGCATTGGGCCACAAGAAGTCCTGCGCCGGTTCGATTTTGCATAGTAACCCAGGGCCCCCCGGACCGTACAGCAGGAGGACCGTACAGCACCCAGACCCGGCAGAAGACTCGTGCATGAGGCAAATCTTGGGCATGGTTGCCCACCCTTTCCCAGCCGGCTTTGGAGAATCAAGCGCCACAGTCCACCGGGTTGCGCAATAGCGGGTCGCGCAATAACTTGACGTTAGTCGCTCTTTTGTTATAGTTACCCTCACATTTTACGGACGTTGCGGTTCGGGACGTGCCGGTAATCGATGCAGGAGGACTAGACCATGCCCGGTGCGCTGGCGACACGGAGTTCGGCCGCCGAAAAAGTTGGAGAGCAGGCTGACGTCGGGCTTCGGGAGCGCAAGAAGGCACGCTTGCGGCAGCAGATTATCGACACCTCGATCAAGCTGTTTCGCAAGCACGGATACGAGGCCACTCGGATCGACGATATCGTACAAATGCTCGAAATCAGCCAGCCCACTTTTTTCCGCTATTTCCCCAGTAAAGATGCGGTTCTACGCGAGGTGGGGGAACGCGGGTATGCCTGTATCTGCGAGCGGCTGCGTTCAGAGCTTTCCAGTCAGGCGGGGACCGGCGAGCGTTTGCGGCGCTTGTATGTGACCATGGCGCGGGAGGTGGAAGCCGACCGCCAACTCTGGCAAGCGGTGGTGTTGTCGGGCGCCATGGATCCGGTGCGATCCGCGGAACTGCGCGGGCACGAAGAGGCTGCCGTCAGTCTGCTGCGCGAAATTCTGACGCAGGGGCAGAAACGAGACGAAGTGACGCGTGCCTTTCCGGTGGTGCATCTGGCGGAGTTCATGGAAGGCCTCTACAACACTGTGGTGCGGCAATGGGCGGTGGATCTGACCGGGCCGCACAAACTCACGAACCGGGTGCGCAGCGCGGTAGAGTTTTTCTTGCGCGGCATCCGGCCCTAGCAGCCCGTAGTGCAAGTGCGATTTGTATCAGGGTATGCCTTTAGGCATACCGCAAGCGCCATGTTATGAATGCGCCTTTAGCCGCTGTTCTGGGCGCTCGAGTTTCACCACAGGCCGTAAGGCTTTCCGGAATCACGCCAGAACTCTTTTTTTGGTGAGTCATGTCGGTTAGAGAGGAGAACGCAATGAAGGCCGCCGTTCTGCACGGATTCAAGACGCCGTTATCGCTGGAGGAAGTGGCCCGGCCGGAAGCTGGCCCCGACGAGGTCTTGATCGAGGTAGAGCTTTGTGGTGTGTGTCATTCCGATCTGCACGTGGCCGATGGCGACTGGACGCAACTGGCCGGCATAGTAAAGAAACCGCTGATCCTGGGACACGAGATCATAGGCCGGGTGGTGGAGCGGGGCGGAGCGGTCAAGAGCGTCCAGGTGGGAGACCGGGTCGGAGTGCCGTGGGTGCAGTGGACATGCGGTCAATGCGAGTTTTGCCGTGAAGGCAACGAGAATCTGTGCATTAAGCAGCGCATCACCGGCGTCATGGTGGATGGCGGATATGCGGAATTTGCGAAGGCTCCCGCCAGCCACGTGATCAAGATTCCCGACACGCTTCCCTCCGAGCAGGCGGCGCCGCTGCTTTGTGCGGGAGTCACGGTTCATCGCGCCCTGAAGCAGGCCAAGATTCGCGCCGGGCAGCGACTGGCGGTTTTCGGCGTCGGCGGACTCGGCCATATTGCCGTCCAGATTGGCCGCGCTGCAGGAGTGGAAGTGACCGCGATCGATATTTCCGAAGAAAAACTCGCGCTCGCGAAGTCGCTGGGCGCCGCCCGAACGCTCAACGCCGCGACCAGCGACGTGGTGAAGGAAGTGCGCCGCTCCGGTGGAGTGCACGTTGCTCTCGTCACTTCGGCGGCCAAATCCGCGTACGACATGGCGTTCTATTGTGTGCGCCCGACGGGGACGCTACTGGCGGTGGGTTTGCCCGCAAAGGATATTTCGTTCCCGGCAATTATGATGGCCGCTGGCGAGATTCAAATCAAGGCTTCCGCCGTGGGCACACGCGAGGACCTGCGCGAGGTTCTGGCGATGGGGGCGGCCGGAACTGTCCATTGCCAGGTGACCGCGCGCCCGCTCGCCGAGGTGCAAGAAGTTCTGGGGCAACTGAGCCGCGGCGAAGTCTCGGGCCGGGTGGTGCTTCGCATGTAGATCCAGCGCGACTGCGCCGCGCACTCTGAAAATCGCGCCAAAGAGTTCATTGACGTTAGCGACTTTAATATGATATTAACTATCACTTTTGCGTGGCGCCGCCACCATGAAAGGCCGTTCTCCAAGTGAATGTCAAACAGCTTTTCGATCTGACCGGCCGCGTGGCCATTGTTTCGGGTGGCTCGATGGGACTGGGCCGGCAGATGGCCGAGGGTCTGGCGGAGATGGGGGCGAATCTCGTGCTCTGCGCCCGCAACAAGGAGCGCTGCGAGGAAGCGGCGGAAGCGTTGCGCAGTTGCGGCGTGCAGACGCTTGCCTTGGGGTGCGATGTAAAAGACAAGGCGGCGATTCAGCAGGTGGTGGAGGAGACGCTCGCAAAGTTTGGCCGGGTCGACATTTTGATCAATAACGCCGGCGTGTCGTGGGGAGCTTCGGTGGAAGAGATGACGCTCGAGCAGTGGGACAAAGTCCTCTCCACCAACTTGACCGGCACGTTCCTGTTTTGTCAGGCGGTGGGCAAGGCCATGGCCGCGCAGGGGTCGGGCAAGATCATCAACATCGCATCAGTGGCGGGTTTGGGCGGAGCGTCCGCGGAACTACAGGCGATCGGCTACCACGCCAGCAAAGGCGGAGTGATCGCGTTCACCAAGGATCTGGCGTGCAAGTGGGCGCCCCACAACATCCAGGTGAATGCGATCGCCCCGGGATGGTTTCCGACGCATATGTCGGGATGGATCATCGAAAATCGTAAAGATTCCCTGCTGGCGAAGATCCCGCTGGGACGCTTCGGCGGCGATCACGATCTGAAAGGCGCGGTCGTGTTTCTGGCATCGAACGCGTCCGCATACGTGACCGGCCACGTGCTGGTTGTCGATGGCGGCCAGACGGCCTGGTAAACAAATTATGAATCTTCCGCTGACGCCCGTGCGCTTCCTGCGCTACTCAGAACGACAGTTCCCTCGCAAGACGGCGGTCGTGTGCCAGGACCTGCGGTTTACCTATGCCGAGTTTGGCGATCGTGTAGGACGTCTGGCGGGAGCGCTGCGCGCTGCCGGACTGAAGCCGGGAGATCGCGTGGCATTTCTCAGCCTCAACTGCCATCGCCTGCTGGAAGCCTACTTCGGGGTTCCGGAAGCCGGTTGCGTTTTGCTTCCGCTCAATATTCGACTGGCAGCGCCGGAGCTCACCTACATTCTGAATGACTCCGGAGCGACGGTGCTGTTCCTGGAGCAAGAGTTTGCCGGTCTCGTGGATTCATTCCGTCGAGACCTGCGCACGGTGCGGTCCTTCCATCAGCTCGACTTTCATCAACTCGATGGAACGCCGCAAGCCGCGTGGCTCTCCGATCAAACCTACGAGCAAATGCTGGCCGCCGCCACGCCCTACCGCGGCGAACTGATGGCGTTCGACGAAAACTCCGTGGCCGAAATTTTTTATACCAGCGGAACCAGCGCCAGCCCCAAGGGCGTGATGCTCACGCATCGCAACGTGTACCTGCATGCGATGACCATCGCCTTGTACCATCACACCCGCTTTGAGGACGTGATGCTGCACACGATTCCTCTGTTCCACGCCAACGGCTGGGGAGCGGCCCATACCATCACGTTCATGGGCGGAACCCATGTCATGCTTCCGCGCTTCGTGCCCGAGGAAGTATTCCGGCTGGTGGAGCGCGAGCGCGTGCGCGCGCTGACCCTGGTGCCGATTATGGCCGCCGCGCTGGTCAACTCACCCGCGCGCTCCAAGTACGACCTGAGCAGCGTGCAGTGGTCGTTGATCGGCGGCGCGGCATCTTCTCCGACTCTGATCCGCGAGGTCGAAGAAAAGTTAGGATTTAAATGCTTTTCGTCATATGGACTGACGGAATGTTCGCCCGGGCTAACAACTGCCGAACTGAAACCGGACATGCAGTGCACACCCGAAGAGCGACACGTGCTGCAGGCCATGACCGGCTATGCCTACCCGGGGTGTTAGGTTCGAGTGGTTGACGCGCAAGACCAAGACGAAGACAAGGACGTGCCGCACGACGGTGTGACGATGGGAGAAATCATCGCCCGCAGTGACGGGGTGATGGCAGGTTACTGGCAACAACCGGAAGCCACGGCCCAAGCTTTGCGGGACGGATGGTTTCACACCGGCGATATGGCCGTGATCGCGGAGAACGGATACATCCTGATCGTGGATCGCAAGAAGGACATTATCGTAAGCGGCGGAGAAAACATTTCGTCGCTCGACGTAGAAAAAGTTTTGTCGGCGCACCCTGGCGTTTACGAAGCCGCAGTGATCCCCGTTCCCGACCAGAAATGGGGCGAGGTGCCAAAGGCGGTGGTGGTGGCGAAACCGGGTTCGAAGCTCAGCGAAGCAGAATTGATCGAGTTTTGCCGGTCGCGTTTGGCTCACTACAAGTGTCCCCAATCGATTGAGTTTTGCGAGAGCTTGCCCAAGACCGCGACCGGAAAGGTTCTGAAAAGAGAATTGCGCAAGAAATATCAGGTGGACATTGCCCTATGAACAATTTCGTGAGAATCACCAGAGACAACAGCAACAATAACGACAACGGTGTCGCGATCATCACCATCGACAACCCACCCGTGAACGCTCTTAGCCCCGGTGTGCCGGAAGGGATCTGGGCGGCGATCGATGAGATGAATGGCGACCCAGCCGTCAAGGCAGCGGTCGTAATCGGCGCCGGCCGCACTTTTGTCGCCGGCGCCGACATCAAGGAATTCGGCAAGATGACGTCGGGCGGACCCCGCAGAAGCCTGCTTCCCCTGCTGCTTCACATTGAGGATAGCGGCAAGCCGGTGGTGATGGCGATTCACGGCACCGCGTTCGGCGGTGGTCTGGAACTCGCCATGGCCGGCCACTACCGTGTCGCGTCGCCCACCGCGCAGGTTGGTCAGCTCGAAGTAAAGCTGGGCATTATTCCCGGAGCTGGTGGGACGCAGCGTCTGCCGCGTTTGGTGGGCATCGCCAAGGCAGTTGAAATGTGCGCCGAGGGCAAACCGGTGTCCGCGCGCGAGGCGGCTGCGCTCGGCCTTATCGATGCGCTAATCGAAAAAGACCTGCTCGCCGGGGCGGTGTCTTTCGCGCGCGAAATCGCCGGCAAGCGCGCGCCCAAAACGCGGGAGCGAACGAAAAAGCTGGGAACGTCCGCGGAGAACGCGGCGATTTTTGCCGCGGCGCGCGACGCGGCTGGCAAGAAGCAACGAGGGCTGAAGGCGCCTCTGGCGGCGATCGATGCGGTGGAAGCGGCGACGAGATTATCGTTCGAGGAAGGCTGCCAGGTCGAGGGGAAACTTTTCACCGAATGTCTTTTCTCCGATCAGTCCAAAGCGCTCATCCATGTTTTCTTTGGCGAGCGCGAGGTGGCGAAGATTCCCGACGTTCCCAAAGAAACTCCGGTGATCCCCGTGAACCGCGTGGCCGTTGTCGGCTCTGGAACCATGGGCGGAGGGATCGCGATGGTGTTCGCCAACGCGGGAATTCCGGTGCTGCTGAAGGACGTCGATGAGGCGGCGCTCGGTCTGGGCATGGGCAAAATCCGGAAGAACTACGCGAGTTCCGTGCAGCGCGGGCGTTTCACTCAGGCATTCATGGACGAACGCCTGCAGCTGATTACGAAGGTGCTCAACTACGATGCGTTTTCTGGTGTGGACATGGTCGTGGAAGCGGTATTCGAAGGCATGGCATTGAAGAAAACCGTGTTTGCGGATTTGGACCGCGTCTGCTGCAAGGGAGCGATTTTGGCGAGCAACACGTCGACGCTCAATATCGATGAAATCGCCGCAGCCACATCGCGCCCGGAAGCAGTGATCGGAACGCACTTCTTCAGTCCGGCAAACGTAATGCGCTTGCTCGAAATTGTGCGCGGAAAAAAGTCGAGCAAAGAAGTGATTGCCACCTGCATGCAACTGTCGAAGAAGCTGGGCAAGATCGGAGTGTTGGTGGGAAACTGCCGCGGCTTCGTGGGCAACCGCATGTTTGGCCCGTATCGCCGGGAAGCGCAGTTCCTGATCGAAGAAGGTGCAGAGGTGGAGGCGGTAGACCAGGCGCTGGTCGAATTCGGCAACGCCATGGGCCCGCTGGCGACCGGCGACCTCGCCGGTCTCGACGTGGGCTGGCGCATTCGTAAGGAGTATCGCCATCTGGAAAAGCCTGGAGTCCGCCAGCCGTTTGCCGAGGACCGTCTTTGTGAAATGGGACGGTACGGCCAGAAAACAGTGAGGGGATGGTACCGCTACGACGAGAACCGGCGCGCGAGCGCGGATCCCGAGGTGACCGCCATGGTGCGCAAGTGGAGCGCGGATGCAGGGATCCCGCAGCGGAAAATCTCCGCCGAAGAGATCGTCGATCGCTGCATCTATGCGCTGGTGAATGAGGGCGCGCGGATTCTCGAAGAAGGATACGCGCTGCGCGCAGTCGACATCGACATCATCTATCTTAACGGGTATGGATTTCCCGCCTACCGGGGCGGTCCGATGTGGTATGCCGACACGGTGGGATTGCCGAAGGTCTATCGGCGCATTTGCGAATTTCACCAGCAGCACGGAGAACTCTGGACGCCAGCTCCTCTGCTGCAGCGCCTGGCGGAACAGGGCAAGACATTTGCCGAGTTCGACAAAGAGCAGCTTGCGGCCGCGTAGGGGGGCAAACCTGCAGGAAACAACATGAGCCACATCATTTTGGCGCGTCATGGGCAAGCGTCTTTGTTGGGACGCGACTATGACAAGCTCTGCACGAACGGCGAGGCGCAGGCCAGGTTACTGGGGGAGTATTGGTCGCAGCGGGGCGTGGTTTTTACCAGCGCCTATTCTGGCCCGCGTGCCCGGCAACAGGAGACGGCCCGGATCGTCGTCGATGCGTATCGCAGCGCCGGACTCGTTTTTCCCGAGACAGTGATCATGAGCGAATTCGACGAATATCAGGCCGAGGCGGTGCTGCGGGAATGTCTTCCGCAACTGCTGCAGGTGAACGCCGAGATCAAGGAACTGCGCCGCTCCTATGAAGATTCCAGCGAATTCGGCGACCGGCGCAAGACGTTTCAGAAGCTGTTTGAAGCGGTGATTGCCAAGTGGGTCGCGGGAGAAGTTACAGCCGCCGGCATTGAATCCTGGCACGAGTTCTGCTTGCGAGTGGAGCGCGGGCTGGCGCAAGTAGTGCGCGAGACTCCTCCGGCAGCGAGCGCGGTGGTCTTCACATCGGCGGGTACGATTGGCGCGGCGATGCGCCGGGCCCTGCATTTGTCTGCCGAGGACACGCTGCGGCTCACGTGGATGTCGCGCAACGCTTCGCTCACTGAATTCCTGGCTTCCGGCGAGCGCTTCACGCTGAGCACGTTCAACGCGCACCCGCATCTCGACGGCGGCGAGTTGCTGACGTACCGGTAGCCGATACAGAAATTGCGAATATGGTGATACTTTGCGATCAAGCGGGAACGGTAAGAGCAGGCGAAGAACTCGACATCGGCCGCCTGCAGCCGTTTCTGCAAGAGCACTTCAGCCACAGCGGGCCCGTTTCCATCAAACAATTTCCGAGCGGCCACTCTAATCTGACGTACCTGGTACGACTAGGCAAAGAGCGACTAAGTAACGTGCGACTGGGTAACGAGCGCATGGCTGACGAGCAAGCAGGCACCCGGGAAGTCGTCCTGCGACGCCCGCCCTTTGGCAGCAAAGTGCGGTCCGCGCATGACATGTCGCGCGAGTATCGCGTGCTGTCGAAACTGCACGCCGCCTATCCCGTAGCGCCACAGGCGCTCCTCTATTGCGACGATCTGTCGATTCTCAATGCGCCCTTCTACTTGATGGAACCGATTCTCGGAATGATCCTCCGCCGCGATCCTCCTCCCGGCGTGCCTTTTCCGCCGGAGACCGCGCGGCGATTGAGCGCAGCGTTCCTCGATAACCTCGCGCGTCTCCACCGGCTCGATTACGCCGCGATCGGTCTGGCTGATTTAGGCAAACCGCAAGGTTATCTCGAACGCCAGGTCAAAGGCTGGATCGAGCGCTATCACAATTCGAAAACGCATGACCTGCCCGAAGTAGAACGCATTTCCACCTGGCTCACCGAACGAATGCCAGCGAGCCATGACACGGCGCTGATTCACAACGACTACAAATATGACAACGTTGTGCTCGATCGCGACGACGCGACCGGAGACCCGACAAAGATCGTCGGCGTTCTGGATTGGGAGATGTGCACGCTGGGCGACCCGCTCACGGACTTGGGGACGGCGCTCGCCTACTGGACCGATCCGCAAGATCCGGAAGAGTTGCAGGAAATTCGCAGCGCGCCCACCACTTTACCTGGCACACTGACGCGGGCGCAGTTAGTCGAGCGCTACCAGGCCGCGACGGGCCGCAACACCGGCGACATGAGCTTCTATCTGACGTTTGCCCGCTTCAAAGTCGCCGTCATCATCCAGCAGATCTACTACCGCTACGCCCAGGGACTAACGCAGGACGCGCGCTTCGCAGCCTTGCCGCAAAGAATCCACACTTTGTTGCGCGCCTCATGGCACAGCGCGGAAAGCGGGACGATATGAGTGTTTCAAAGAGTTCAGATTCTCAATCTCAAAAGGTGGCATAGGAGTTTTTCATGACGACACTGACAGACGTCCCGCGCAAGACGACAAAGGGAACGGCGTTTCTCATCGAAGATTCGGCGCCCCAGGATATTTTCACGCCCGAAGATCTGAGCGAGGAACATCTCGCCGTCGGCCACATGGTGGACGAATTCTGGGCCAACGAAGTCGAGCCGAATCTGCCCGCGATCCGCGAAAAGAAGCCGGGCGTCGCCATGGCCGTGCTGCGCAAATCGGTGGAACTGGGTCTGACCGCGATGACGATTCCCGAGGAGTATGGCGGCATGGCCATGGATCTGCCGTCGCTGATGGTCACCTCTGAACGCATGGGGCGCGATGGCTCGTACGGAGGCTGGCACTCGGCTCATACCGGCATCGGCACGCTGCCGATCGTCTACTTTGGCAACGAGCAGCAGAAGCGAAAGTATCTGCCGAAGCTGGCAAAAGTCGAAATGCTGGCTGCTTATGCGCTCACCGAGCCTCTGGCAGGTTCCGATGCGCTGGCCGCACGAACCCGCGCCGACCTCGCGCCGGATGGAAAACACTACGTCCTGAACGGCCAGAAGATGTGGATCACCAACGGCGGCGCGGCCGATCTGTTCACGGTGTTTGCCAAGGTTGGAGGAGAAAAGTTCACCGCGTTTCTGGTCGAGCGAAGCTTTCCTGGAGTGAGCAGCGGCGCGGAAGAACACAAGATGGGCATCACCGGCAGTTCCACCACGGCCGTGTATCTCGATAATGTTCCGGTGCCGGTGGAAAATGTGCTCGGCGAAATTGGCCGCGGACATGTGATCGCATTCAATATCCTGAACATCGGACGCTTGAAACTGGGTCCCGCCAGTGTCGGAGCCGCGAAAAACGTGCTCGCGATTTGCCTGAAGTATGCCAAGCAGCGCAAGGCGTTCGGCTCGGCGATTGCCGAATTCGGCGCGATTCAACACAAGCTGGCGGAAATGGCGATCCACATTTTCGTGGCGGAGTCAATGACCTGGCGTGTAGTTGGACTGATTGAAAATCAAATGCACGGCGCGACCGCGGAATCTACCAACGCTTCCAGGGACAGTTCTACTCAAGAGCTAAAGGCCATCGAGGAGTTTGCCGCGGAGTGCTCGATGGTCAAGGTCTACGCCGCGGAAATGCTGGACTACGTGGTCGATGAAGGAGTGCAAATCCACGGCGGCTATGGATACCATCAGGACTATGCGGTCGAGCGTGCCTATCGCGATTCGCGCATTAACCGTCTCTTTGAGGGGACCAGCGAAATCAACCGGTTGGTGATCACGGGTATGCCGTTGAAGCGCGCGGCCCGTGGCCTTCTACCTCTGTTCGAGGCCGCCCGCGCCGTCCTGCAGGAGACCGATTCGCCAGCGGCGGCCGGCGAATCCAAATCCGAAGATCCCGAACTGAGCCTGGTCCACAAAGCGAAGAAGATCGCCCTGCTGACGTTGGGAGTTGCGCACGAGAAGTACGGCGCGGATCTCGAAAAACAGCAGGAGATCATCATGAACTTGTCCGACATCATCATGGAAGTGTTTGCCATGGAGTCGAGCCTGCTGCGCAGCCGGAAACTGGCGGCGGCCGGTAGAGGGGTCAATGCCGCGGATGCCCGCGCCGTGTATTTGCGCGATGCGATAGCCAGGATCGAACTCTCGTCGAGGACGGTACTGAGCGCCTGCGCTCAAGGCGACGAACTGCGGCGGAATCTTTCCCGTTTGCGCGGGTACGCCAGTCACGATCCGGTGAACGCGATTGCACTGCGCCGCCAGATTGCAGGGCGGCTGCTGGCGAACGAGCGCTATACGGTCTGAGGACGAGCCGGGAAGCACTAGTAGAGACGCGGCTTGCCGCGTCTCCCAGCGTGAGTAAGTTCTACCCAAAGGAAGGACTCGATGCCGTTCGTCGAAAATCAAGGGACAAAAATTTACTGGGACGAGCAGGGGCAGGGAGCGCCCGTTCTGCTGATCATGGGTCTCGGATATCCGTCGGCCGCGTGGCATCGCACACGACCGGCGCTGTCGCAACATTTCCGCACGATTGCGTTCGACAATCGAGGCGTGGGACTGAGCGACGTGCCCCCCGGCCCTTATTCGATTGCGACCATGGCATCGGACGCAGCCGCGGTTCTCGATGCCGCCGGTGTTGCACGGGCCAACGTTTTTGGTCTTTCGATGGGCGGGATGATTGCGCAAGAATTCGCGCTGCAATATCCCGCGAGGACGCGCTTGCTGATTCTGGGCTGCACTTCAGCCGGCGGACCTTCAGCGGTGCGCGCGGAGCGCAAAGTGGCCGACGTCATGATGGCGCGCGGCATGACCCTGGAGCAAGCGCGGGAAGCCATCCTCCCCTACATCTATGACCCCTCCACGCCGCGAGAGAAAATCGAAGAAGATCTCAGCCTGCGCCGCCGCTGGCTCCCTTCCCTGCAAGGTTACCTGGCCCAGCTACAGGGAATCCTCGCGTGGGAGAGCTACAGCCGAATCGCTCAGATCAAGGCGCCGACGCTGGTCATCCATGGAATGTCGGATGCGCTCGTGCCTCCCGGCAACGGGGAGTTGATCGCGCAGCGGATTCCCGGCGCAAAACTTGTCCTCCTCGAGCACGCGAGTCACCTGTTTGTCACCGACCAGACCGAAGCGGCACACCAGGAAATACTCGAATTTCTTTTGTCGCATGCTGGCCGAGAGCCGGCCCCGGAAACAGATAGGTCATGAGCCATTTTTCGAGCGAAAACTTACCTCAGCCCGGCATTCTCGACAAGCATACTTCATCATCAAAATAATTCATTTGATGAATTTCACGAACGCGGATACGCTCGCGCCCATTGTGAAGATGCGCCGCTCTGAAACGGCACGAGCGCGGGGAGTTGTTCGTTTCATTCAGCAGATCCAAAAAAACTTGGCGAACTCGATCGAGACAATTCCAGCCTGGCAAGCAATCAGCCGGTTGGATGAAAGCGATTGGATGCGGTTAGGCGACTGGGACTGGTTGTGATTCAGGCAAGCCTAAGGTAGGGGGGATATGGGTTTCGAAGCGAGCAGTTTGTATGGTCGTGCGGCTTCACGCAACAGGGTCCGTTTTTGGCAGCGGGCATTTGTCGATTCCACTACGAAGTCAGTCGCGCGCGTTCTTGCGTGCTGCCTGCTCGCAACCTTTATGGCTCACGC
>Ga0181532_10003261_pt1 | contig 14667 bp, 12 predicted proteins | sample PEATcosm2014_Bin_33_FD_119768 | JGI IMG/M metagenome (GOLD analysis project Ga0181532, IMG submission 119768) | Peatland microbial communities from MTU Mesocosm Facility, Houghton, MI, USA - PEATcosm2014_Bin11_30_metaG | ecosystem: Environmental > Terrestrial > Soil > Wetlands > Peat | place...
TCCCGGTGCCGTGCAATGGAATGCGATTGGACCAGAGCGCGCCATCGGCTGCGTCGTCGATCCCGCCTGCGAGGTCGTGGCGCCCGGGGTAATCGAACATCGCCTGTACAAGCGCTTCACCATCGGTGAACCCGACGGCTCCACCTCGGAGCGCGTCGTGGCGCTGCGCGATGCTCTGGTGTCCGCCGGGTTCGAAGTGCCGATCCGCGACACAATCCGCTGGAGCATCTGGCTCAAGCTGTGGGGCAACGTCTGCTTCAATCCGATCAGCGCCCTGACCCTCGCGACCCTGGATCGCGTAACCTCCGAGCCCGGACTGCGCGCCCTATGCAAATCCATGATGACCGAAGCCCGGGCGATAACCACAGCGCTCGGTCTTGCCATTCCAGAACAAATGATGGAGAGGCGACTGAACGCCGCCGGTTCCGTCGTCGGTCACAAAATTTCCATGCTCCAAGATCTCGAACGAGGCCGACGCCTTGAGATCGATGCACTCGTCACCGCCGTCCAGGAAATGGGCCGCCTCGTCAAGGTCGCGACACCGACGATCGACGCGGTGCTTGCATTGGTACAGGAACGTGGCCGGCAAGCTGGACTCTACGGCAATGATGCCCAGCGCTAAGTCTGGGCTTTCCTGCGCCAAACAGGGCAGCCCTCTACCGTCCTCGTCGATCGGCTTTGGCATGACGCTGGTGATGGCGATTGCGTGCGGCGTGGCGGCTGCCAACATTTACTATAACCAACCCATGCTCGGCATCATGGAAGCCGCCTTCCCGGGCCAGGTCCCGGTGATCGGGCTCGTGCCAACGGCAACCCAGCTCGGTTTCGCCGTTGGCCTTTTGCTGCTGGTGCCGCTGGGAGACCGCTTCGACCGGCGGCGACTCATCCTGCTTCAATTCGCAGCACTCACACTGTCGTTGGCCGCTGCTGCTCTCGCTCCCGACGCTTGGTCACTCGTGGTTGCATCGGCATTTGTCGGAGGCACATCAAGCGTGGCGCAGCAGATCGTGCCTTTCGCGGCCGAGTTGGCCGAGCCCCGCCGTCGCGGTGCGACCATCGGTATCGTGATGAGCGGCCTCCTCTGCGGCATCCTGCTTGGCCGCGTCCTTGCCGGCGCTGTTGGCGACCACTATGGCTGGCGCGCTATGTTCTGGCTCGGCTTGGCTCTAGCGGTCGCGGTGGGCTTGTTGTTGGCGGCGGTCTTACCTGGAAGCCGGCCGAAGACGCTGGAGGGCTACGGCGCCCTGCTCAAATCTCTGGCCATCCTCTGGCGGGAAGAGCCGGAATTGCGACGGGCGGCTATCATCCAGGGTAGTCTGTTCGGCTCGTTCAGCGTCCTCTGGACTATCCTGGCGCTGCAGCTCGACGCCCGATACCACCTCAGCGCCGAAATCGCCGGCCTGTTCGGCATCATCGGTGCGGTCGGGGTGCTCTTTGCGCCTATCGCCGGAAAGATCGCAGACCGGAGAGGTCCTCATACCGTCATCGGACTTGGCGGCGTCATCATGCTCACGTCTTGGGTGGTTTTTAAGGTGTGGGGCCTGATCGCCGGCCTGATCGTCGGCGTCCTTTTGCTGGACCTCGGTGAGCAAGGTGCGCTGGTCTCGAACCAGCACGTCATTTATGCGCTTCGCCCGGAAGCGCGTAACCGGCTGAACACGATCTTCATGGGCGGAATGTTTGTGGGCGGGGCGGTCGGCTCCGCGGGCGCGAGCCTCGCTTGGCAATTCGCTGGTTGGGCCGCTGTCTGCACTTTCGGTGCAGCCCTGGCCGCAATCGCCCTGGGCCTGCATGCCTGCGCTCGGATGGCCGGGAAGCGGGTGGGCTGAACACCAACTAGACCTGCTTTTGCGTTGAAGCAATTCCAACTTGAGTTCGCCCTTTGTCTGTGGAACCCACAGAAGCTTGCTTTTCCATTTGCAGAATCACCGCGGAAAAGTCTTGCTCTGTTCCTTGCTCCGATTGCATTGCGTTAACCTCGTAAGCCGCTCGTGTGGCGGGCATGCGCGCGCCCACGGCGGCCGCCAGATCGAGAATCAGACCGAAATCCTTGTTCATAAGCCGTAAAGGGAATTGCGGGCTATAGTCGCCCTTCTTCGCCCTTTCCAGTTTGCCCACATGTGCAGGAGCGACGACCGCAGTCTGTGAGAGAACATCAAGCAATCGATTAGCATCGAGGCCAGCCTTCTCTCCAAGTGCAATGGCCTCCGCAATTGCCTGCATCCCGATTCCCAACAGGCTGTTCACGACAAGCTTCATGGTTGCTCCGGAACCGCTCGGCCCCAGATAAAAATACTTTCGGGCGATCACCTTAAAAATCGACTCGGCGGCGGTGAAGCATCCCTGATCTCCGCCCCCGAACAGGGTCAGCGCCCCCTGCTCCGCGACCGGTGTACTCCCCGACATGGTCACGTCGAGGACATGAACTCCACGCTCGGAGCCTAGTCTCGAAATTTCCCGGGAGGTCTCCGGATTCACGGTGCTGAGGTCGATGACCAGCGACCCTCGGTGCGCATTGGCGAACGCGCCGTCTGCTCCTTTGTATATGCTCAGAACAGCTTCATCGGTCGCAAGGCACGACAACACCACGTCGCAGCTGGAGGCAAGTTCTGCCACGCTTTTCGCGACTGTGCCGCCGTATCGAATGAGCTCCTCCGCCTTGGTCCGGTGCCGGTCGTAGGCGCTCAGCCTGAAGCCGGATTCTAGCAACCTCTGCGCGATCGGCCGGCCCATATAGCCGACGCCGACAAATCCGAGTTTGCTCTTTTCGTATGTGATCGCATTCATGTCTAATTTTCCTTTGGCGAGCGCTGAGCGGGGTCCATCTGCTTTTCACGCCTCCCCGTTGCTGTGAAACTTCACCTCATTGCTCCTGCTTCGAGCCTCTCGTCGCGGGCCGTAGAGCGCTCTCAGCCGGACCACCGGGTCCCGCGGCGATCCTTCCAGGGACCGCCACCAACGTAGCGCTCGGGATACAGAGCTTTCGAACGCGGGTCTTCCGCGGTGTCGAGTTGAAGGACCATCCACTTCGGATACGGAATGCCGGGATCCGATACCGCGTCAAGAAGCCGGACTTCTTCGTCCGAGAGCCGAAGGTCCACCGCACCGATGTTATCTTCCAGTTGCTCAGCCTTCCGGGCAGCGACGATCACACTGCTGACGGCCGGCCGTCCCAGCACCCACGACAGCGCCGTACGGGCCGGGCTTGCGTCGTGCCGAGCGGCCACCTCCTTCAGCGCGTCCACGACGCGGTAGCCCATCTCCTTGTCGAAGGGCACGAAGGAACCGGCCTCCGCGAATCGCGTGCCGGCAGGAGCAGGGTTGGTACGGCTGTACTTGCCCGAAAGGAAGCCGCCGGCAAGCGGGCTCCAAACCAGGATGCCGATCTTGTGGTACTCGGCGAACGACTGGAACTCGTATTCGAGACCCCGGCCGACGAGGCTGTAATACATCTGCGCCGTCACGTATTTTTCCAACCCCAGGCGCTCCTGCAGCATAAGCGCGGTGGCCGCCTGCCAAGACATGAAGTTGGAGAGCCCGATATAGCGGACCTTTCCCTGGCGCACAACATCGTCGAGCGTCCGCAACGTCTCCTCGAGCGGCGTGTTGCTGTCCCATCCATGCACCTGGTAAAGATCGATATAATCGGTCTGCAGCCGTTGGAGACTGCCTTCCACTTCGCGCATGATGTTCACGCGGGTCGCCCCGCTCCGATTGAGATTCTCGCTCATGGGGAGCCGCACTTTGGTGGCCAGGACGATTTCTTGCCGCACGCCCCGCAAGGCATTACCCACCAAAGTTTCACTTTCCCCGAGGCTGTATACGTCCGCGGTATCAATGAAGTTGATGCCCCTGTCCAGGGCTAGCTTCACCATTCGCGTTGTGTCCTCCTGACCGAGGTTGCCCATGTTCATCTTGCCGCCGAACTGCATCGTACCAAGCGCCAATTCGCTCACGATAAGTCCTGTATTTCCCAATTTCCTATACTTCATTTCCCATACTCCCTCCGCTGCGAACGAAAATTTCGATGGCAAATCGCGAATTTGCCCCAACTCGGCAGAAGCTTCGAAACAATTTCGCGTTCATACTGCTCCAGATTGCGATCCGCCGACGCATGCGAGGTGGCAGCAGTACCATTCCCGGCGACGAACGCGAACATTCGAATCATAACCATGAGCGTCTCTTGTAGTTGGGCTCGGGATTAATCTACTGAGGGCACCACACATGGGTATTTCTGTTTGGAAGCGCAACATTTCAGGTGTAATGCGCTCCTTGACCACCCAAGTCGATTCACGCACAGCTGGTCTATCCGTGGAACGACCGCGGGGTCTACCGGAAGTCGATCGAGCGGCGGCCCGCGCGGATGTAACCGCGGTTCGTCCGTGGGATTTCCACGCATCGGGCAAACGATAACCAGTGATCCGCGGCCAAGGCGCCTCAAAGCAGACGGTCGCGACTGGCAGAAACGGGCTGCGTCCATTTCTATATATAAAACAGCCATTTACGATCAATAAATTGTGCCACAATTTCGCGAGATACCCCTCGGTAAGGCTCTGAATCCATTGGTATTGGGGAAGCTCGATGGCACAGGCAGCCCATGCCCAGCAGCCACCCCATTTGAATAACCTAAGCCGATAGGTTAGTATATTCCGTGGGCCGCGTGTTCATTTCTGAAGGGACAGGAGCTGGGATCTACGTGTTTTCGGACGACCATTGCCCTGCGCATATCCACGCTCGTCACCGTGGCGAAGGTTGGATCGCGCGCGTGAAAATCTCCTACCTCAGCAGTGCGGTGGAGCTCATCAGCATCGTCCCGGTCAAGAAGGTTCCGCTACAACGGCAGTGAACCGCCTCTTGAGCGATATTCAAGCGCGACTGCCGGATTGTCGACGCAGCTGGTGGTTGACGCGAAGAACGACTTGTTTGGTGAACCAATGGGCCGTTGTGCGCGGACCGGGAAGGATCGAGCTTCTCTCAAAACCCGCTCCGAGTGCGAAGCAGATCGCCAAGGCGGAGTACGATCCGGCGAACGAGCAGGTTCACGTGATCTTTCAGGACGGCACGACAGAACAGGTGGAATTATGAAGGCGGACATACAACGGATCAGTGATGCCGAGTACGCTGCGGCGCTTGCCGCCGGCCGAATCGAGGCAGAGATCGAAATTCGGGCGCAAGCTGTTCGCTACGTCCCCGAGCGGGATGCCATCGAGATCGTCACAAACCACAATGCTGGCTTCTTGATTCCACGAGAGTGGATCGGTGCACTACAGGACGTGCCTACCGAAGAGTTGGGCAAGCTCGAAGTGTGGCCGGATGGATCAGCGATTGAACTCGAAGACCGAGACGTTCACATCAGCGTGCATGGGCTCCTGACGGCAATCCTGCCGGCGATGCTGCCCTCCCGATCCGTTGCAGCGGTCTTTGCGAGCCGCGGCGGCCAGGCGACCTCGCGCGCGAAGCGCAAAAGCTCGCGAGCCAACGGTCGTAAGGGTGGTCGACCTCGAAAAAGTTCATCAACTGAGGTGGTCTGATTTTGGTGCAGGTTTGAAGATTGTTTGACCTGCCGGCGCGTACCTCACCAGGAACTCGTTTGGGAACGGGTGCGGCCGGGCTCGCCCGGTTCGCCAGCTCGAAACTGAACCCGCTTAGGCTTATTCTGCCAAATGGCGTAAGGTTCGCGTCCGGAGCAAGCACTAGAGTCATGCAACTCTCGGCACTTCGCTATTTCCTTGAAACGGCTCGTCTGGGATCCATTCGCAGGGCGGCAGAAGTACTGTATGTCGCCCCTTCGGCGGTAAGCCGCCAGATTGCGCTTCTCGAACAATCGTTTGGCATGCCACTGTTCGACCGGCATGCGGCAGGTATGCGCCTCACATCCGCGGGAGAAGTCTTCGCTAGGCAGGCACGAGCGACGTTACGGGACTTCGACCGATTGCACTCGGAGATTGACGATTTGCAGAAGCTCCGCCGCGGCTCGGTGCGAATCTTCAGCGTCGCGGCAACTGTAGGGAGCGTTGTGTACCGAGCTATGGCTGCGTTCGCGCACGAGTACCCTGGAATCACCTTCGAGGTGCAAGTGACGGGTGGTATCAGAGCTATCGCGGCACTTGCCGCCGAAGAATGCGATATCGCCATCAGCTTCGAACCTCCGCCACACCGCGATGTTGAAGAGGTGCAGTCGTTGCGAGATCCGATTTTCGCAGTCATGCATCCTGCGCATCCATTGGCCTCGCGCGCCAAAGTCACGCTGCGGGATCTCGCGAAGCATCCAGCCGCGTTGCTGAATGACACGCACGCGACGCGGATCTTGATGGACAGAGCGCTGGCTTTGGAAGGTCTCACCTTGCAGACGGTGCTCACGGTCAATGAGATTGGCTTGGCGCTTGCCTTCGCCCGATCAAAGCAAGCCATAACTTTTGCGCCGAGTCACGTTGCCCACCCCGACGTCCACGCAGGTTTACTCAAGGCGGTGCTCATCGATTACCCCACTTTGCTGGCCACACGCTTTGTGCTGTGCCGTCATAAATCGCGGCCGCCGACGCTACCCGCGCAGGCGTTCTTGATTGCTTTGCGGCGGCAATTTTCTGCCCTCGATGTCGAGTTGCAAAGGAAGTTTAAACGTCGATAGCGTGTTGCCATTATGGCAACGCGACAATCTAAAAGTTCTGCTTTTCAGAACATACAGAGTGCCCTACGCTCCTCCCATGAATCTACCGGTTCGCGCAGCGGGAGACGGACGAGGCTACCAATCGCAAGGTGACACTGTCGCGCGCAAATTCCGGTCCTTAAGCAGGCCACTCTCGATCTGCCAGCTTTTCGGGACAACCGAATGAAGACCGGCCATGCAATGACCGACTACGTACTTGGGAGCAATGAGGCCGAATATCAGCGACTGATGCGGCAGGCGGAGACGCTAGCGCCCTACACGGAGCGGCTGTTTCGCGAGGCGGGTATTGGACGCGGTCAGCGCGTGCTTGATGTCGGATCCGGCGTCGGCGACGTAGCCCTCCTAGCTGCATCGCTGGTTGGTAGAACAGGTAGCGTGCTTGGCATTGATCGAGACGGAATGGCCCTAAGCAAGGCGCGTTCTCGCGCCGCCGCCCGTGGGAGCAACATTCAGTTTCTCGAGACCGACCTGTCGCAATCGCGGATCGACGGTGACTTTGATGCCATCGTCGGGCGCTTCATTCTCATGTTTCTACCTGACCCGGCAGCCGCTCTTCGGTCACTCACTGCACATCTACGCCCTGGTGGAGTCATTGTGTTCCATGAGGGAAGTTGGACTAGTTTTTACGCCTTGGCAGGGCATCTGCCACTGACAACGGCCTGTGCGGATCTGATATGCAATACGTTGCGTCGCGCAGGCGCCCGAACGGACATGCAGCTTACGCTGTACCAGGGCTTGCTCGAGAGTGGCTATCAGGCTCCGTACCTCAGGGTAGAGGTGCCGGTGGCGAAGGAACCGGGCGGGTACCGTTGGCTCCCCGAACTCATTGCCAGCCTGCGTCCGCGGTTCCAAGAGTTCAGCATGGAAACTCAAGCGGTAGGAGAGTTTGATTCCTTGGCTGCGCGCCTTGAACTCGAACGAGAGAATGCCCGCTCCTTTGCACCGCTCGTCGGTCTCGTCGGCGCTTGGGCTCGCAAAGCGAGCTCGCCACCGCCCGAACGCGCGGAATAGAAATGCAATGACATCCGACGCTCCGGCCCCACAACCTAAATTCGTTGCCATCGGTCCTGCCGTTATACCGCTGCTCGCCCTTGGGATATTTATCAATTATGTCGACCGCGGAAATCTGGCGACCGCCGCGCCGCTGATCAAAGATCAACTGCATCTCTCCAGCACCCAGATTGGCTTGCTGCTGTCGGCATTCTTCTGGAGCTATGTCCCCGCACAGATTCTGGCCGGTTGGCTTGCGGAGCACCTCAATCCCTATCGGACCCTTGCGATCGGGTCGGCTCTGTGGTCGATCGCCACGGCCGCGTCGGGCCTGGCGAGCGGGTTCTACTCACTGATTGCTCTGCGCGTCCTGCTGGGTCTTGGGGAAAGCGCCGCTTTCCCATGCAGCTCAAAACTGCTCGCGCACCACCTATCGTTGGATAGACTGGGCGGTGCGAACGGATTGATTACGACGGGGAATGCTCTCGGCCCGGCGTTTGGTACCTTCGTTGGCGGTCTGTTGATCGCCCAAATTGGCTGGCGCAGCCTTTTTATCCTCTTCGGTCTCGGCTCACTGTTGTGGCTCGTGCCCTGGCATGTATCGACGCGCCATGTTTCGGCGCATGCTGACCTGAGACCTGGAGAGCAGGGACCATCCTTTGCTTTGATTCTTCGGCGGCGTGAAATTTGGGGTGCCAGTCTCGGTCAGTTTTGCTAGCCTATGCGTTCTATTTCGTGATCTCCTGGCTACCGCTATATCTCATCAAGGCCGGCGGTCTTTCGATCGGGCAAATGGCCCAGCTCGGCGGCCTCATATATCTCGTATTCGCCGTCAGTACATATTCAATTGGCTGGTTGTCCGATCGGTGGATTCGCGCGGGCGCGAGCGTCAATCGTGCGCGGAAGACTCTCACAATCTCAGGCCACGTGATCATAGCCGCAAGTCTCGCTGCGGCCGCGGTTGGCGACCTCAGGGTATCGGTGATCAGCCTGTTTTGCGCCGGCTTTGCGTTTGGGATGACGACGCCGAATATGTTTGCGATCGGCCAGACACTTGCTGGGCCTCGGACGGCAGGCAAATGGATGGGGGTCCAGAATTGCGTCGCAAATCTCGCCGGCGTCGTCGCGCCAGTCATTACCGGGCTCGTCGTTGACCGAACGGGGCATTACTATTGGGCGTTCGTCATCGCAGCTGCCGTAGCGACTGCCGGGATCATTGGTTGGGGCCTCTTGATTAGGAAAGTTGAACCGCTCGATTGGGCAACTGCTAACGAGGCGATCGGTGCATATGGCGAGGAACGCAGCGTGATTCTGCTTCGCGGATGCAGCCGTCCGTGAGCGTGAACTTTGGGTCCTGTCAGAAACGATGGCCTCGCTTGCACTGGCGACAGGAACTCATCGAGGGCGGTACTCGCTCATCTCGCGCGCACCTATCTCGCGAATTCAATCTACACGGGCTACTGCTCGACGCGGCCTCGCCTAGCGGCGAATCGGCTCCCTTTGATTCGTGGTCAATAGCACGACGATTGTTGAACGGCACAGCACCGAATTCGAGGCCTGCCAACGTGTCGCCAAAAATCCCGAAAACAAAGCCTTAAACGATGCGATGAGGAACTAAAACTACGACAAGTTGACTCGCATTTGTTTCATGTCGAGTCCAGAAAAGCAGCCTAAATTATTGAAATGGTGGGCCGTGTAGGGATCGAACCTACGACCAATTGATTAAGAGACGCCATTTTAATATCCGCTTTTTATTTTATAAAACAATAGCTTATGACCTCGGAGTTGTCCCACAATTTGCCTAGTTACCCGAAGATAAGGCTCTGAAAAACATGGATACTGACCATATCCAATGGGACAAGTAGCAAGTAGCCGGCGGCTTCCCTCGAACAAACGCCGCAGATTAACGACGGCCGGAACGAACGAAAGCACCCTGCAATTCCTGCGCACTTCGCGATCGACTTAGGCAGATTGGTTCGAGCCGAACGTGCAATTACCGGTGTAACGGAAGGTCGGATTCCCATCCGCATCCGGACCGGTTCCGACCACGTGCAGCGTGCAGGCGACTTCGGGCCCGGCGAGATGATTCAGCAAGAACACGTCTCCCGAGACCTCGCCTGTCTTAAGGTTGGCTTCGAAGCGAAACTTCGAATCGCGGAGCATCACTGGATCAGACCCGACGATGCTGCCAGAAAACACTTGATCTCCCATGTTGACCAGCGTCCCCTTCGCGGAGTCGATCGTTGTGGTTACATGGTACAGAACCTTTCCCGTGAGGTCGCCTCTAAGGTCAATGATCACCGTGCTCTTCCGGATCGTCCCCTCGAGCGTCTCCTTCGTGGAATGGACAATGGCACCATTCATGAAATCCGTCCCGGTGCCGGACACTTCGATTGATCTGAGCATTGTGGTCCTCGCTGGCTGAAGTCGTACCCATGGTGGAGACAATCCAATCGTCTAAGACGAGACTATTGCCATGCGGCGCGCAAGCCAAGATGCCGGCAGGTAAGATGACCGCTTATGACCCACTTTGGCCCGCCATGACAGGTCGGAATCGGCGACAGGAAGGCCGCGCCGACGCGATCCGAGCTAAGAGTGCGGATCGGCTGGACTCGTGGAAGGAGATTGCCACGTACCTCAATCGAAGCGTCCGCTCAGTCCGCCGTTGGGAGCAGACAGAGCAGCTCCCCGTGCATCGGCACGTGAATGTGAAGCTCGGGCGCGTCTTCGCCTTCACGGAGGAACTGGATGCCTGGCGTAAGTCGCGCGCGCTTGCTCCCGCGTTCGTGCCGCCTTCCGGCAGCGAGGCCGGCGCCAAGTCACGCTCAATTGCCATACTTCCGTTCCAGACGCGTGAATCAGCCCAAAATTCTGATACCTACTTCGCCGAGGGGCTGACCGACGAGGTAACCACTGCTCTTACAAGGGTTGGCCAGTTGCTAGTCACGTCTCGCCGTTCTGCCATGGTGTCCGCCAACCGAGCCGGCACCACGAAGGCCGTCGCTACCGAGCTGGGTGTCCGCTATCTGGTCGAGGGTTCGGTGCGTTGGTCGGGTAGACGATTCCGAGTGTCGGCGACACTCATCGATGCGCACGTCGATGTTCAGCGATGGGCGGAATCCTTCGAGGGCAGTCTTGAAGATGCGTTCTTGGTGCAACAAGAGATCGCTCGGAGGATCGTTGCCGCCCTCGAATTGCAGCTCTCCCCCAACGAGGCGAACCACCTCCACGACCTTCCGTTGCGGAGCATGCCCGCCTATGAATGTTACCTGCATGCGCGCCACGACATGTGGCGATGGAATCGCGACTCGATTGACAATGCCGTACGACTGCTGCACGAGGCAATTTCGCTCGAAGGAGAACACCCCCGCCTGTACGCGGCACTCGGAGTTGCTCACCTGCAGTATCGGGAGGCGGGAATCGATCTAACGGATGCACCACTCTCGGAAGCAAATAAATGCGTAGCCCGGTTGCTCGCCTTAGACGAGCATTCCGCATCTGGGCGGCAATTGCGTGGTTGGCTCTCATACTCTCGCGGTGACATCCAGGGGGCGGTTCGCGATCTGAGAGTTGCGCACAATCTGGAGCCGAGCAACTGCGACACGTTGCTGTTGCTTGCCAACTGTCTGCTGATCTCCGGCAGGAGTGCACTGGCTCAACCGCTCCTCATAAGGGTACTGGCCATCGATCCTTTGACCCCGATTACGCGATGCATGCCCGGATACGCAGCAATTTTGGGAGGTGACGCCGAAGCTGCAATTGACCCCTACCGGCAGATGTTCGAAATGGACCCGTCCAATCCGTTGGCACGCCTGTTCTTAGCGTGGGTTCTCACGCTGAACCGTCGAGACATCGAGGTTGTCCAGCTGATGCAGGGGCTGCCGGCGGATCAGAGGGGTACCATTCCTGCGCGGCTGCTGTCGTTCATGGGCATGATGGCCGCAGGCAGCCAACAGGAAGCCTTGTCGGAGCTGACTCCGGGGATCGATGCGTTTGCGCGCGGTACCGACGTCTTCCCCAGATTGCTGGCTGAGGTGTTTGCACTCGGAAACCTGCGAGTTCAAGCGGTACGCTGGTTGAGGATTGCCATCGAGCGTGGATTCATCAACTACCCGTATCTCGCTCGCACTGGCAATGCGTTCGCGCAAGTCCGTGACGATCCGGAGTTTCTCAACTTGCTCGAATCGGTTCGGGAGCGGTGGGAACGCTTCGACGCATAGCGTTCCCTGAGCGATGTGCGTGGAGACAACAGAGAAGTCGGCCCATAGGCATTCCCACGAAGCCCGCTCTCGGAATTATGTGAGGCTCGAGACAGCTGTTTTCGGTCGCCTTTGGGATCATTGCGGTAAACGCGACCTGAACGTACTCGCTGACGTGCACACGCACCCCAAATCAGCGCTGCAGAGCGAGTCCGATCGGCAGCACCGTGATTATCGAACCCCCGGCAAGTGACAGCCGCTCGCCTTCAACAATGATTGGGATGCGGGAATCACTGCAAAGTCAGCTAAATACCGCGTCCCCACCCCTGGCAACAATTGCGATAATATCGGCGTTGCAAAAATGGAGAGAGCTTCATGCCGCGCGCAAGGAATATTCAAAATCGCGGTTATCCAAAGAGCTGGCGCTTTCGCTACGACGCTTACTATTACCGCGTGCCCAAAGGCCAAGAACAGCTGTGGGACTTTAAGAAGGAATTTCTTCTCGGACATTCGCTCAGCGAGGCTGCGGCCGAATGGGCAAAGCGTGTCCATAGCATCGAGTACGATTCAACGGTAGACGCCCTACTCACTCGCTACAAACTGGATGTCATTCCGAAGAAGGCCGCCGCGACTCGGCGCGGTGACATGCAAGCATTGATCAATCTCCGTAAGGTCTTCGGCGCCATGCGACCCCGAGATGTCCTTCCGCGGCACATCTACAAATATGTCGATACCCGGATAACCAAGAGCGGCGAGGAGGGTAGAGCTACAGGGCTGTATGAGATTCGCGTCTTCAAGCACGTTTTTACCAAGGCGGTTGAATGGGGGATTCTCGATCGACATCCCTTCAAAGGCGAAGTGCGCCTGCGAGGGCTTGAAGCTCGAGACAGATATGTAGAAGACTGGGAGATTACTCAAGCTCTCAAGCTAAAGCCCAAACGAAATTCCGGGTCCGTGTTGATGATCCAGGCGTACATACGACTCAAGCTTCTGATCGGCGTTCGTCGCGGAGATATGCTCCGCCTGCGAATGAGTGATCTCACCGACACAGGGATTATGGTGCGCCCACACAAGACAAGAAATACCAAACGCACTGCCAGAATATTTGAGTGGACTCCGGCGCTCAAATTAGCCGTAGAGCAAGCCAAGGCTGCCCGGCCCATTGATATCTCCCCCTGGCTTTTTTGCACGCGCGAGGGCGCAGGCTATTTCAACGAAGAGAGCGGCCAAGCAACGGGGTGGGATTCAATGTGGCAGCGTTTCATGACGCGGCTGCTTAAAGATACGGACGTCAAAGAACGGTTCACCGAGCATGATCTTCGCGGGAAAGTCGGCAGCGACGTGGCCAGCATTGAGAGGGCCACCCACTTGCTCGGTCACGCGAGCAAAGAGATTACAAAGCGGCACTATCGACGCAAGCCAGAAGTCATTAAGCCCGTCCGCTGACCTAATACTACACGCCCAATTCGAATCGACGACGCTCGCAAGTCGCGCGCATTTCACACGACGCCTGATTCTTTGCTGACGCTCGAATGGGGGAAATTCCAATCTATGGGGAAGACTTTTGAGATTCTAGCGAGTGATGTCTAAAAACTTGTTATTTTTCAGCGAAATGGTGGGCCGTGTAGGGATCGAACCTACGACCAATTGATTAAGAGTCAACTGCTCTACCAGCTGAGCTAACGGCCCGTGCAACCTTCCACTTCAAAATCACCCTCGACGCCATCCCGCACCTTCAAGGTGGGGTGGACGACGGGACTCGAACCCGCGACGGCCGGAATCACAATCCGGGGCTCTACCAACTGAGCTACGTCCACCATCGTCGAACACCCGACTTAAGGTGGCGCGCCCGGCAGGAATCGAACCTGCAACCGCCGGCTTAGAAGGCCGGTGCTCTATCCGGTTGAGCTACGGGCGCTTTTAAAAACAAGTACTTATAGCGCCAAACGTATATCTTTCAGGCCGGTGCTCGGGACTGTCAGCAAACCGAAGTCGGGAGTGCGCGCGGATTATATGGACTTTGCCAAGACTTTGCCATTTTGGTCGGGGCAGAGGGATTCGAACCCCCGACCCTCTGCTCCCAAAGCAGATGCGCTACCAGACTGCGCCATGCCCCGTGCCGGTCCCGCGGGAATAAACTTGCGGGCCGGCATCGTAGCAGGTTCGCAACCGCACGCAACACAATGCGCCGGTTTGCAACGAAAACTCCTGGCAAATTAGGGGTTTAACAGTGCACATGCTAACTCCACAGAACGCGGATCAGTGGCCATAGATTGTCGCGCTCGACAAGAAGGTGAGCAGGCCAGCCGAATAGCCAGAATGCGCGCGGACACTAGAGCGTCATGCGCCACCATCGCCGGTCACCGGTTCCAATGGCTGCACGCGAACATCGACCTTGAGCTTGTGTCGCCCGCCACCCACGATCACGCCGCGAATCGGGGAAACATCGCCGAAATCCCGGCCCCACGCGAGGGTGACGTGATCTTCACCGACGATGCAGTCATTGGTGGGATCGAAATCCACCCAACCTAGAGGCGGACAATAAACTGAAACCCACGCATGCGACACATCGCCGCCGAGCAGCGCCGCACCGGTGCCCGTGCGCACCGTTCTGATGTAGCCGCTGACGTAACGCGCGGCGAGTCCCGTCGCGCGCAGGCAGCCGATCATCAGGTGCGCAAAATCCTGGCAGACGCCGCGCCGGCTCGCCAGGACTTCGAGCACCGATGTCCGGGTCGTGGTCGATCCGGGAGCGTAGTCGAAATCACGGTGAATCTTGCGCATCAGCGCGGCGGACACCGCCGCGATCGA
>Ga0181532_10003265_pt1 | contig 14661 bp, 13 predicted proteins | sample PEATcosm2014_Bin_33_FD_119768 | JGI IMG/M metagenome (GOLD analysis project Ga0181532, IMG submission 119768) | Peatland microbial communities from MTU Mesocosm Facility, Houghton, MI, USA - PEATcosm2014_Bin11_30_metaG | ecosystem: Environmental > Terrestrial > Soil > Wetlands > Peat | place...
TCAACGTACCGCACTACGGGATACACGGCACGCCTGAACCGGGTGAGATCGGCCATTCCCAGTCTCACGGGTGCGTGCGGATGACAAACTGGGACGCCACCAGGGTCGCCGACCTGGTCAAGGATGGGACGGCAGTCGTGTTCGAGGAATGAGGAGCGAAGCACCGGGCGCTTTGGGATCGCCGGTCGTGGCGGGCGGCGGGTAGGTTTCCCGACGGCGCCAGTGCTTATTTGGCCCGCTTCACCGCGTCTACCAGGATAGGGTACGGGTTAAGGGACTTCCCCTGCCACCACCGCCTTTCCGTCCCTAACTCATGGATTTCAAAATGCAAGTGGGGCGACCGCGCATCCGCATCTCCCGTCGAGCCCACAAAAGCGATGACGTCCCCACGCTCGACCCGCATTCCCTCCTGCATCCCTTTCGCGTAGCTGTCCAAGTGCGCGTAGTAATAGCAGTACACTCCCGCTTCATCGAACTCGTATATCGTGTCGCCGCCCGGTTTGCTGAGGAACAGTTTGCGAATGGTTCCGGATACGACCGCATGCACGGGTGTCCCTCTCGGCTCCATGATGTCGATTGCCTCATGCCGATGCCCGTTGTGAACTTCTTCGAAACTATCCCGCAGATCCGCGAGGGTGAGTCCGCTGATGGGCGGAGTCAGCTCGAGAATGGAAGAGGTCGCGCCGGCAGCCAGAAACACTGCGAAAAACACGGCGATGCAAACGCGGAGCTTCAAACCTGTTCCTCCTCGAAACCCGGGGGACTAAACTCGGCCCATCCAGTATCCAGGTCTTCGGCTGGTATGGGCGATCGCCACGACCTGAACGTGTGCAGACGGGAGTTGCCGGTAAATCACGATAAAAGGGAATTACCTGAGCAAAAACCTGCGCGTGGAGTGCGGGCCGGCTGTCCAGCGTTGAGGAGCTTGAAGGATGTGTGCCAGTGCCCGATCCACTTCAGCGTCAAATTTGAGCGCGGCATCCGCGCTCTGCTCCAGGTACCAGTCGAACGCCGCGTCATATTCGGCGGAGGCTTCCTCGTGAAACTCCACCGAATCAGCGGGCATGGGGCAACTTTGCCAAATTGCGCCTGCGGACTTCCGACCATGGAGTGGTCTTTGCCTTGCCAGAGTCCAGCTCCGCGAGACGTTTTCCGATCTCCGCTTCCCAAGCCTGTTGAACGCCCTCGTCGACCTTGCCCCCGAGGTTGGAAATCAGGGAATCCGCCAATGCTTCCTGTTCCTCAACCGAGAGCGACAATGCCTGCTCTAACAACTTGCAAACTTCCGTTGTCATCTGCGCCATGCTCACCCCGTTAGGCCTATAGTAACGCAGTGGACGGCCGAGGGCTGCTGGCCCAACGCGTTCTCACCACTCGGGCGTTCTGCTGGATGTGGGAAAGTCAATCAAACGCAGTCCGCAGAAAACTCACCAACTGCCAGCCGTCCATGTATTTGTACGGCGCCTCGCCCAGCGTGTAATGGCCGCAGGGGAGCACTACTACCTTGTGATCGAGGTTGTGCTTCTCGAATTCCTCGACCACCTGCTCGGAAAATTCCGGCAGGAAGGTCATGTCGTACCTAGCGTAGATAATGAGCGAGCGGCGCGGCCAGCGGGAAAACTTGTCGAAATAGACCATCGGACTGACGGCGCGCCAGACGTGACGCAGATCCTCCAGATTGATGGCCGTTTCGAGGCCCTCGCGGATGTGGCGCGTGGACTGGCCGTGCCAGACCACGTCGGCAAAGTAAGTCGAGGCATGATTGAAGGCAGCCACCTGAATCCGCGGATCGTGCGCGGTAGCGATAAACGCATAGCAAGATCCGAGGCTGGTGCCGACGATGCCGAGGCGGTTGTAACCCTGCGCTTCCAGCCAGTCGAGACAACAGCGCACATCGATCACGCCCTGGCGCACGGAATCGAGCGTGCGGCCAATGTTGGCGGAAACGGCATAGTCGGCGCGGTCGATCTCCGCCGGACGGCGAATGTCGTGATAGGGCATGGACAGCCGCAACACCGCAATCCCCATCCAGTTCAGCACGCGACAGAGGCTGGTGTAGGAAATCGCATCGGAATTCCAGTGCGGCAAGAGAACCACGGCGCGGCGTCCGCGAGCCGGGAACCAGCGCGCGTTCACCAGATTGTTTTCGGGGAAAGGCGTCATCACCGGCGAAGTGAAGCGCAGAAACTCGGCATGAGTGCCGCGAACTTTTTCTTCGAGGCGCGGGTCGGGCACCTCGCGCGTGCTGAAGACCTGAACTTCGCGGCGCTCCAGTCGGAAATCCGTGGGCTTCCGGTAAGAGTAAAAATCGTCGCTTGCTCGAATGATGCGGTCGTTGAAACGCGAGAAATATTCCAGCAGATCGCGCCCGCCCGGGCTGGCGGGACCGCCATTACGGCCGGGCCAGTTCCGTGTCCAATCCAGTCCCCAGTCCAGCGGACGCACCACGCGGTTATTGTCGACCGACGTGAGCCGGGTCTCCCAGTCGTACATCCATTGCGCGTAGCGCGAGGACATCTCTATTCTAGGAATACAACAACGGGCACAGATTAGCGAACGCAGTCGGTTTAACGGCAGGATCGCGCACCCAACCGTCAGCCAGCGGCATTCAACCGTTAGCTATGAACCAACATCCAAGAGCTAGTCGCTGCTGTACACTCGCGGCACTCGCTGCGACAGGCCGCACAAGATTTCGTAGGGCACGCTTTCGCACAGACGGGCCAGTTCTACCGCATCCACGCTCTTGCCGCTGCTTTCGCCGGCGCCTCTTCCGATCAAGATGACTTCATCTCCAACCGCGACGCCGCGAATGTGGCTGACGTCGACGATGGTCAGGTCCATCGAGACGCGTCCCACTACCGGCGCATATTCGCCGCCTACGATTACCCGCGCGCGATTTGAAAGCAGACGCGGGTAGCCGTCCGCGTATCCGACGGGCAGCACCGCGATGCGGCTCCGCGTTTTGGTCACGAAGGTGCCCATGTAGCCGACGGCTTGTCCGGCTGCGACTTCTTTCACCGTCAGCACTCGCGTCTTCCACGAAAGCACAGGACGCAGCGGCAGTTCCGCGACAGCCGCCGGCTCGCCAGCGCGTGTGAAGGCGAGGGAATATCCGTAGAGCGCGATTCCCGGACGCACCATGGTCTTCCACGTGTCCGGCCGTGCGCTCATGGCGGCGGAATTTCCCATGTGAACCAACGCAGGCTGGAGCCCGTAATTCCGCAAGACCGCGAGTCCCTCTTCAAAACACTTCATCTGGCGCCGAGCGTCTTCGGAGTCGAGCACTTCCGCCGATGCGAAGTGCGTTCCCACTCCTTCCAGACTCAGGTGGTTACACGCGGATAACATCTCGCACAAACGCGGCAACGCTTCCTTCGATGCTCCAAGACGGTTCATACCGGTATCGAGCTTCAGATGCACGGGCAAAACGCTCTGCCGTTTGCGCGCAGCTCGTTCGAGCGTCTCAATGTGCCATGGTTCCCAGATGGTGGGAGTGAGATTCTGGGCGACGATTCCATCTTCCTCGCCCTTCCAGATTCCGGTCATCAGCAGGATACGGGCCCTGGCGCCAGCGCCGCGCAGCGCCAGGCCTTCCGCGGCATCGGTCACTCCCAGCCACTCGGCACCCTCGGATTCGAGAGCGCGCGCGCACTCCACTGCGCCGTGGCCGTAACCGTCGGCTTTGACCACGGCACAAATGGTGACGCCTTCGCCGACGTGCTTCTCGACCGCGTGAAAATTTTCTCCCAGCGCGGCCAGAGAAACTTCCGCCCAGGTTCGGCTGTCGAGAATCAGCGAGCGACGATCGGGCAGTTGCGACAAATCGGGACGAGGCGCGTTCACACAGCCGATTATAGTGACCGCACGTGCCGCACGGTTAAGTGCCCATGGTAACTACTGACGTCACCTGCTGACGACAACTGCTGCGGTCAGCTGCCCGACAACACGAAGTTCACCGTGATTTCGGTCTCCACTTCGATGGGCTCGTTGTTCAGCAGGTAAGGGCGATAGCGCCATTGCCGGACCGCATCAATCGCGGCGGGGGCGAGCATCGGGTGTCCGCGGACCACGACCAGATTCTCGATCGTCCCTGCCTTGCTGATGATCGCCCGCAACTCGACCGTGCCCTGAACATGCGCCTGGCGGGCGAGCGTCGGATAGCTCGGCTGCACCTTGTGAAGGAGATTGGCCTCCGCCAAGTGCGATACGAGCAAGGGCTTGACCACGGCAGGGCGCGCCGGAATCACGAGGGGGATACCGTCTCCGATGCTATGCGGAACGCCATCGCCTGGTCCGCGACCCGGTCCCGTGCCGATGGATGAGAAATCTGGCGCGGCCGGAACAGAGTCGCTGTCGTCGCTGGTTGCGATTTGGCGAGCGATCCATCTCGGAGCGACGATCTCTCCCGAGCGCGGGTTGCTGACCGCAGCGACCGTATGATGCCCGCTCGCAGGCTGCTCTGCTGCGGGCGGTGTGAATGCTGCGGGCGCCGTAAGCTGCAGCCAACGCACCTGCGGTGGCCGCTCAATCCAGATCAACGAGACTGCGAACAGCAAGCTCAGGGCAAGAGCTTGCATGGTGAAGGATGCGAGCGTAGTCCATCCGCGACGGGCAGACTGGTCCCAGGTGCTTTCGAGTGTGCTGAACATATTGTCCTCCGGAACGGGCCCGTTATCCCTTCAGACACCTGCGGTTGACGATTTGATCCTGGGCGGTCGGGAGAAGCGAAACGAGAGTCAGTTACGGAGGAAAAAACTGACAAAAAGAAGACCGCGTCTGCACGCGGTCTTAATAGGTAACGTCTTCCCAGAAATAATTGGAACTGAAACTACCCGAGCGGCGTCGCTACTGTTTCGGTGGAGTGCTCGGAGCGGGTTTCGGGGCTGACGGTCTTACCGGCTTTTGAGCCGTGCTACCCGCAGCGGGCGCCGGCACGCCGGATTGAGTGTTGTAGGCTTCCACGATTGGTTGCGTAATGTCCACGGCCGGCCCGTACCAGATCACCGGACCACGCGGCCACTGTTGAGACGTATCCAGGATCATGCCGTAGCCGCTTTCGCTGGCGTACTTCACGATGAGGGGAGCCATCTTGGTGAGAATTTTATTTCCGATCTCGCCCTGCTGGTTCTGGAAATCTTCCTGTGCGTCCTGGGTAGAACGATCGAAACTCTTCTGTTTCGCCTCGATCTGCTTCACCAGCTTGTCGCGCGATTCGTCATTCAACTTATCCTGCTGGGCGTTGAGCTGCTTCTTGAGGCTGTCGATTTCGTCGGCCTTGCCCTTCAGCTCATTCTGCTTAGGTTCAAACTTCTTGGCGAGCTCGTCGAAATCGCGCCGCCCTTCGTTGGAGGAGAAGATCGCCTGCTCGATGTTAATGGTGCCGACTTTGGTGCCCGTAGCCTTGGCAGCCAACGCCGCAGCAGCGGAGGGAGAGTCAGGTGGGTTGGCAGCCGCAGCCGCGGGAGTGCCGGCGGCTGGGTTGGCTTGGGCCAGAGCGAAGAGGGAGAGGCCGAACAACACGGCCAGGGTGACGCCTGCAAACTTCTTAATCCCAAACTTCTTAATCATTAACTCGCTAATCATTGGATCCTTTGAACTCCTTCGGATTTTTAGGAATGCTGGAAGCTTCCAGCTCGCTGGGCTCAACGAAACTGATCGCAACCCAAGCCTATCAGCCATATACCTGAAGCATGACCTGAAACCTGTAACCGGCGCAACGGGCGCGCAAGACGCGTACGACGCCCGGCTCTCTTCACGCATAATGCAAGCGTGGTGATCAGGGTGTGGACGTTCTGAATTATACGGAGCGTACCGGAACAGCGTCAAACGGACAGCGCTGCGGGCAGTGGTCGGTGGTCAGTGGGCGGTGGTCAGTTATTAGTGGCATGGGCAGCATTCTGCATGGTCTCCATCAGCTCTGTCCAGGTCCAATCCGTGGACCAGAACTTGGCCACCTTACCATCTGGAGCAATCAACACGATGCTCATGTTGTGGGAGATCTGGTTGTCTTTTTCCTCGTACTGAAGGCCGAATGCCTGGGCGAGGCGGCGTAAATCGGTGGGATTGGTGGAAGCGAAATCCCAGTGCGAAAAACCGCTTGCGTCGCCGTCCAGATAGGCCAGACCGTACTTGCGCAACACCGCGGGGGTGTCGTATTTCGGGTCGAAACTGATGGTCAGCAGATGCGTTTTGCTGTAGTCGCCGGGGTTCTTCTTGAGTTCATCGTGAATGCGCGCAAATTGGCTGCTCAGGCGCGGACAAAAGTCGGGCATGGGACAGCGCGTATAGATGAACGTCACCAGCAACGCCTTTCCGGCAAAATCTGCAAGATGGATGGTGCGGCCGTCCTGGTTGATGAGAGCGACGTCTGGGACGCGTTCGCCTGGCATCAGCATACGCGGCGCAGCCGGCGGCTTTGCCGGGATACGCGCCGATTCATCGGTGATGCGCACGTCTTCCAGCCAATAGTCGCTCGGGTCCTTGCCAATGACTACTTCCGCGGCGATTTTGTCGCCGGGCTGAAGTTCCTGAACCACGGCAGGGTCCTTGACACGGTAAGGCATGGCCATGGCTGGCATGAATCCTGGGATGTCGCCATGCTTCACCGTAATCTCGCTGGTTAACGCGTTCTTGCCGACTACTTCGCCTTGCAGCGGATACTTCCGGGTGCGGTTGCAGCCTACGGATATGGTCAGCAACAGCATGACTGATGTAAGTACGAATTGGGATTTCGTGAGTCTCATAGGTCCTCTACGTGCTTCGTACTCCGCAGTTCGTGGCTCGGCGCTCAGTAGTGGAACCTATAGCGAAATTCCGCATAAATCTGCCGCGGATCGTTCCAGTGAAATCCGCCAAAGGTCAGGCTGTTGTCGAGCTGCACGCGGCGGTTGGCCACATTGAGCGCAGTCACGGAAACAGTGTATTTCTCGGCGAAACTTTTGCCGAGAGCAAGATCGAACGTGGTGTGGGCAGGCAGATAAGGCCCGGGATATTGCGCCTGTGGCATGCCGTACAGCCCGTTCGTGAACCCCGAGCCGTAGTAGATATTTGTCGAGGCATAGGTCTGCCAGGGCAGGCTCGTGTTGTAGCCAAAGTTCAATGTGTTTCTCTGATCGTGGTCTACGGGTGCAAGTCCGGGCGGAATATCGAGTCCGCATGTCGCCGGCGTGGTGCCCGGAGCGCAGACTAGGCCTCCCGTGATTGGAGAGGTAGCTTGCGCGATTTGGTTGGCATAGGCGAGGTGAAACTGGCCGCGATGCCAGAGGTTCGGCGATCGCAGTGTGAGTTCCCAACCTTGAATCAGCGCGTAATCCCAGGTGATGGGCCAGAAGATGTTCGATTCTCCGATATTGTTATGATCCAGCCAATTGTGGGCAAAGGTCTGATACGTATCGGCGTCCAGGGTCCAACCGTGATACGGAATCATGACACCGTATTGCCATTCCCGGTCGCGCTCTCCGTACAGAGGGGCAAACTCAAAGCCCTGGTCAATCCCTACATGTTGCAATTGGTTGGTGGGGGTCGAGAGTGGCGGGGCCTGATAGTAGTAGCCGTAGAAGCCGCGGAAGACCCAATTCAGGCGCGGAATTTTTATAGCAACACCAAAGCGCGGTTCGGTTGTGTTCTCGGAGACCGTGGTGTCGTTGAACTCGGTGGCTCGGAGTCCTGCGATCAGGGTCAGCCACGGCGTCACTTTGAATTTGTCGTTGATAAATTCCGCAGCGAGTCCTCCGTTTACGCTGATGGAAGAGGGAGGGTAGTTTGTAATGCCAGGCTGCGTGTACAGGTTATAGAAGTAGTTGTACTGATGCTGGAAAAATCCATATACGCCGGCTTGAATATCGTTTTTCCAGACATTTGTGCTTAGGGCTGCCTGCCCGCCTACGTAATTGGCGGTCTGAGTGACGGTGGAAATGACGGGATAATCGTTCGGGCCGCCATGGTAGTCAGCGCCGTTGTAGTGATAGAAGGGAGAAACGGTCAGCAGCGTATCGGGATTGAAGGTGTGGACCCATGAGAATGTGACGTAGCCGTCGGGCTCAGTCTCGCTATCGTGCAGGCCGTAGCTGGGGTAAACCGAATTGCCGACCGAGTTGGGATTCGGGTCGATGGGGATCTGGTAATAATCGCGCCGCAACTGCGCCACCATGCGGAACTGGTTCTTGGGATCAGGGTTGAAGATGAACGACGCGAATCCTCCAAAGCCGTTCGCGGCATCATTGACCACCTGCCCGATCGGAGTCTGTAGTCCGTATTGACTTCGATCTCCGTTCAAGCTGGCATAGTAAGCAAAGCGCTGCGTGTGTCCTCCGCAACTGATTTGGTCGTTGGTTTGATAAAAGTTTCCGGCAGTGATGACGAGATCGCATTCCCGATAGCGTTCGAAACCAGTTCGGGGCACGACATTGAAGATTCCATAGGTGCGGTCTCCATAGTCAGCGTCGTAGCTGCCCCTCATAACCTCAAGATAATCGATGTCTTTCGGATCAATCTGCGGTCCCAGATTGTTCGCAATGTTCGTATTGGGAATGGGGACGCCATCGATCAGCCAGTCGACCTGGTGGCCTCCTCGCATGTGCAGCATATCGTGTGTCACGTAGGCTGCCGGCACGTAATCCGTGATCATCTCCATACCGTTGGTGCGGTCCGCTCCGGGGGTTTCCTGGATGTCGATGCGGTTCACCGTAGTTGTCGGCGTGACGCTGTCCGTCGTCGCCTCCACCGGACTTTCCGGCACCGTGACAGTTTCTCTTCCGCCCGCGATGGTCAGCTCGAAATGCAGCACCGGGTTGGTATCCGATTGCACGATCACGTCCTGATGCATTTCCTGGAAGCCTTTCGACGAGACTGTGACCGTGTAATTTCCGAGGGGCACGGAAGTGAAATCAAATCCTCCGCTGTCGCGGGAATCCTGGGACTGGGTCCAGTCCGAATTTTGAGCCTTCAGCGTGACGTGCGCGCCTTGAATGGGACGGTGCTGAGGATCATGAACGACGCCGCGAACGGAACCGAAGATTGTGGCAAATGCAGGGGCGGCGAGCAGCAAAGCGGTGAATGCCAGTAGCTTGAGACGAGTCATGGCTCTTGTCCTTTGGAGTGTGCCGATTTCCCCAATGCCTGCCGTGGCAATGCGAGGAGCCGACCTTTTGGCACCGCTTTCCTTCGTAGCGGTAAGCATGTGGAAATACGATGCCGCGAATAGGAAGCCGTCCGCCGATGCGAGCCCGAATCTTGCAGCAGGCCGCGCAAACGCGAGCGCCTGCAACTCTGCGGTATTTGCCAGGGTTGCTAATGGTTAGGTTTAGTCGGATGACTAGCTGCGCGGAGGTGCGCGGGCGGAATCGTATCCTGAGATGTCGCTGGATTGAAGTACCGCGCTTGGTGACGGGCGTGCTCGTTCGATCAGGAGACCAAAAAAAGAGAGCAGACTGGAAGCGGGCTGAGCCCACTCAGAGGTGGTTGCACCGCAGCAGCAATGGTTCTGACAGCAGTTGTCGTTATTGGCAGGTTGAAACGAGGTCTCGGACGATTCGGGCGGGGGCGGCTCTGAGCCCGCCATGGCATGATGGCATGGCATCGCCGGCTGCGCTGCATGCAGGGACATCGACTGGCGCATGCAGTGCGTGGCCGCCGGCAGGGCAGCACAAGGCATCGCCAGCGGCCCGAAGGCCGGGACGAGCATAACCAGCAGCAGAAATCTTGCGGTCCAGCGTGAAGCTCCCCACATTTGCCGAACAGCATATCAGTACCCAGTACCCAGTTGCCAGTACCCAGCTCTTGGGGGCGGCGGTTTTGCTGGGTACTGGCAACTGGGTACTGGGTACTGATTCCTGTACCATTTCTCCGTGCACGAACTGGCGGAGCGGCTGTTGAAGACAATTCGGAAGCGGGCGTCGATTCGGGCGGGGGACCGCTTGGCGGTGGCGGTTTCGGGTGGGGCGGATTCCGTGGCTCTGCTTTGCCTGCTGCTGGAGTTGCGAACGGAGCTGGGGATCGTGCTGTCGGTTGCGCACGTCAATCACAAGCTGCGCGGAGAAGAGTCGGACGAGGACGAGCGGTTTGTCGCAAAGTTGGCGGGGCAGCACGGGCTCGATCTGCATGTTTGCGCGGCGCCGGTGGACGGAAGCCAGAGGCCGGAAAAAGGTTCCGCAATCGGTCCCGGCGTCATTTCTGGTGTTGAGGCGGCGGCGCGTGAATTGCGCTACGGTTTTTTTCGCCAGCTGGCGCGGGAGGGTCGGGTTCGGAAGATTGCGACCGCGCACACGCTCGACGATCAGGCGGAAACGGTGCTGCTGCGCATCTTTCGCGGGACCGGCATTCGGGGACTTTCGGGCATTCATCCGCGAATCGGGTTCGAGGAGCAGGGACACGCGTTTGGCGAGTTGGTGCGGCCGCTGCTCGGCTTCCGGCGCTCGGCATTGCAGGAGTTCCTGCGCGAGCGGGGGCAGAGCTGGCGGGAGGATTCGTCGAACCGGGATATTGCCTTCCTGCGGAATCGCGTGCGGCATCGGCTGCTGCCGATCATCGGAGAAGAATTTGGCGAGGCTGCGATCGAACACATGGGTGAGCTGGCGGAAATCGCGCGGGGCGAAGAGGAGCAGTGGTCAGTGAACGGTGGTCAGTGGACGGCGAGTACCCGCTCAGTACCCAGTACCCAGTACTCAGCACTTACGGCGCGGCTAAAGCCGCGCCCCTTCAAAACAGGGTCAAGACCTGAGTATCTTCCGCTGCCTGAGACGGGGCAAGCCGCGTCTCTACTGCTGGGGCCGCTGCTGGCGCTGCCTTTGGCGGCACAGCGACGGCTGGTGCGTGCATGGCTGGAAACGAATGCTCCGGATTTGAGTATCTCGTTTCGGCTGATTGACGAGGCGCTGGAGCTGGCAGGCGAACCAGCCGGCAGAAAAGTCGAGATGCCTTCCGGGTGGAATCTTCGACGTGCGCGGCAGGAGCTTCTGCTAGAATCCGAAGCCTTCAAGGGGCGCACCAAGGCCACGGATTATGAATACGCGTTAGCGGTGCCGGGCGTGGTGGAGGTTCCTGAGCTGGGCGCTTGCGTGGAAGCTCGGGTGGTGGATGCGGATGGGGTTTCCGCGGATGGGGTTTCCGCGGATGAACGCGGGCAGTTGCTGGATCTCGAGCGCATGCCGAAGGAGGTTCTGATCCGCAACTGGCGGCCGGGAGATCGCTTCTGGCCGGCGCACACCGCGGCGGCAAGGAAAGTGAAAGAGCTGTTGAGCGACCGTCATGCGACCGGCGCGCAGAAAAAGCTGTGGCCGGTTGCGGTCGCGGCAGGCTGCGGCCTCGTCTGGATGCGGGGGTTTGCGGTTCCGGCGGCTTTCCAGGCAGCGGCGGGAGCTTCAAAAGCAATTTGGATTCGGGAGATTGCGGGCATGATGTAACATGCCTTTAGTCACAGTTGGGCTAGCGTTACCGCTGCAGAGTTACAGCTTTAGAGTCACAGTGCCGGAGGCGCCACTTCCGATGAATGTTTCGCCGAATGCCGGGTTGCGCCAGGTGATCTCGGCCGACCAGATTCAGAAAAGAGTCCGCGAACTGGGGCGGCAGATTTCCGACGACTATCGCGGCCAGACCGTGATCGCGCTGGGAATTCTGGAAAACAGCTTCCTGTTCATGGCCGACCTGGTGCGGGCGATCGATGTGCCCGTCATCTGCTCCTTTATCAAGCCGCGCTACAAGCAGACGAAGCAGGGCGAGTCTCCGCTATTGGAGATTCTTTTCAGCCACGAACTGGCGATCGCCGGCAAGCATGTGCTGCTGGTCGAGGGATTGGTGCACTCGGGAGTGACCAGCGAATTTTTGATGAGCGATCTGCGGGGGCGGGGCGCGGCTTCGGTGAAACTGGCGACGCTGCTCGATCGCCAGTCGGCGCGCCGCGTGCCGCTGCAGCCGGACTATTTCGGATTTCTGGTGGATGACGCGTTTCTGTGCGGCTATGGACTCGGTAGTCCGGAGCAGACGGGGCGGAACTTGCCGTATCTGGCGGCGGCGGTCTGAGGCTGCGAGCCGCGAGCTACGAGCCAAAGTGAGAGGGCCGCTGATGGGTTGCTCGAAGCTCGTAGCCTGGTATCCCGTGACTTCTGTTACTTCCTTCTGGTTTCCCGTTTTCTTTGGAAAAGGTCTAGAATAAAGTAGCGGGCTTTTCCCAATCGAACTTCCGTCTCCGGCATCTAATATCAGCTGAAGGGGCGGCGTCTTTCTTTTGGTAGGGATGGGGCTGCTCTTAGAGGAGTTTTAGGTGAATTCAACGATCAAGACGGTACTTTTCTGGGCGGTCATTGTGGTGTCGGCCTTCCTGCTCTGGCAGGTGGTGAAAACCGGCAGCAATGCCCAGAAGGAAAAGGAAATCGGCTTTTCTGAATTTCTGTCGGACGTGGACCAGGGCAATGTCCACGATGTGATGTTCATCGGACAGGAAGTGCGCGGGAAGTTTAAGAACGACTCGCCATTCCACACGATTGTGCCGGCGAACTATCCCGATATGTACAAGAAGCTGACGGACAAGGGCGTTCCGTATGGCTTCAAGGACATCAGCAACGGCACCTGGCCAAGTTGGATTCTGAATCTGGCGCCGCTGGTTCTGCTGGGCGCGCTGTGGTTCTTCATGATCCGGCAGATGCAGACGGGCGGAAACAAGGCGCTGTCGTTCGGCAAGAGCCGGGCGCGGCTGCTCTCCATGCAGCAGAAAAAGATCACGTTCAAAGACGTGGCAGGCGTGGATGAGGCGAAGGAAGAACTTCGCGAAATCATCGAGTTCCTGCGCGAGGCGCAGAAGTTCCAGAAACTTGGCGGGCGCATTCCGAAGGGCGTGCTGCTGGTTGGACCTCCGGGAACGGGCAAGACCTTGCTGGCACGGGCGGTTGCGGGCGAAGCGAATGTTCCGTTCTTCTCCATCTCCGGCTCGGATTTTGTGGAAATGTTCGTGGGCGTGGGCGCGAGCCGGGTGCGCGACCTGTTCGAACAGGGGAAGAAAAACGCTCCCTGCATCATCTTCATCGACGAAATTGACGCGGTCGGACGTCATCGCGGCGCCGGGCTTGGCGGTGGACACGACGAGCGCGAGCAGACTTTGAATCAACTCCTGGTGGAGATGGACGGCTTCGAATCGAACGAAGGCGTGATCCTGATGGCGGCGACGAACCGTCCCGATGTGCTCGATCCGGCGCTGCTGCGGCCGGGGCGTTTCGACCGGCGAGTGGTGGTAAATCGTCCGGACGTTCGCGGACGGGAAGAAATTCTCCGCGTGCACACCCGCAAGATTCCTCTGGCGGACGATGTGGATTTGTCGGTGCTTGCCCGCGGCACGCCGGGATTTTCCGGCGCGGACCTGGCCAACATGGTGAACGAAGCGGCATTGGCGGCGGCGCGGCAGAACCGCAAGGCCGTCCTGATGTACGACTTCGAAGTGGCGAAAGACAAAGTGCTGATGGGCGTGGAACGCAAGTCGCTTCTGCTCTCCGATGAAGAGAAGAAGAACACCGCGTACCATGAAGCCGGACACGCGCTGGTGGCGGCCCTGCTGCCGCATTCCGATCCGGTGCACAAGGTCACCATCATTCCGCGCGGCATGGCGCTGGGCCTGACCATGCAGTTGCCGACTGATGATCGCCACAACTACTACAAGAATTATCTCGACACGCAGGTCGCCATTCTGATGGGCGGGCGCATTGCGGAAGAGCTTTTCCTGAACCAGATGTCGACCGGCGCGGGCAACGACATTGAGCGGGCCACGGAACTGGCGCGCAAGATGGTGTGCGAATGGGGCATGAGCGACCTCGGACCTGTTACTTTCGGCAAAAAGGAAGAGCAGATTTTCCTGGGACGCGAGATTTCGCAACACCGCGACTACAGCGAAGCTACCGCCATCCAGATTGACGAAGAAGTCAGGAAGATGGTGAGCCGAGGATATGCGACGGCGAAGGGAATCCTCTCGGAGAATCGCGAAACCCTGATCCGGATCGCGAAGGCGTTGATCGAACGCGAAGTGCTGGACGCCTCCGAGATCAAGATGCTGGTCGACGGGCAGGAACTGCCGCCGATCAAGCCGTTGCCGGCGAAGACGGACGACGGCGTGCAGCAGGTGATCAAGCCGGAAAGGGCTCCAGCCAAAGGCGGGGAACGGCCGGCTACGGCGTAAAGCAGTGGTCAGTGGATATCTTTAACTGGGCGGCCGATTTTGGCCGCCTTTCTTTTTTACTGCGTTCGGCGCTAGCGAAAGTCATTTCACAGCCATTTCACAATGCAAACTGGCGAGATGGGTTTATAATCGCGCGTTTTCGGAGTCAAAAAGAAAAATTCCGGGTACAATCCTCTTCCGCATTCCGCAGGCTCAGGAGGGCCCTTTAATGCAGACTCGACGGCTTCGCACTTTGGCCCAGGTTTCTTTAGCGTTGGTCTCTCTCGCGCTCCTAACGGCATGCGGCGGCGGCAGCAGCACGCAGGTTCAGCCGTCAACGCCGGTGTTCACGAGTGCGCCAGTGACCGCGGCGACCCAGGGCGTCGCCTACACATATCAACTTGCAGCCGTTGATCCTGCCGGCGGAACTGTCACTTTTTCTATGACCACGTCTCCCACGGGAGCGGCCCTCAGTGGAAGCACAATCACTTGGACTCCAACCGCCGCAGAATCGCGCGTGGCCAACA
>Ga0181532_10003266_pt1 | contig 14660 bp, 10 predicted proteins | sample PEATcosm2014_Bin_33_FD_119768 | JGI IMG/M metagenome (GOLD analysis project Ga0181532, IMG submission 119768) | Peatland microbial communities from MTU Mesocosm Facility, Houghton, MI, USA - PEATcosm2014_Bin11_30_metaG | ecosystem: Environmental > Terrestrial > Soil > Wetlands > Peat | place...
CCTCCGAGAAAGTGTGGATTCCGCATTCCAACTTCTTGCCATTCCACCGTCCCGAGCGCGGGTTCGCGGGATCGTCCGGAATCGCGGTGCAGGGTTGGCAACCGACGCTCAGAAATCCCTGGTCGTATTGTGGCAAGTAGGTCAGGCCATTCCCGCGGGTGTACTCCCACACTTGCGCCCAGGTCCAATCCGCCAATGGGCTGACTTTCAGAAGGTTCTTTCCCTCGGGCAAACGATGCGGTTCGACTTTCCTGAGGTTTTTTCGCGTGGGGGACTGTTCTCGGCGCAGTCCCGTGAACCAAATCTCAAACGGTTCCAGGGCTGCGAGCAGCGGGTCGACTTTCCGCAACTGGCAGCATTTGGTGGGCGCGGAACGGTACAAGATACCCAGTTCGCTTTCCTGCTCGGCTACGGTCCGCTGCGGAGTGACATTCACAAGATTGAGTTGCCATTGACCGGCGAGCCTGTCGCGAAATTCGTAGGTTTCCGGAAAGTGATAGCCGGTTTCCAGAAAAAGGACGGGTATGTCAGGCAAATGTTTTCGGAGCAAATGGAGGACGATGATGTCCTCTGCCTGAAAACTGCATGTGAGGCAGACGCGTGCATCCGCTTGTGCTGACAGGACGGCTTGGATGACCTCTTCCGCCTGGTGAATATCGAGATTTTCAAGTTCGCGCAGTGAGGGCATGTCAGTCCGCCTTCCTTTGATCCGCAACGTTTTTGATGACCCGGAGCGTTTGCGCTTTTTCGAGTGCTTGCGTAAGAGCTTCTTCGGTGCCGTCAGGTGATGTGGGCACTGTGATCTCGAAGAGGGATTCGCCCGCTATGCTCTGGAGAGTTGATTTTTCCTCAAGGGTGAGGCTGCCGCTGGAGCGAATGATGACGTGACCCGTGTCCAGCAGGGAACGCAGAACGATCGAGAGAGCTGGGGAGGGAATTTGCTCTGCCTTGAGGAGAACCGTGGCAAATCCTGTTTCGAAGAGCGCGAGTTCCAAAAGCTCTGCAAACTTCGAGTCACCTTGAACGGAAAAGATGGCCGCACGATGGCCGTAGCGTTCCTGGCGATCCTCTTGAGTGACAGGGCCTGTTCTTCGCTTGTGAATTGCCGCGGCTTTTAGAGTGCCAGTGAGTTTCTGCCCGGAAAGGTCTTCGCGAATCATGGCGGCGCCAACTGTGGCGTTCGAAAGCGGATCAATCAAGATGAAACTTCCCGTAGTTCGATTGCGGCGATAGGGATCGAAGTACAGCGGAGAGCTGCTCTGGAACTCGACAAAAGCAATTCCGTTCATCTCCAGTTCGTTCGCAGGATGTTCGGACAGCGCAGCGACATCGATGCGGAAGCGCATGGCCGTCGCCTTGGCCTTAACTTGGCGCCCTGCGTGTTTCAGCAGATACGATTGATTGAGTCTCAGCGGTCTTTCATGCAGCCACACCAGCATGGCCGCAAACCGATTGGACACACGGGGAGGTTTCCGGGCGGAAACGATCATGTCCCCACGGCTGAGGTCGATTTCCTTTTCGAGCGTGAGCACTACCGATTGTGCGGGAATGGCCTCGGCGAGTTCGCCGTCATAACTGACGATGGCCTGCACCGTGGTCTGTTGCCCCGAAGGCAGCGCTAGGACGGAATCCCCCGGTCGAATCCGTCCGCTCAGCACGCGTCCGGAAATACCACGAAACGTTCTGTCTGGACGAATGACGGATTGAACAGGGAAACGCAATGCCGACGATTCAACGTTTGCATGGATCGGCACCGTTTCCAGGTGGCGGAGCAAGGTTGGCCCGGAGTACCAGCCTGTTTTACTGCTGCGCGTGACGATGTTGTCGCCTTCCAAAGCGCTGATTGGAATGCATTGCACAAACGGAATTCCTAGGTGTGCGGCGAGTGCCTCGAAATCGGCCTGAAGTTTCAAGAACACGCTCTGGTCGTAATTGAGCAGGTCCATCTTGTTCACTGCGCCGACCACTTTCGGGATTCCGAGCAGTGCGGCGATATAGGCGTGGCGACGTGTCTGCGCCAGGAGGCCCTTTGTGGCATCGATGAGAATCACGGCGAGATCGGCGGTGGAAGCGCCGGTGGCCATGTTGCGGGTATATTGTTCGTGGCCCGGTGTATCGGCAATGATGAACTTTCTTTCCGGAGTGCTGAAATAGCGGTAGGCAACGTCGATCGTGATGCCTTGCTCCCGCTCCGCGCGCAAACCGTCGGTTAAAAGCGAAAAATCGATGGGACCGCCGGAGCGGTTGATGCGGCTCTTTCGAATCGAGGCGAGCTGGTCTTCGTAGACCCCTTTGGAATCGTGCAGCAGACGCCCAATGAGGGTAGACTTGCCGTCATCGACGCTTCCGGCGGTGGTAAACCGCAGCAGCTCTTTCCTCAGATTCTCTTCGAGGAAGCTGTCCAAGTCTGCGGAGATTTCCGCATAGCCCGCGCTCAGCATTAGAAATACCCCTCGCGCTTTTTGATTTCCATCGATCCTTCTTCGTCATGGTCGATGGCGCGGTTCTCCCGCTCCGAGCGGCGAAACGAAATCATCTCCGCGATAATCTTTTGAACTGTGTCCGCTTCGGAGCGGATTGCCCCCGTGCAGGGTACGCAACCGAGCGACCTCATGCGGCAAGTGACGCGCTGTATCTTCTCATTTGGGAGCAGTTGGTCGCCCTCGTGCACCAGGACGATTGAGCCGTTGCGTTCGACGACTTCGCGCTGCCGCGCGTAATACAGCGGAACGATCGGGATTTTCTCCGCATGGATGTACAGCCAAACATCGAGTTCGGTCCAGTTCGACAAGGGAAAAACGCGGATGCTCTCACCTTTGTTGATGCGCCCATTGAAGTTGTTCCATAGTTCCGGCCGCTGATTCTTGGGATCCCATTGGCCGTGGGCATCGCGGAAAGAATAGATTCGCTCTTTGGCGCGCGATTTTTCTTCATCGCGGCGCGCCCCTCCAAAGGCTGCGTCAAACCCTCCTGCCTCCAGAGCATCGAGCAGCGCTTTCGTTTTCAGCAACCCGCAACATTTTTGCGTACCGAGGACGAAGGGATTGGCGCCCAGAGCGAGGGCCTCGCGATTCTTATGCACGATCAGTTCGACGCCAATCTCCTTCGGATAGGTGTCGCGAAAAGCGATCATTTCCGGGAATTTGTAGCTCGTGTCGATATGCAGCAGCGGAAACGGGATTCTCCCGGGATAGAACGCCTTCTGCGCCAGTCGCAGCATCACCGAGGAGTCTTTGCCGATGGAATAGAGCATCACCGGGTGGGCGAATTCTGCGGCCGCCTCGCGCAGGATGTAAATGCTCTCGGCCTCTAATGCTTGAAGATGAGTCAACCTTGCCTGCGCTGTGCGAGGAGGTGGCGCTATCCCTGGGCGCTCCCTTGCAGCTCCCCGAACGATGTCCGTTGTTATGGATGGCACGCTTTGTCCTTTCGACCGCCAAGACACTTCAGAAAACAAAAAACCCACCTGCCAGCGATTCTGACGGTGGGTCTGACTGCGACTCGGCTAGAAACCGATTTCTAGACTAATAGCCTCCCAGCGCCAAAACGCACCTGTGCGCAACAGCAACAACAAGTACAACAGTTGTGCGTATAAACGCGGCGATAGGAGGTCAAACTCATGCTAGCTACTCTAGTGGGAAGATCGGCCCACGGCAAGCGAGTCAACGAATCATTTTTCGGATGCGATCCAATCATTTTCTTGCTACCGCCCTATCGGTCGACCCCTATCAGGTCGGCTGGCGCGGCATACAGCGTCCGATGGGGAAATGGCAATGACCAAGCTCGCCCGCGAGTCGTCCAGAGGCAGTCCCCGACCCCGAATAGGCCTTGTCCCCACAGGAAGAAAAACCGCGCGTTGCTGCGGCGAGGGGGGTGGCGGAAAGGGCCTGCGTGCGATATTCTGAGTGTTAAGAAGTCGTAAAGAAGTCCTGAGCAGGACGTCCCCCGAAACAGGAATAGGCCTATGACCGAGACGAAAACCACTTTGCCCGGAACGAAGCCCGCGCGGCCTATATGGAAGCCGGCGGGGAAGGTCCATGCCGGCGAACAGCCGTTCCATTACCCCTTGAAGCGGGAATTTGTCGAGCCGGATTGGCGGCGCTTGCCCGGCTATAAGAACGTCTCACAGGACGAGTGGGAGACCGCCCTCTGGCAACGGCGTCACACGGTCAAGAACCTGGGCGAGTTGAAGGAAGTGTTCGGAGACCTCCTATCGGATTCCTTGCTGGCGAGTTTGGAGCGCGATAGTAAAGAACGCGCGACCATGTCCATCCTGGTGCCTCCTCACATGCTGAACACTATGGATGAGAAGGACCTGTGGAATGACCCGGTTCGCCGGTACATGCTGCCGGCATTTGACGATCGACATCCGGAATGGCCGAGCCACCCTCGGGCGAGCCGCGACTCCCTGCATGAGGCCGATATGTGGGCCGTAGAAGGGCTGACCCATCGCTACCCGACGAAGGTGCTGGCGGAACTGCTGTCCACCTGCCCGCAGTATTGTGGACATTGCACGCGCATGGATCTTGTCGGAAATGATGTGCCGCAAGTAGTGAAGCTGAAGTTCCAGATACCGCAGAAGGATCGTTACCAGCAGATGTTGGAGTACTTGCGGGTAACGCCGTCGGTGCGCGACGTGGTGGTGAGCGGCGGCGACATCGCCAACACCCCCATCGGGACGCTCGAAGATTTTTGCTCGAAGTTGATGGATATTCCCAATATTAAGGATATCCGGCTTGCCACCAAAGGACTGATTGCCATTCCACAACACTTTCTGCAGAGCGAAGTGCTGGCAGGGCTGGAGCGGCTGGCCAAAAAGGCGCGGGGAAAGGGAATCGACATCGCGGTTCACACGCACGTCAACAACGCGCGCCAGGTAACGCCGCTTGTGCGCAAGGCGGTGCAGGCCCTTCTGGACATGGGTTACCGGGACGTTCGCAATCAAGGCGTACTGCTGCGAGGCGTGAACACCAGCGCGAACGAGCTGCTGGACTTGTGCTTCACGCTGCTCGATCACGGCAAAATCATGCCGTACTATTTCTATCAGTGCGATATGATTCCCAACGCAGAACACTGGCGGCTGGCGATTCACGAAGTGCAAAAATTGCAGCACGATATTATGGGTTATCTGCCCGGTTTCGCCACGCCGCGCATGATCTGCGACGTGCCGTTTGTCGGCAAGCGCTGGGTGCATCAGGTGAAGGAGTACGACCGGCAGCTCGGCATTTCCTACTGGACGAAGAACTATCGCACCGGCATCGAGGCGGATGATCCCGAGGCACTGAGTCGCCGATACGAATACTTCGATCCGGTTTACACACTGCCACAGCTCGGCCAAGATTTCTGGCGCGACAAGAGCGTGCAGCAGACCCTCTCGAAATAAGCAGCAGGTTGGCGCACAACGCATCAACCGGGGCTCAGTTATTTCATTGCGCTATGGCTATGTATTGTTTACCATTGCGCTCTTATTCGATGATTTCGGGTTGGGCAGTACTAGCCGGTTAGGCGACCATGATCCCCGAAACGACCACCTCGGACAATCCTTCACTCCCAAGAAAAATAGTCCGTCTGATGGCGGATGTGGCGCTGGTGTGCGCCCTTGGTGGCGCGTTGAGTGCGGCCGCCTTGCAGTGCGCAGAAGTGCCGGGCGAGAGCGATCCCCAACGGAAAAACGTGCTGGTTCTGATGCCGGAGAATCTCGGGTTTGAAGGACAGATGACGTTTGTGCAGAACCTGAGCGCGGGATTGGAAGCTCCCGACAAAGTCGAGTTGTACACGGAATCGATCGATTTAACCCAACTGAAGATTCCGGGAAACGCGCAGGAACTGGCAGAGCTCTATCGCACGAAGTATAAGGACATCAAGCTAGACCTGATCATCGTGGGGCAACGGCCAATGCTGGAGTTTCTGCTCAAGAACCGGCAGGGCCTTTTTCCCGGAGTGCCCATCATCTTTGGGATGATCCCCAAGGACTTTCCGACTCCCACGGTCAAGTATCCCGGCGTAACGGGAACTGTGGCAGGGCTCGATTTTGAAAAAACGGTGGAACTGGCTCTGATTCTGCAACCGGATACGAAACGGGTAATTCTAATTTCGGGCTCATCCGCCCGGGACAAGTGGCTCGAGTGGATTGCCAAAGAGCAATTTGAGGCACTCGCGGGGAGAGTGGAAATTGCCTATTGGGAGGGGATGACACCTCTCGAGGTAAGAACGCGCTATAGCAGTCTGAAGGAGGGAGACGTTCTCTTTTACCTGACAGAGTCTCGGGATCATGCTGGACGTACGTATTCTTTGGAACAGTATCTGGACCGGATCGCAACAGATTCACCCGTGCCCATCTATGGATCTCTCACACAACTTCTCGGGCACGGGATTGTGGGTGGCGACCTCTATGACACGGTAAGCGAGGCTAAAACCATTGCAGGTCAGGCCAGGCAGGTACTGGCCGGGAAAAGCCCCGCTGAGATTCCCATTGCCGACGTAGAGATGAGTAGCGCCGTCGATTGGCGGCAATTGCCCCGATGGGGTATACCCATTTCGCGTGTTCCGGCCGGGACAGAGACGCGATTCCGAGAGGCGACACTTTGGGAGAAACACAGGCTCGGGATCGTGGCAGTAACCACATTCATTGCCCTTGAAACTGGGCTTGTTTTTCTGCTTGGGATTCAGATTCGGAGGAAAAACAAAGCACGAAGCATGGTGGAGCGGCGATTTGCGACGGAAAGCGTGATCATGGAGTATTCGGAAAAACTGACGCACTGTTCCCCTGAAAATGTTGAGGGAGAGATCCAACAAGGGTTAGCCGCGGTGCGAAAGGCCAAAGAAGTAGACTGGGCGCTGTGGTTTACAGTGGAACCGGGAACCGGGGAGATCGGGAAGAATTTTGTGGCACGAAATGAGGCCACCCTGGGAGAGGTCGATCTGGAACTGGGGGCGCACACGCCCTGGCTGATGGGGCAGATCGAGGCTGGGCAGAGCGTGACCATCTCCGAACTGAGACTGATGCCGGAAGAGGCCGGAGAAGACCGACGTTATCTAGAATCCATCGGCGTGGAATCGATGCTCGAAATTACGTCCAGCTCGAACGGCGGGACGAGAAGTGCTATGGTGCTCGCCAGTCGCCAACAAGGGAAAGAGTGGTCTCGGGCGCTGCTGGCGCGTCTGGGCACGCTGGGAAACCTGTTTGGAAATGCGCTGAATCGGCGACGCGCGGAAGTGGAACTGAAGGACAAAAAAGAATGGTTAGAGATGGCCTTGGAGGCGTCGAGAACTGCGCTGTGGGACCTGGATGTGCTGAGCGGAAAAGTGCGGTGGTCTCAAAGAGACGAGTCCTTGCTCGGGAAAGCGCCGATGGAGCTCGAATTGTCCTGGGAGAAATTTTTGGAGCGAGTTCCCGAAGAAGACCGCGAGGACCTCTTTCGCCGCACAGTAGCCATGCTGGAAGATAATACGGGAAACGATACCTTCTTAACGGAATGGAGATATCACGAGCCTGGGGGAAGCGAGCGATGGGTGGTGTTTCGAGGCCAGGTTTGCCGCGATGCCCGCGGGCGCCCCCTGCGATTACGCGGGGTAAACGTAGACATTACGGAACTGAAGCAGGCGAAGTCGGAACTGGTGGAACTGACGGAGCGACTGATTCAGGCACAAGAAAACGAGCGCCAGCGCCTTGCCCGTGAACTGCACGATGACATCGGGCAAAGGCTCTCGCTGCTGATTATTGGATTGGACCGGCTACGGCATGGGCTGCCGCTTGGCCTGCGCGAGCCGCGGGAAGAGCTATCGGCGACTCTGGAAGAAGCCAACCAACTGGCGACGGACATTCATGGTTTGTCCCACCAATTGCATTCCTCGAAGTTGAAACACCTGGGATTGCAGGCGGCACTGAGAGAATTGTGCGCACAAGTCTCCCGGCAACACGGGGTCGAAGTGAACCTGCAAGCAGAATCGATCCCGGGAGAGATCTCCGAGGAGCGGGCACTTTGCTTATACCGTGTTGCACAGGAAGCCTTGAACAACGCGGTGAAACACAGCGGGTCGGCTACCATCGACGTGGAATTAAGGGCCGTGCTGAACATGCTGCGATTGAAGGTAAAGGATCATGGTTCTGGATTCGATGTGAAACACCATGAAGCTGGAGTAGGACTGGCTAGCATGCGAGAGCGCATCCGCATGGCTGCAGGGAAACTGCAAGTAAACTCAAAACCGGGAGCCGGAACGGAAATTGTGTCGGAAGTGGCAATGGAGCAGGTTGCGAGGCACACGAGTGCGCACTGAACAGGACGGGCTCGCCGAGCATGTCGGTCGTTAAGTCTGGTTGACCAGTTTCTGCTTCATCGCAAAGCGTAATAGCTCGGAATTATTCGCCAAACCGAAATCCTGCATGATGCGATACTTGTGAAATGCAACCGTGCGTGTAGCGACATTGAGGATTGCTGCGGCTTCCTTCATGGTGTGCCCTTCGACAAGAAGTTGCAGAACTTCACGCTGACGTGGGGTGAGCGTGCGAGCAGATTCGCAACGTGAGTCGCGCGAAACGATTTCGGCGATGGCATCCTGGAGGGCCGGGGTTGTGTATTTACCACCGCGCAATACTTCGCGGACGGCCTTCAAGAGCTCGCTTCCCGCGGACTTCTTGAGTAGGTACCCCGAAGCCCATTTTTGCATGGTTTCCGCGGCGATCTCTGGATCTTCATTCATGGTGAGAACAATAATTTTGATCTTGGGAAGGACCTGCTTCAGTTGCTCACTGGCATCCAGTCCATTCAGAAGAGGCATGTTCAAATCAACCAGGACCAAGTCTGGCTTGAGCTGGGGAGCGAGGCGCAAGAGCGCGCGGCCATCGGCAACCGTGCCAACCACTTCACATTCGGGCTCGAGTAGACGTTTAAAAGCTTCGGCGACAAGCGTGTGATCATCCGCGAGAAGTATGCGTGCCTTGGCCACCGTAGTCTTCACCCCAATACAGCGATTAGTTGAATCCTAGTAAAACTGGGGGCAAATGGGAAGGCAGGATACAGAGACCCCGCTGACCGTATAAAGTACCGGGCTTATCTAGACTTTCTCGGCAGATTTGGTTTGAAGACGAATCTGGTGGGAATCCCTGCCAACTTTCGAGCAACCCAACTCGGCCCAGAAATTCTCCGCCCAAGAATTTCTAGAAGCACTCCGCCCCGTTATAACAACGAAACGATTTTGCGAACCGTTCGGGCTGCTCGAAAGTGGGCACAGAGTGCGACCCGCTCTCAAACGTGCAAAGAAACTCCTGCGAGTCCCAGACGTGCCGTGGCGAAGAGGATGATGCAGAAGCAGCGCGAGGGGAACTGTCAATTCTTACAGTAGTTTGAAAGATGAGAAAGTGCACGAAAAGGCAAAAGGCTCCCAGGAGATTCCATCGTAAAGAGATCGTAAAGTATTTATTATCAATATCATGGGGGTGTGTCCGTTCCCGGCAGAGGCTCGCGGCGAAGTTCGAGTCGAAGGTTCGTTCCGCTGTCTGCTGGCGAGAGGATCGCGCAAAGAGATGCCATTTGCGGGAGAGAAAATTTGCCATCCTGCCTGTCTGAGATGCATCGAAGTTGGTGTTCTTGGTTTGAGAACTGTCACTTTTGGCAGTTGTTGAACGCGAATTAGGTCGGTTAAATACGAAGTCTACCAGCAAGTTCGGTTTAGAGATTTGGAGTATAGAATGAGTTCTCGCCCCCGCATCCTACTGGCGGATGACCACATTGGGATGCTGGCGAACGCCTCAGACATCCTGCAAAACCAGTTCGAGGTGGTCGCTACTGTAACCGATGGCCGCGCGGCGGTAAACGCGACTTTTGACTTGAACCCGGATCTGGTGGTGCTGGACATCATCATGCCGGAGCTCGATGGGCTGCATGCCGCCAAGGAACTGCGGCGGCGTGGTTCGAAGGCAAAGGTTGTCTTTTTGACGGTGCAGCAGGACGAGGAATACGTTGCCGCCGCCTTAGAGAGCGGCGGGCTGGCCTATGTTCTGAAATCTCGAATGTATTCCGACCTGGTCCAGGCAGTGGGAGAGGCGCTTGCCGGGGACATTTTCATTTCCCCACGCGCCATCTGACTCAGCGTTTGCTAACTTCTTTTTTGAAGATTCCAGGCGCGGTTGGGTCCTCCTCCGAAGATTCCAAATTCAAAATGAATCGATCCATGATGGATGTGCGCGGGAAGCTACGCGTCGAAATGAATTTCTAGTTTGTTGCATCGTAGGCGGAATCGAGCCTTCCGATGGGCAATGCTCCCTTTTGGTAGGGCCCGAGGAACAATCACTCTGTGAGATCTGGCTTCGCAGTTATACTGGGCGCATAGGAGCGGAGCCTACCCGGTGCCGTCGGAATCTACCACAAACCCCGTTCACGAACTTCGCGAAAAATTCATTCGGCTTTATGGAGCACAGCCTGTGTTGGTGCAGGCGCCTGGCCGAGTGAACCTAATCGGCGAACATACCGACTACAACGATGGATTCGTGATGCCCGGGGCAATTCAATTCCAGACCACCATTGGCATTGCGCCACGCGGCGACCGCCGGTTGACACTCCTTTCACAAAATTATGCCGAACAAGCGGAATTCGACCTGGAAGAACTTCCGCAACATGCGCGCCGGCACTGGAGCGACTATGTGGTGGGGGTGGCGCACAAACTGGCAGAGCAGGGAATCCGGTTGCCAGGAATGAACGTCTTGCTTTATGGCGACGTGCCTCAGGGTGCGGGGTTGAGTTCCTCGGCATCGTTGGAAGTAGCGACTTGCTTAGCGTTTCTTGAGGTGTCCGAAAAGAAGATGGAAGGTGCGGCGATGGCGCGGCTGTGCCAGCGGGCCGAGAATGAATTCGTGGGCGCGCGTTGCGGGATCATGGACCAGTTTGTCGCCGTATTTGGGCGCAAGGATCACGCGCTTCTTCTCGATTGCCGCTCTCTAGAGCATCAATATCAGCCGCTACCGGAAGGCGTGCGCCTGGTCGTTTGCAATACAATGGTGCACCACAGCCTTGCCGGCGGGGGATACAACCAACGACGCAAAGAGTGCGAAGCAGGCGCGCATTTTTTTTCGACCAAAGTTCCTGGTGTGAAGGCTTTACGAGATGTTTCGATCGAAGATTTCGAGCGGTATAACGCCGAGCTGCAAGAAATCGTGCGCAAGCGCTGCAGGCATGTCATCACCGAAGATGCACGAGTGATCCGGGCTGCTGAGGCGCTCGCAAGGGGCGATATGAGGCTCCTTGGCCGACTCATGTGGGAATCGCACGCTAGTTTGCGGGATGATTTTGAAGTGAGCTGTCGCGAACTCGACGCGATGGTGGAACTGGCGGTGAAAATCGACGGCGTCTACGGTGCACGAATGACCGGCGGAGGTTTTGGCGGCTGTACGATCAATGTGGTAAAGAGCGACATGGTGGAATTTTTTCAATCGAAAGTCGCGGCAGGGTATGAACTTGCCACGGGACAGCGACCCGAGATCTATGTGTGCACAGCGGGCGACGGCGTGAGGCGGCTAGCCTGATTGCCCAGGCAACGGCGAGGAAAAGGCGAGAACCGGACGAAAACAGGGAATGCATTCAATGAAAGTTCTTGTTACAGGCGGGGCGGGTTATATCGGAAGCGTAGTAACCGAGCAGCTTTTGGCGGCCGGGCACAAGGTAATCGTCATTGACAATTTGAGCCGTGGTTATCGGCAGGCCGTGCCCAAAGGAGCGGAACTGGTCGTCGGGGATCTGGCCGACAAGGAGAAGCTGGCGGAGCTCTTTCGCAATCATCATTTTGAAGCGGTGCTGCATTTCGCGGCGCTCATCGAAGCCGGCGAATCCATGAAGTTCCCGGAGAAGTTTTTCCGGAACAATACCGCGAATGCGTTGGGAGTTCTGGAGGCGATGCTGGCGGCGCGCGTAAGCCGGATCGTGTTTTCCTCGACGGCGGCATTGTTCGGCAATCCCGTCCGGACGCCGATCGAGGAGGAAGACGCCTTGCAGCCGACCAATGCGTATGGAGAATCGAAGCTGCTGGTAGAACGAATACTGGAATGGTTCCATAGAATCCATGGATTGCGTTACGCCAGCTTGCGCTATTTCAATGCCGCGGGTGCTTCTCGACCCGATCGCGGAGAGGCCCACCAGCCTGAAACGCATCTGGTGCCGCGATTGATGAACGTCGCGTTGGGTCGGCAGAAGCACATTGAAATTTTTGGCACCGATTACCCGACGCTCGATGGGACGTGTGTGCGAGACTACATTCACGTGAGCGATCTGGCCGCGGCACATCTGCTTGCCCTGGATGCGCTCGATCGTTCCGGACGGCTGATTTACAACCTGGGGAACGGACAGGGCTTCACCGTGCGCGAAGTGATTGAAGGCGTGCGGAGAGTGAGCGGCGCCGGAATTCCCGTGGTGGAATCACCCCGTCGCGCAGGCGATCCTGCTGTTCTGATTGCAAGCTCTGAGAAGATCCGGCGGGAACTGAATTGGAAGCCGAAAATTCCGGACTTGGACTCCATACTGAAAAGCGCATGGACCTGGCACAAGAATTTTCCAGATGGTTATGCGGGAAGCTAGACGAGAGCGTACACCAAGGCCTCGAGAGAGCAAGATTGTGAAGCCGCAGGAGCGCAGGGAAAATGGGGCAATTTGAATTAGACCTTCACCCGCACCGGCGATTCAATCCGCTGACCCTGGAGTGGGTGTTGGTTTCGCCGCACCGCGCGCAAAGACCCTGGCGGGGACAAGTGGAGCCCAAGCCTTCAGGGAATTCTTCTGCGTTCGACCCAACTTGTTATCTCTGCCCGGGGAACGCACGCGCGGGAGGGTTGAAGAATCCTCAATATAAAGACACTTTCGTTTTCGACAATGATTTTGCCGCGCTGCTTCCCGATACGCCTGCGGGAGAATTGCGGGAAACGGAACTGCTGCTAGCGCGAAGCGAGGCCGGCCAATGCCGGGTGGTGTGTTTTTCCCCAAGGCATGATTTGACGCTGGCACGCATGAGCGTTAATGAGATTAAAACGGTTGTCGATACCTGGTGCGAGGAATTTTCAAATCTGGCCCGCCAAGGGAACGTGCGCTCCGTGCAGATATTCGAGAATCGGGGTGCCATGATGGGCTGCAGTAATCCGCACCCGCATTGCCAGATATGGGCGAATGAGAATTTGCCGGATGAGTTGGCGCGTGAAGTGGTGACGCAGCAAAGTTATTTTCAAAAACACAATTCCGGCTTGCTAGAAGACTATTTGGCTTTGGAGTTGGAGAAAAAAGAACGCCTGGTGTGCGCCAACGACGATTTTGCAGTAGTTGTTCCGTTCTGGGCGGTGTGGCCCTATGAGACGTTGTTGGTTAGCCAGCGTCGTGTTGCTTGTCTGACGGAATTGCGAGACGCAGAGCGCAATGGATTGGCGCACATCCTCAGGCAGCTCACCATTCGCTACGACAATCTCTTCAAGACGTCATTCCCGTACACCATGGGATTCCACCAGCGACCTACCGACAATAAGCCCTACCCGGAATTCCACCTGCACGCGCATTTCTATCCTCCATTGTTGCGCTCAGCGACCATCAAGAAATTCATGGTGGGCTACGAAATGCTGGCCATGCCGCAGCGGGACATCTCCCCGGAATTGGCGGCCGAGCAATTGCGGCAATCGTCGGACGTTCATTACCTCGAAGCGTAGAAGAGTAGGGCTGAACAGACTGGTCGAAGGCGGAATGGATAAGAAATGAAAATAAACGCCTACCTTGTGCGAAGCACGGTCGTGGCAGCACTGGGTGGGTTGCTGTTTGGATTCGATACGGCCGTCATTTCCGGAACGACCAGCAATTTAGTTAAGGTGTTTGCTTTGCCGTCTTGGCTGCTCGGCTTCGTTGAAGTACTTCACACGTCCGACTCTTCGCTGCTGCTGGGCATTACCGTGTCTTCCGCTTTGGTCGGCACCATCCTTGGGGCGATGTTCGCGGGTATACCGGGAGATGCCATCGGGCGGCGCGACAGTCTGAGGATCATGGCCGTGCTCTACGTCGTTTCTTCTTTGGGCTGCGCGATGGCATGGAACTGGCCGATGCTGGTGCTGTTTCGATCCATCGGAGGCCTGGGGATTGGAGGATCATCGGTTCTCGGGCCGATGTACATCGCGGAAATTGCGCCGGCAAATTGGCGCGGCCGGCTGGTGGGCGTATTTCAGTTCAACGTGGTCACAGGCATCTTGCTGGCCTACTTATCGAATTTCCTCGTGGGCCAAGGACACTTTTCGATCGATTCGGAATGGCGCTGGAAGTTGGGAATCGCAGCGGCACCGGCGGCCCTGTTTCTTGTCCTTCTTTTCGGAATTCCGCGCAGCCCACGCTGGCTGGTGAAAAAAGGGCGCATTGACGAGGCACGCGAGGTGCTGCAGAAGATCGGGGAACAGAACTACGAAGCGGAGTTGCAGGAGATTGTGGATTCGATTGATGCTGAGCACGGGCACGCCGATGAGCCACTCTTCCTGCGCAAATACCGGCTGCCGATTTTTTTGGCCATAACCATAGGGATGTTTAACCAACTCTCCGGGATCAACGCCATCCTCTACTACCTGAACGACATTTTTGCGTTCGCTGGATTCAGTAAAGTGTCTGGGGACGTGCAGGCAGTCGCGGTGGGATTCACCAATTTATTTTTCACGATGA
>Ga0181532_10003268_pt1 | contig 14658 bp, 16 predicted proteins | sample PEATcosm2014_Bin_33_FD_119768 | JGI IMG/M metagenome (GOLD analysis project Ga0181532, IMG submission 119768) | Peatland microbial communities from MTU Mesocosm Facility, Houghton, MI, USA - PEATcosm2014_Bin11_30_metaG | ecosystem: Environmental > Terrestrial > Soil > Wetlands > Peat | place...
CAGCAGCGAAGGCCACCATCGAGACAATTGAAGAGGAGGATGTAGTCGGTCGCGCCGCGTCCCTAGGGGAACGACTAGGCCCTATCGTAGCAGCAGTGACAGATACGTGTCCGGGCTTGGTCCACGAGGTTCGCTGCGCTGGCCTGCTGATTGCGATCGAGTGGAAGTCAGACTACCTAGCGGTCGATTTCCTCACGGAGATGCTGGACCGACGAGTGCTCCTCTCACACTCGATGAATGCGGCCAAGGTGACCCGCCTCACGCCACCAGCCTTCTTAACCGATGAAGACGTCGGGATACTGGAGGCGGCACTAAGAGGTAGCTGCCGGGCGCTCGCTGAGAGGTAGAGAGCTTCTACCCGGGTATGTCGGGACCCTACATATTGGGGTCAGCCTCTAAGCGAACAACGGACTGTGACGGACTGTGACTATCAGTCTTCTCTCCGCATGTGAGGTGTGATAGTATTCCGAGCGCGACCAATCCCGTCGGCGCAGCTGCAACGAGATTGACGAGCGATACGTTTCGATTCGCGCCTTAGCGTTCGACAAGGCCGAACCGCTACCATGTGGTCGACACGCGTCCTCAGTTGCTTTCCCTGCGGTAGGCCATCATGCGGCGGAGCCGATATCGAAATCATCTGAGGCGAATTAGTTCTGGAGGAACCGATTATGGAGAAACCGAGGGAGCAAATTGAGCAATGCAATCGCATAGAACGCCTCCGCAGGATGATCGAGGACAACGTGGAGGATCCTCAACTCTTCTCGCCCCGATTCGTGAGCCGCGCACCGGTTGATCTCGCCACCCAGCGATACCTCAAAGGTCACGCGGGCACCAAGCTCAACCTTACCTCAGTTTTTTCCGACCTACGCCTTAGTGTCGTCAAGGCGGTCGAGCACGGAGACGAAGTGATAATCGACTGGAGGCTTCGTGGCAAATGGACAGGCGCACTGCCCTTCGCGCCCATGCTCAAGCCAAACGGCACGCCCGTCGACTTCACGGGGACCTACGTCTATCATTTTGTGGGTGACAAGATCGTCAGCAAGACTGGTCTGTTCGATACTCCGACCCTAGTGAAGCAAATGGTGGTTGGCGGCGGGCTTCGCGCTGAAGAGTGCGAGGACGCAATCATCAAGGTGGCTCAACCCCCAGAAATGTTTGGTACTGAAGGCGGGCTCTAGCGAAAGATCTCGGGGTTGGACAGATGATGGAAGGCGAGCATCGACCTCTGAGCCCTCGCAATCGCGATTACCGGGCAGTGTTTCGACCGCGTGCTGGCGGGGAAGGCTAGGTTTCGTCTGGGTATCTGTCTGGGATCGACGGGGTCAGGGCCTGCAATCTGCTAGGAGAGGGCCGCAACAGAGGACATGATCAGGGGCACTGGTCGAAGAAGCGCCGCATCCTGCTACCCGCTCAGTGTCATGATGGCGGTCGGTGGCCGCGTGAGCCTCGGGTGTCGAAAATACTGGACCTCCGCCAATCGGACGCCGCGCAGAGGGCTCCACAGATTCGGCCCGACGAGCGCCACCCTATTTTGCTGTTTCGTGCGGAGAGCCACACGCGCGAGGACCTGACGCTCGCATTGAATTGTGTCGAATCGTGGCGGTGCGCCAAAGCCTCGTAATGTGGAATGGCGGGCGAGATAATAAAGATAATAAACATGGCAAGTTTTGGCTCGGACGAGCATCGCTACGGTGAGCAAGGCGATCCGGCAACGACAGAAGATGCAAAGCTGGCGCAGCTGGAGGTACCTGGCCCCAGTAAACTTTACTTCAGCTGGGAGAAAGGGCACTGGTCTGTCGGCGCGCTCGATTTTGCGCATGATCGCCAAGACTGGGCGAACCTGCGCGAGGATCAACGTTCTCTGGTGATCGGAGCGCTTGCGCCATTCTTCGCGGGCGAAGAGCGCGTGGCGAATACCTTCGGCCCCATTATGATGTCGGGGACCGACGACTCGGAATTGGCATTCTTGGCGACGCAGCAGGTCGATGAAGTGCGGCACATGCAATTCTGTGACAGATTTTGGCGCGAAGTCTTCATGACGGACGCGAAACATCGGTCAACGGCAATACAAGATGCAGAAGAGCGCTGTAACACTGCTTTCACTCAGCTATTCGATCAACGCTTGAAGGACGCCGTAGAGTGTTTGCGGAGGAGCCCTACCGACGTTGAAGCCAAGATTGAGGCCATCACCATTTACCACCTGATAGTCGAAGGCGTGCTGGCGGTTACTGCCATGCACTTCGTGCTCGATTATTTTGAGAAGCGATCGATTTTGCCTGCTTTGACCGAAGGACTTCAGAACACAAAGAGGGACGAACATCGGCATATTGCCTTCGGTACCTGGTACCTGCGACAAAAGTGTCGGGAAGAGGATCGCTACGGATTTCTGGTGCAGAGGACGTTGATGGAGCTTATGCCTGTTGCAGCGGCAATTGTGGTTCCCGGTGGCACGGGTGCGTGCGATGGGCTGGACCCCGTGGAGTTCCTGGACTACCCGAGTGCGCTGGTGAGTCAGTACGCCCTAACTGCATTGTCTCGCAGATTGAAGGTAATTGGTGGGGCCACACAGGAGATCCAGCAGTTCGCCGCAAGCGGAGCATGGCGAGCAGCGCGCATGCTAGAAGCACAGAGTGGCACATCCGTCGACACGGTCGAATCGTCGAGCGCATCGCCAAGGCGCAGCTTCTGACGGCGTGTCTTACTTTTCCTGCAACGGAAGTTGCCTCATCCTTCGACACCTGACCTCAGGCGTGATCCGGGGAGTGATGCATGACGACAAACCCAGAAATCGAGCGTCAAGCCGCCTACCACGCAGAGTTGTTTACCAACCTGTCTCGCTGGGACGAAGTCTGGAAAGCTGCTGTCGACGTGATCGGCGACCAGGAAAGCGCTGTCGAATTGGGCCTCGACCAGCTGGGCCTTTTCGGACCGCGCGGTGTCTCCCTGGTAGTGGAGCGGCTCATCGCGAACACGACCGGTGAGTCCCTCGCGTGCATCGTCGAGCTTGGTAGTGGGTTTGGCGGCGCGCTGCGACATGCTGGACGCATTCTGCGATCGTCCGGTCTGCATGCGCAACTCATTGGCGTCGAGATCGTGCCGTCGCACTGCGAGGTTGCCAGAACGATTGGGCGAGCCCTGGGTGACGAAACAGCAGTAATCTTGGCGGCCGATGCCGGACATCTTCCGATTCCCTCGACATCGATCGACGCCGCATTCGCAGCCGGATCCGCTTCTTACTTTTCGTCGGTAAGCGATGTGGTTAGTGAGTGCCATCGGGTCCTACGACCAGGTGGTGTTCTCGTGATGATCGATGAAGTCAGTCTCCGGCCACATGGGGCACCTCCCGTCACTGAGGTGTTCCTTGCACACCACCCCTATCTTCACACGGCAACGCTTGAGGAGCGACGGATCCAAGTTGAGACCGCTGGCTTTAGAATCGTGGAGTTCGAGTCGCTTGCCGCGTGGGGGGAGGCACTTCTCCGACAGCGTGCGCAGGCCATGCGCTTCCTAGGAGCTTGCGCGCATCGAGTCTATGGCGCCGATGCGACCGAACGAATCATCAGTGCGCTCACGAGCGCCGCTTACGAGTATGGTCGCGGGAGCATCCAGCCCATGGTGATCGTCGCCCACCGGTCATCCGACTAATCGGGAAGTGATGGTTCTGCCGCAAATGCTATGAATTGCTCATCGCGGACTCTGAGCCAAGTTCGCGAAGGCGGCTACTTCGGATTACCCATTCCGGTTCAACTGCACCGAGGGGAAGCGAGTCTGCTGGAATGCGCGGTCGTGCAGAGTCGACTCGGTATGGACGATCCAGCGCTAGCGGTTGGCGCGGTTCGATGGTTCGATGGACACCCCAGAGCGCAGACACCCAAAGAAGGTCCACATTTTGCGGATGTTGATGTGGTGGGACTTCGGCTTCACCGCTCGTTTGCAGTCGGTTCCCGATTCTCTTTAACGAGCGATCCCGGTTCCATTTCTGACGTCACTTTGGATCCTGGGTCGCGGCGCGGTACCCAATCAGAAGGCAGAAGAGGTGGCAAACCGAGCTCATCCAGTAAAGGAGTCCATTTCCGCGCAAGGCCAATGACCGCGAAAGCACCTTCGGGCGATCTAAGGATCGGTAGAGGGCTTCCGTGACCGAGTAATCGCTCAGTCTCCGCCACATAACTGCGGACCCGGGTCAGCCAATCCCGCGCTTTACGCTCGTCCAGTCCAACGGCTTCGTTAGACAATTCGAGCGCTGCCGCTATTTCCTCACCAGGGAGACCTGCGAAGTAATCAAAAGCGACAGACATTTCGTCGAAATCGATCTCTCCTTCCCTCGCAAGGCTCCTGATTGAAAGGCAAACGAGCACGACATGCCGCGCCTGGAATGCCAACATGCCGTACTGCCCCCCGTCGATCGCACCCTCGATATCCTCCAGAGACCCCTGAACGCTCGTCATGAAGCGCAGAGCACCGTAGGCCTGAAGAGCGACCCAACGCAATAAGTCGGGGACCGGAGTCATGACTCCGTCGCACTTACTGATAACCATGCAAAATCCTCAACGAAGAATGCGATGACTTCGGGTGGAGGCGACTTCCCGAGTTCTCCTTCCCAAAACGGCTCGGCTTCGCCTCCCCCAGTTTGCAGCTTTCCTGGGAGGACGAGGCCTCGAAAATTCCAGCGACTCACTAAAGTACTACCGGCTAGGTTTCGCACTCTCATCCCGGAGTTACACCAGAGCTGCGCTGTAAGATTGCTAGCATACTTGACACCGAGTTCTTCTAACGTCGCTTCGCAGCGCGCAACAAAGTCTTGAGCCTTATGTTCGGTAGTCGGCGTCTCCATAAGCCCTTTCAGTACTTCGAGCCCATTTCCGTCACCGATTCTGCGGAGTTTCTCCGCAAGCCATTTGGGTCCAAAATAAGCCTGTCCAGCCAAGGCAGCACGACTCTCGAGCGCCGCGTGAACTGATTCAAGAAGGCGTTGTGCCGCAAGAAGCGGTTTTGTGTCGACCAGCCAACTGCCAGCCAGCCGCCTTCTAACCGCTTCGATCTGCCACCACTCGGCAACCCGTGCGACCAGCCACGGCTCATGCAGTTCTGAAAACCACCGTTCCCAGCCGTTCCTTGCGCTCAAAATCAAACCATAACCGAACCTAGAACAACTAAAGACATTTCCTAACCGCTGCTCCCATTTGTCCCGATTAACACGACCAACTAGCGAGCAGTCACGGATATCAATAACCCACGCCTGAACCTTCGACGCTCCGAAGTACGCAGTGTCGAGAAATGCTCCATGCTTGTATGAAGGGACTGGAAGGTGGGCTACTTCGTAATCCACGATGACATTGATATCAATGTCGCTGCGTTGATTACCAAAGCCTTGAAGGATGGATCCAGTCGCGATCACAAGTAGCGGACGTCCGAACGGCCCGTCAACAGAAGCGAGCAGCATCTCCTTAGTGAGACCGTACCTTGTCAGAACAGCTTCAAGTCGTTCGGCTCGCGCTTCGTCGGCATCCACTTCGCAGCCTCCTCAGGGCCTCTTTTCCCGAACCGCTCCGTCATGTTTCGGCAGCCAATTTATTAAGCATTCTGAAGGTTCATCATGGATGGCCACTCGGCAATTGGGTTGACCACTTCCCTCAGCATTGTATAGACCGTCTCGAATTCCAACAGTTCGCTGCACGCATTGGAGCAAGCTTGAGCACCTACGGCTCGCGTGACTCTCCACTAGGCATGGCCATTTTTTCAGCGTCAATTTCGACATCCTGTACTGCTGCGGTGCCCGCAATGGTTCCGTCAGCTCGACCATCTGCATTCGATATTCCACCAGTTCACGCCGCTTCTGGCAAGCGGTGCAATGAAGTCTATCACGCAGTATTGTTCTGCCATAGTCGTCTCCATATGTCGCTGGCTCGGGAAACTGTTCAACGCGTGGGCACAACCCGTAAGAAAATAGCAGGAAGAGCCTTTATTCCTGATTTTTCCTGATTGTTGATGTCTGCTGACGTGACGTATTAGTATTTGATGTGTTTTTGGATGCGAGCCCTGTCCGTCTTGCAGAGCGAATACGTGGAACGTCTCAGTGGATGGCCGGTTTGGAGATGGCCGACCGGCTACTTTCGACGGTGCGTCCTCGCTCTGTGAAAGACGCGAGAAAGTTTCTGCACCTTGACGCCTGGCTGAACGCCATCATCGGCCGGGTCGTCGCGCTGCAGATCCAGAATTCGAACCCGTTGACGATTCTGGACCTCGGAACAGGCACTGGGCTTTTCCCATTCGTCTGTCGAGTCTGCGGTCACGCCGCGGGCGGCCTGGATCTGCCCGGGGAACTCATGCGTAGTCCGGAGCGGGAAATCTTCACTATGATGCCCGCGGCATTCGACGTTGCCGTCAAGCGCTTTCCGATTCGCGCCTTCACCCGGATCGAAGGCATCGGCACCTACGACTTGATCACCGGCTTCCTCATCAACTTTAACAACCACCATAGATCCGATGAGTGGGGACGAGCCCAGTGGCAGTACTTTGTATCCGATCTCCGAACGCACCTCAATCCCTGGGGGCGTATTGCGCTGATGATGAATGCAAATGTTGCAAGATACGGCTCGGATTTGCAGTACTACGACGAGGACACCAGGGCCTTTCTGGCCTCAGTCGGCAAAGTCTACGGGGCAGCGATAATCATATCTTCTCCATCCGCAGCAGACTCGACGGCGGACGAATCGAGAGCAGAAGCGTTCGCGTGGCAGAGTCAACGAGCAATCGAAGCTCAGCTCGGAGGGCTCCTCCGTTCGCGGCCATGATGGAGTGTTTGAGGCTGCACGTTGCGCGATTGTACCCTCACAATTCCGGATGCTATGAGCAGGGGCTGCTCAGGCATTGTCGAAGTGACCCTCGCCAGAAGTTTGAGAGCATGATCTCTCACATCGAAATCGAGATTTTCATCGCATGAAACCCCAAATGTCATAACTGCGAAACGATCAGCCGTCAGGCGCCGATCGGAGAGCTCCTGGGTGCAGCGCGGGTAGATCGGTTCGTCGAAAAGTCGCAAGTGCCTCGGCTGCGCCGCTGCACAAGTAGCCGGCTCTTCTTCTTCTTCACAGCTACTGATGTTTTTATGGTATGATATCGCCCGCAGTGTGAACGGATAGTCTCAGGAGGAATAGCCAATGCCGCTCGTGACGGTTGTTGAGGTCATGCCGGCGCCGGTAAACAGGGTTTGGGAGATCGTAAACGATGTCGAGTCTTACCCGCGCCTCATGAAACATGTGCGGTCGGTGCAAGTCATAGAGAGAGGTCTGAACTACCGCGTAAGCGCCTGGGAAGTGGAACTTAAGGGCTGCATCATGCGCTGGACCGAGCGCGAGGAAATCAGTGCTGCGCAACATCGCATTGACTATCACCAGGTCGAGGGCGAAATGGAGACCTTCGAAGGCTCTTGGCAGCTCGAGCCCGAAACGGACGAGACCACCCGAGTGATGCTCTCGGTCCAGTTTAACGTTGGTATTCCGATGTTGTGCGAGATGCTTAATCCCATTTGCGAACGCGCGATCCACGACAGCTCTCAAGGCATGCTTCTGTCGCTTGCCGCGGAAGCAGCCCAACAGGCTGGTCACGATGAGAGGCGCTTAGCGTCGCCGTAAATGGGCGCGGAAGACACCGGCGGCTCGTGCTGTTCTCCGACTTCTTGCAGATGGTGACCAGCGTGAATCGCGTGCCACTTCCAGGGTTCACGGCACGGATGACTTTCGGATCCCCCCTTGCGGCGCTGAAGCTGACACTTGCTGAATAAGGTGGTGTCCAACTCTATCTATTTTCCTTCGATCCATAATAGGAATGCCGCCCATCACAGTTTCGAGAACGGAGACAGCATGGGTCAGAGTCTTCTATATTTCGACGTAACCGACTTGAACGTATCGGTCGAAGAAGGGGTAAGAATCAACTGGCAGGGGCGGGAGATTGATACGGGCCGTTTGACGATCAAACTTGGGGCGCCCGGCAGTTGTGGTGTTATCGATTATGAGGCCGGAACGGTAAGGGTCGAGTTCCGCATTCAACTCTCGTTTCCAGCCCTCGATGAGTTCTTCGATATGTTGGAAGACATGGGTGCAGAGCGGGGCGTGACAGCACCGTTTGACGGGGTTATTCGGTCTCGGGGCTCGGTGTTCGAAGAAGACCACAGTTTGCGTCTGTCAGGGCAAGGAGAGTTGGCAGAGCACCGCCTCTTCACTCCAGCAGAGATGAGGTTGGATATTCGTGCCCCCAGTCAGTGAAAATCCGATGTGAGCTCCCGGTCGGGAGCTGAGATTCGCAAAGCTCTATTCAACGGTGAACCTGTGACTTGGGGCTTCAACCCTAAGGAGAAACGTGTGGTCTTGACTCTTCCCAAGAACCTTGGTGGTCAGACGTATGAGCTCTGCATAGCGGGAAGCTATACGTTTGTGGCACGGTTTAGTGAAAATGGCATTCTCAACAAGGCTTCAAACGGCGTAACACCAGACGATTCCATGTTGAAGCCGCTATTTGGGGGCCCGACCGCATGAGGCGGTGGCTTGGCGTATGACCCGAATTATTTGCTGCCTCAGCGAATTCGAGCGCAATTAACACGAGATATACAGGCTCCGAGTATGACGAATTGCCCCACGCAGTGCCACACCGGACGGCGGCCCGGCGTAAAAAAGCCTATCGCTTGTATAGCGCACCATGGGCCTAAGAAGAGCGGCTTCTGAAGTGAGACCTCACAGTCTTAATTCGTGCCACTGTTGATAGGGCGGTTTAGGGAGGGCGGTTATGAGTGTATCTGGGGCACAACGTAGGCCGCTCGAGGAGGAACAGCTGACCGCGCTTCCTTCCACCTGTTGTTTTGATGAACCTGAGTCGGTCGTGCACGTTCTACGGATTGAATCCATTTGCAAGCAGTTTGGGAGACAGCGTGTCCTGGATAACGTTTCGTTTCGGCTTCGGCAACGCGAAGTACTGGCTTTATGCGGTGCATCTGGGTGCGGCAAAACGACGCTCCTCCGTATTGTTTGTGGCCTGACTCGGTTCGACTCTGGGTACCTGGCAGTCGGTTCAACGACGATTCGGGCTGAGGCGCCTTACCCCAAGGGACTATATGGCAAGGTGGGCATCGTCTTTCAGGATCACAACCTGTTTCCTCATTTGAAGGCAATTGACAATGTGACATTAGCACTTCGCGAATTCAAGAGAATACCCCCGGGGCAGGCATGTGACAGGGGGATGGCCGAACTGGAACGAATGGGCGTGGCGTCGCTCGCTCACCGGTACCCGTCGACTCTTTCGGGGGGTGAAAAGCAGCGAGTGGCCATAGCTCGGGCTCTTGCGATGGACCCGCTTCTCCTCTTGCTAGATGAGCCGACCGCGAATCTGGACCCTGACCGCGTTGACGAGGTGTGCGACCGTGTTCTCGAACTGGCCAGCAGCGGCACGACAATGCTGATGGTTACCCACAATATCGAATGTGCTCGTCAGGCTGCCAAAACCTTCGCAGTGTTGGAGGGAGGCACCTGCCAGGTCTCAGATGACCCGTCCATTCTGGATGGTCTTCGTCGGCGAAAGTAACCGAGATGGACTTCGGCCGGTATGTTTTCGAAGCTCCCTACTTCGGTTGGCTGTGCCGGGGAGTACTGATGACCCTGACGATCGGTGTGATGAGCGGTTTGTTGGCAATCGTCATCGGCTCCGTGTTGCTACGGTGTCATATCTCCACACATCGCACTCTCCGTGGGCTAGCAATTGGGTTTGTTGCGCTGTTCCGTAACCTGCCTCTGCTGCCTCTCCTGCTCTTCCTAACCTTCGCTTTGCCTGGAATATGGCAGCGCGTTTCAGGTCGTCCTCTTATCCGCGGCCTCGAACTGTACCTTCTCCTCCTAGGCTTGGCGCTGAACACAGGGGCCTACCTTGCGGAGATTTTTCGTGCGGGTGTCTCGGCTGTCCCCGCACAACAATTTGAAGCGGGCCGAAGCCTCGGGCTTCCGCCGAACCGTATTCGCCGTCGCATCATTTACCCGCAAGCGATGCGCATCATCGCGCCAGCGTTGACGTCACGTCTGATCCACAACATGAAGAACTCAACCCTAGCCCTGATAGTGCCCCTACCAGTCCAAATGATGGAGGTTGTCGGTCAAGCTGGACGAATTGCGGGGCAAACTTTTTCTTGGGCGGAGCCTCTCGTCTTTGCTGCTTGCGTACACTTGCTATTGGCGCTTGGGCTCGGGCGGAGCCTGAACCGCTGGGCAACCCGCGAACAAGCTCGGATTGAGGGGACACTGTGAACTTGCTTCATCTACTGGACGCATTGCTCTTTGGTTATCCTCCAGCGCCCGAGATGGTCGACCCTCACTTCCCGGTGTTTCTGCAGCGCGCAGGCGGTCTGTTACTGACATTCCTCGTCGCAGTTTTCAGTTTGACCATCGGTGCCGCGATTGGTCTTGTCTTGGCTCTTTGCCGACGTGAACCCGCAGAAGGCTTGGAGGGGGGTATTTTCAAGCTTGCTACCGGCCGTGTTGCCGCGGCACTGGTGGAAACCATCCGTGGTCTCCCAATTGCGCTACTCGTGTTGTTAGTCTTTTATTTGCCTTACCCTTTGCTCGGGCTGCGACTGCCCACCTTTGTATTGGCTGTGGCAGCATTTTCTCTCTATGCCGGGGTCTACCTTTCTGAAATTATGCGCGCCGGATTTCGCTCAGTGGATTCAAGATTCCGAAGCGTCGGTCAAGTGCTCGGCCTTTCGCCATGGCAAGTTTTCCTAAGAATCGAGCTTCCACTCGTTTGTCGCAATATGCTGCCTGATCTCATCAACCTGACCGTCACTGTGTTTAAGGATACTTCGACACTCGCGGTTGTAGCTGTGCCAGAGTTGGCATATGTCGGACGACAGATGGTGATGTCCGAGCCAGCCAGCTATGAGCTTGCGTCACTATTGGTGCTTGTGCTCTACTGGCTGCCAAGTTTCGCGTTGTCGGTATTCGCGTTTCGTGCTGAAAGATGGCGGACAAGCTTCGGGGAGGTTCGATCACGAATCCCTGTTTTTCCGGATGTCAGACTGGTTGATCCTGGGTAACTCATTCTACCTCTTAAGAGTGCTCTGGCGAGCTTCTCAAATGGCCAAGGAAGTCTAAATGAAAAAGACCCCGCTTATAGTCGTTGTTACAGCAGTAGCATTCTTGTTCGTCGGATACTATGCGGGCCGTCGCACGCTAGCCTCCACGCCGACTTCGACAGTAGCTACCGGGCACCGAATCGCTCGGGACACCTTCGACCAAGTCAAAAACGAAGGACGTGTAATTGTTGGTATCGGTCAAGAAGCCGCGCCGTTTGGTTACCGTGACAATGGCGAGCTTGTGGGTTATGACGTTGACATCGCACGCGCTGTCGTGAAACGCCTCGAGGTTTATATTGGTCGGAAAATTTCCCTTGAGTTCAAACCCGTTTCCGATGAAACGCGCATCTCCTGGGTCCAATCAGGAGAAGTTCATATGTCTCTGTGTCACACGAACATCACTCGTAAGCGACTCGCAAATGTAGACTTCACTGTTCCGTACGGTTGGGATGGCAAAGGCGTGTTGTATCGCAACGCTGGAGTCAAGCGCGATCTGGCTGAGTTTGCGGGCAAGTCCATCGGCATCAAGCGGTCCTCGTCCTCAGAGGGTGAGATCAACGCTTACTTTACAGCTCAGGGCTGGGCGCTTCCGGTTTTGAAGCAATTCGACAATCATGCTGTGGGTATTCAGGCATTGATGGATGGACAAATCGATGGGTTCACCGACGACAATTCGATCATCATCAATACGGCTATGCTCGCCGGACATAAGGTCGGCCCCGGTGGAGTGCTGGCTGTTACCGATACCCCGTATTCGCCGACTTTCTTTGGCATCGGAGTTCCCGAAAATGACTCCAAGTGGCGGGACACCCTCAATTACTGCCTGCATGACCTTTGGTTAAGCGGTGAGTTCCAGACAATCTACGACAAGTGGTTTGGGCCAAAATCCATGTGCCCAATTCCATTGAAGGATCACAAAATGGAGCCGTTCGTTCAAGGGTGATCTTAGGGGATGCCTTGTATAAGATTGGCGTTGGCTAGTGCCATAGAACCCGAGAGGCTTCTGTTGCCCCTGCCAGTGGTCCGTCGCAACAGGATTTGGCGGGTCACAGATCTCGTTCGCCGGCGCCCATCTTAATCGATAACCCCAATTCTATGAATCACATCTGGCAAAAGTGTTACGAAATCCGAACAGGCTCAATACTCCTGCCTCTGCTCAAGCGTCCAAGTCTATAATGCCAGGCCCATGGTACTAGAACTGACGGCCGGCGATCTGCGCAGGGAAAAGTGTGTGCAGTGTGATGCTCCGCTGCCCGAGGGACGAACGCGGTTCTGCTCGAACGCGTGCCTTGCACGTTTCAAGCGGGAACAAGAGCGCCTTACCTATGGGCACCGCCACCACTTTCGCTGTTCTGAATGCGGCCATGAGCTGAGCCTCGGCCGCCGACGAAAGTAGTTTCAGTTTCCTTTCTGATTTTCTGAACTACCTCTGTTCAAACAAAACTAACGAACCCGTCGCCCCCGGCGGGCGCGTCGTTCCTCGGAATCCGAGCGAATCGCAGCCTCGGGCGTTCTCTAGCAGTTTGACATGTGGCTCAGGAGAAAAGTTCTGTAGCCAACCATATCTTTATCTTTCCCAAAATTAGAACTTGGCGTCCCATGTGACCTGGAACCGAGTGTTTACAGCGTTGTTGTTGTAGCTGACGTGATTCTTCCATTGGTAGTCAAACCCAAGTCGCTCGGATCGCGTAAGTACCCTGAAGTACCCGAAGTTCACCGCTTGGTCCGTAAGATCAGTTTGCGGATCTGAGTTTACTTGATCGAATCGAACATAGATATTGTCCCTGAACGTCAAGGCGTATGTTGCGACCGCTGCGCCGCCAGCGGAATGCCTGCCCGGGACAAATGCCGCAAAGAAAATAGGGGTGAGGGAGAAAGCTGTTGACGGCATGTTCCCCGCAACGAGTTCTGTCCTGAAACCGAATCGCCGAAACGCATATTGCAAATCCACGCCAATGGCGTTTTGATCGTCCGTTCCCGACACACCGGGCGGCAACAACTGGTGCCCTACCTGCCCGGAGACACCAACCGCCAAGTGTATCGAGTCAAATCGTTTGCGCAGACGAAAATCATAGTTTACTTGGCGATTGTTGTCCGACCAAAGCCGATTGCCGTTAAATACACCCGCAAAGTATTGAAAACTACTGGAAGAGGACCCGCTCAAAAAGTCCAGATCCCCCTGCAAAAGAACTCCCCGATCTCGCTGACCCGGGAAAAAATATTCAACAATCATCGCTCGCTCAGGAGACTCTCTATCGGCGCTGGACTGCTGAGTGTCGAAACCGAACGGAAGCTTAAACTGTCCCCCAGTAATTGTTGCGTGATCAAACGGGTAATACTGCAAATATGCGTCGTTAATGAGTTGGGTAGGGCTTCCGTCATTTGCCGGCTGGTACTGAATCTCGAAACCCGCTCCAAATTTTGGAGCGATTAAGCCAGACCAGTGCATCTCAGCACGTGACACCCGGAAATTCGACTTAAAGTCGTCAATCGTGGCACCATCCCCTGGTAGCGTCGAATAACGAGCCTGCACAAAGAGCTCAGGTCTAAGACTCAGGGTGTTGTTGCGTTGGTCGCCGCCAAGCCCTGGGTCGATTATTCTCTTGATAAACCCTTCTTCGGTAGGTGCTGGCGGAGGATTGACGCCAAGAACGTCACCCTTGACTCCAACCTGGCCAGACTGTTGTGTCGAAGAGGCTTGTGGCTGCAGATTACTGGCAGGGATGGGAGTCGCCTGATCCTGCAACTGCTTGACCTGCGATGTTAGTGTCTTCAGTTGCGCTTGCGTGTCAGCAAGTTCTTGCAGCGCCACACCAAGTTTTGTTTCTAAATCGCGAAGACGTTCCTGTGACCCTGATTCATTCGAATTCCCAGCGGCCTGCGCCACTATGGCTCTCGGGCTAAATACAAACATCAGGATAAACAAACCAACAAGTTTTCTCTTCATGCTTTACCCCTTCTGAGGTGACGCCACCTCTGCATCGATGTGAGACAAGAGTGATGCGATCATTGAGTCCACGAAGGACCATTGCGGGCCGCGTCGTTCCAGGCGCAGTACGCTATGAATGGTCACAATGGTTCAGTACAAGTGTCAGGTGCCCCAGGTCGGATTGCGGAACACTACTTGGAGATTTCCCCAGTTGTCAAGCGACAGCTTACGTCGACTTATAATCTCGGCATTACCCCAGAGTATGCGGTAGGCTTCGAGCCGATTCCCGAGGGGCCTCACGGGCCGGAAATTCCCTGCTACCGACGCTGTATGGCGAGCAAGACGCGAAAATACCAGACTCATTGGAAGTAGATCTTAGAATGGCTCAACGCTTTTCGTGGAGGGGTCCCGCGAAAATGAATCCAGCTCCGCCCAAGCATAGAGCCACGAGCAGGCTGGACCACTCATCCCCGTTGTGGAGGGCGTGTGCCTATCTAGGAGTTTGTCGGAAATAGATTCTGGAGCAGAGGTACCAAACATAATAGGTTTTCCAGAGGGTGTTTGGGCTTAAGATGCGGCCATGGGAAAGTGCTTTCGTTCCGACGATCTGAATCAA
>Ga0181532_10003269_pt1 | contig 14656 bp, 14 predicted proteins | sample PEATcosm2014_Bin_33_FD_119768 | JGI IMG/M metagenome (GOLD analysis project Ga0181532, IMG submission 119768) | Peatland microbial communities from MTU Mesocosm Facility, Houghton, MI, USA - PEATcosm2014_Bin11_30_metaG | ecosystem: Environmental > Terrestrial > Soil > Wetlands > Peat | place...
CCCGCATGTGGAGTGGGCCATTTTTGAAGGCGAGTTTGAATTCATGAATTTGCCTGCCGCCATCGAGGCTCAAATCGAAATACTGGCGGAAACGCGACAGAAGCTTGAGGACGCTGACGACGTCGACACGCTTGAGGACGGTGACGACTTCGACATGCTTGATGAGCTGCTTAAGATTTGGAGGGGCAATACGAGAATGGTCTTTAACATCACCAGCGAAGGAATGGCTTGTGGACCGGTCAGCGAGACGTTGAGTGTCGGCCTGAATTTCGTTCCAGACGAAAACGCTGAGATTGGAACCGAGACCCCAAGTGAACCCGGCGAGATGATCGAAGAGGACTTCTCGGAAGTCCTTGAAGCCCACGAGATCGTTGAGGTCGGCATCCCGCGCATGACGTTTGCGGAGTTCTGCGCTACGCGCAAGCCGTGCGACGCCTCCGAGATGGAAGCCCTCAGTGATCACTTCTTTACCGCTGGCGGGCGCTGCTCGAGCGGATACGTCTATATCGACGCCTTGGGAATCGAGATAATTGATAAATCCAGTCCCAACTGCACTGGGACGTATTACCACGAGATCGCCAGCGATTGCCTAAGCAACGACCTTGCCGAACTGGAGCAGATTCTGTACCGCTACGCCATAGAGGAACACTATATCAAGCCCAGAGGAGAGCATGAGTAATTCGGTTCGGCTCGTGACCAGGGTGTGACCAGGGTTGACATGTATCCTACAAGGTGGCGGACTCGCTGCTTAGGACCCTTGCGGACGAGAGAGGCCGGTGGCTGCTTGGCGGCGACCACCTTGCGGCCAAATGCGAATTCCCTATCACGGGTTTGGCTGATGGAGAGTTGGTCAACGGCCGCTTGGACCGCACTTTCGTGGACCGCCGGGGCACCCGCTGGATCGTCGACTACAAGACCAGCGCACACGAGGGCGCTGGTCTGGAAGGTTTCCTGGACAACGTGTGCGAGCGGTACCGCCCCCAGTTGGAGCGATACCGCCAGCTGTTCGCCGGCCTGGAAGACCGGCCCATTCAGGCGGGGCTTTATTTTCCGCTGCTGCAAAGGTGGTGCGAAATCGCAGGCACCGAGGCAGCGAGGTTTGTTGGATAACCGAAGTTCAGGAAAGGCTGAAGATCGCCCCGCCCTCAGCCTCGAAACCCAGGGGCAGGCGCTTTTAGCATTTTGGAGGACCTGGAATGTCCAAGCAGAAAAGACCAGCCGAGGGCTCGGCACGAACCCAGAAAACTCCCCAAACAGGGCCGGCCCAGCGTGCAAACGAACCGGCAGAGGATCTGTTATTAACGATGATCCCAACCGATTTTGACGTTGTTCGAATCGGTTCCTACGAGACCGTGACCCTATTCGGCGCTGAACGAAAAGACCTGTTCCACTTCGTCTGTTACGAAGCGGGCTCTGGCCTGCGGCAGTACCACATACCGCACTTCCGGATTGCGTATGCGATCAGCGCGGCCGGCGGGAGGACCGAAGAGACGTTACAGTACCCGCTGGCGGACGGTTTATCGCTTCTCACGCAGAAGAGCGGGCCTCTCGGATTGCTGACTGGCGAGGTTTGCTTTCTTCTCAACGGGTCCGCAGGATCATCTATTGGCGATAGGATGATTCGAGCCGCCGAGATTCTGAACACGGCGAGGAAGCGCGTCGTCTGTGAGAACGGGCACTACGCGGTGGCCGGCGCCAAGACGCAGGGCGGAAAACCGGTGTCTTCGAGATCCTTCCTGCTGATGGACGGCATCGGTTTCGAGCGGTCGTTTCTGCGCCGCCTTTCAGCCAGGCAATTCGGCCTCTATTCGGCGTTCTGTACACATCGCGATTTCCCCTGTGCCCTGGACCAGAAATCGTGCCTCGAGGGAATGGTAAAGGCACATTTTGAGCACTTCGATGCCATTCCTCATTCTGAGGACTTTCTGCAAATGATAATGACGGTCCAGGACAAGCTCTTCCCGTACAGGATCTGGGGCAAGGACAGCAAGGTGTCGGTTGACAGCGCAATTGAGGCACTCGCGGTGGTCGTATCGAAACTGGGCCGCGTGCAACGTACCCAATGGGTCCTTCTGAACGGCATGCACGGCGGAAGTTTGTTCCTACAACTCGCCGTGATATCGGGCGTCATCACATGGGAGGATTACCGGCAGTTTCAGACGCAAGCCTACCAGCCTGATTCCCCAGAGGAACAATCGATTCGTAGCTCGGCTAGCTACATTGAATTGTTCGGTGAATTTGGCAAGGCCGTAATCAAGATGATCCCTTGCGAGGAGTGCGGCGAGCTTAAGCCGTATGACGGGGGTAAGTGGGGAAGATACTGCTGTATTTGGGTGTGTGACTCCTGCCGGGAAGAACACGAACCTAAGCGGGAAGATTACGAAAGCGACGAAGAGTACGAAGAGTGTAAAGACGAGGAAGAATGGTCCGATGATGATGGCATCGTGGATGAGGATGAGGATGAGGAAGTAGACGAGGAAGAGGAAGAGAACTGATTTCACCCTTCTCGCGGGGGGCGGCGGCGAGCGCGCAGAGGCCCTGACACGCTTAACAGCCGCCCCTGGCCACCATGTGGGTCACCCCTGCCGAGCCGCCGCTGAGTCGCACCGTTGCCGTGCTCGTGGCGTTTGAGGGGTTTACCAGCGTGACGCCGGTCACGATCCACGCCGCCCTGCTGGTCAGGTACGTCCTAATCTCGACTCTCCAGTCCAGGAGAAAGCCCTCGACGCTGCCTACGACGTCGGCAGTGGGGTATCTTTCGTGACGTCCACCGCCGAGGTGCCGCAGTAATCGCTGGCGGTCGTCGTCACGCCCGCACCCACCGTATCGCGCGCCGCTCGGCACCGGTCAGGTGGGGGAACTTCTGGTCGAGGAGCAGGCTGGCCTCATGCGCCGTCTCCTCAGGAATCAAATCCACTTGGGGCGCAGACGGTGCCTTGGAGGCTTGGCGGAGGCGCAAGTTCAGGGCGCGGCGGCGGCCACCACGAGCGCCAATGGCGCGGCAGCGGTCGGTGGGCAAATTGAAGTAGGGAGTGCCGAAGGCGAGGTTCATGGCACCTGATTCATTGATCGGGTCGCGCCCCCGAGCAAGCGCAATGTTGGGAGGCCACACAGATTCTGGCGATCAGATGGCGATACCGCCAAAGAAAAGTTGCACGTGCGACTCTTGAGGTCCGCTCGGCAAGAACACGTCAACGCGGCGTGTATTCCCGCCTCCCCACTGTTGGCCAGTGTTTCCGCACCCGGTGGCCAACGTGGCGCCTGCCATGGCCCGCCAGTCCGGTACGTGCGGGCGCGGGGGGCGAGCACTCCATCGAACTCGCCCCCGGAACGCTGCGATCAGTTGTGGTTTCTGTTTACGTCCTCGCCGCCGCCCGGGCGCGGAAGGTGCCGCTCGCTACGTCGATGCCCATCGGACGATTGGAGTACATGCCGATCGGTCCGGGTGAGCAAAGCCCTTCGACAAACACACTGCTCTGCCCGTAATCGATCTTCCCATCCGCCCAGGCCAAATAGAACGAGCGCGGCATCTCGCGGAAGGTTTCGCCGGGCACCGGTTCGCAGGATTTCGCCCACTCCAAAACGCGCTGCATGGGCGGAATGGCTCCTTCGAACATCGCCAGTTCATCGATGAGCGGATCGACGCTGGTCACCTTCTGCACATCGACGGTGCCGGAGGAGGAAATGGCAGTGTCCTGGAGCCAGGCGACCTTATTCCTCAAGTTGGCGATCTGAACCTGCAGCGCCTGCTGCCGGGAAAGTGTGCCCGGCACCGCGGGCATGATTGCGACCTCGACGCCGAGCAAATCGGAGAGTGCCTTCCTGTGCTTCTCCAGTTTCGCAGAGAGGGCAGCATGTTCTTTTTCGAGATCCGCGCGGCGCTCTTCGAACTCCTGGACTTCGGCCGCGTGCTTGGCCCGGATCGCCTCCATGCGCCTGCGCTGCGCCTCCCGAACCGCTGCGGCGATCGCGCGAAGTTCGGCCAGCCCACTATCCCGACGATCGGGTGTATCGCCGCCAGAATCCACGTCCAGCATGGCGGTGCCCGCCTCGACTTCGATCACCTGCTCCCGGTGGGCTAGTTCGACCTCCCGCTTTGCCCACCTCACGATCTCCTGCTTCATTTCTTCCGTATTCATGTGCTTCCTTCCTTTCTTGTAATCATTCACTTCGTAGTTACAAACTCTGCACTTACCGGCTCCGCCTGCCGAGCCAGTTCTTGAGCCGCGGCACCCAGCGTGGTTGCTGGCGGCGCTCATCCCGATACCACGGATCACCCCGACTCGGACCCCAGCCCTGGTCTTCCCATTGCGTGGCGGAGTGCGCCGCCGGCCCCACTTGTGCTCGCGTGGGCGCGACCCGCCTCGGCGTGCATGCCGGGCAGCACGAGGCGCAGTACAGGCGTCGGCGGAACAGCAGCCCCGTCTTATGCAATTCCGGCCTCACGGCCCCACACTTTGAGCACTTGTCATCAACGCTGCTGGCTAACTTGACGCAGTTCTCTACCATCGCTACCTCCCGTTTAGTAATCCGACCGTCGGCTGAACCAATCCTGTTTTTCGATCCACGGCTCCCGCTCGCGGCTATCGGGTTCCGGGCTCGACCGCGGGGTCTCCTGCTGTGGCCCGAAGGTGAGTTCTTCCAGACGGCACCAGTCGGCGTTGCTACACCGGTCGAGTCTGGTGCGGCACAGGATGTACATCGCCAGATTTCCCACCGCCAGGTCCAGCGGCTCATTGCGGACGCTTTTGTCATGCACCCACTCCGGTTTTCCGTTTTCGCGCACGATTCGCGACTCGGATGTAAGCCCTTGGAACCACGAGTATTCGTAATTTGGGAAATGCCAGTAGCCAGCGGGATACTCGCCGCCCGGAGGCGGCACTGGCCGGCGCAGGGCGTCATAAACCGCCTGTTTGAGGTAGGAGGCGCCCAACGTCAGGATGCGCACCCCGCCGCGCTTTCTTGCCGCATCCACCGGTGAAAAGCCTTCGATTGCCCGGTCCCATCCGTGGCCGCCTTTGGTGGGCACCACCGTCCTGACGGCGCAGAGTTTCATGCCCGCAGGGCCATAGGCCGGCTGCGCATATTTGGAGCAGAACTGGTAAACCATCTGCGGGCGGTATCCGGAATCGATGCCCACGGCCCACAGCGGCAGAGTCCCTCCATTCGCGTGGGCATAGTCTTGCTGGATCACTGCGTGCAAGACGTCCCATACGGCCTGCTGCGAGGTGTCGCCAGGAATCACGTCAGCGCCGATGGACCAGCTTTGGAGGTCGCGGCCCCAACCTTTGATCTCCACTTCCAGGCGGTCCGCTTGAACGTCGACAAACCCGGTCAAGATCAGGCATCCGGCGGGGGCCACACCCTGCTCGTAGAACTCGCGCTTGCCGTAGATCGCGTCGGCCGCCGGAGCCTCGCCGCGGAGAACATATGTTTCGGCCAGCGACGTATTGACGAACGTCTTCAACTGCTCGGGATCGTCCTTCTTCGTCAGGAAATCCAGAACGATTTCCGGAAGCTTCTTCCAAGGCGAATAGATCTCGCTGATGTGGAAGCCGGCCACACCGTTGAACGGCGCGCCCGCCACCCAGCAGCCGTTCTCCAGGGCGCGCCATCGCTGCACGTCATTCCAGGCCGCGTGGCAATGCTCGCACTCGTAATGGGCAGTCTTTGCGCGTTCATCTTTTGTGGACAGAGCGTTGCTCCACTTCACCTGCTGCCAACGGAGGACCTGAAATTCGCCGCAGGCAGGGCAACCCACGTGATACTCCCGCCGGTCGGAGCCTTTGTAGGCTTTCTGGATACGGGACTCGCCATCTACCGTCGGCGAGCAACACAAGATCGTTTTGCGGTTCCAGAATGTGGCTTGCCGCTTCAGCGCCAGGCTGATCGGGTCACCTTCCGATCCGCTAGACGCCGGGTACTTGTCGATTTCGTCGCACAGCAAGAATCGGATCGGCAACGCTGCCAAGTTGCCCGGCGATCCCGCCGCGGCGATGGTCAAATGGCCGCCCGAGAAGGATTTGTAGTTCAGCGTATTCGCGATCCTGGCGGCCTTCACGTCCGAGACCTTCTCCCGAAGGCATGAGGTATCCCGAACCATCGGAGCCAACCTGATCTTGCTGAACCGGTCTGCGTCGGAATCGCGCGGTACAATCAGCAGCGTCGGGCCGGGGTCGCGGTCAATGATGTAGCCGAGAGCGTTCTCGATGAGAACGGTTTTCACCATCTGGGTCGCGCTCATCACCACCACGGTGTGCACGCCGGGATCGCAAAACGCGTCAAAGATATCCCGTTGGAACGGCAGGGTGCGCCATTTGCCGGCGGCAGCACCTGACTCGGACGATAGAAAACGGAAATCATCTGCCCACTCCGACACCGTCATCTTCGGCGGGGGCGCCCAGTTCCGCATCTTACTTTTCACCAGATCTTCCGCTGTCATTGGATGGAGCCTCCGGCGGCGGCAAGGTCCGTCAGGATCTCGCGGACCACCTCGTCAACAATCTCCTGGCACTTGGCGGCCTCCGTTTCGACGGCGAGCCGCGGCGCGAGCTTGTGGCCGAGGGCCAGAAACTTCGACTTGGTGATATTGATCATGGCGTCGATTTTCTGGCCAACATCCGCGACGGGTACCAGATCGCCCATCAGACGTTTCAACTCAAATTGATCCCGAGCCAGGTGGACCTGTTCACGGCGGGTTTTGACCTCGGTATAAGAATGGCCGCCGAAACCGGATGGGAATGGCGCTGGCGCGGGTTGCTGGCGTTCGCCAGCGGGGGCGTGCTGATGTTCGGACCGCGTCTGGGGAATTTCCCCAGTGGAGCGTGGAAGCTTCCGGCCGGCGCGACTGGGATCTTTGCTCCGGTCCCAGGCGGCCTGGGCCTCCGCTGGATCGAGCTTCCCATCATGGGCAGGAATCCTCCCGGTCTTCACCGCTTTCGAGACAGCTTCGGCGCTTACGCCGTTCCGTCGTGCGAATTCTCGGAGGGAGATCATGCCCATGGTGTCAACCGTCAACCTCTGTCAACTTGCAAAATAGTTCCAAACGCAGTTTTCCTCCGCAACTCTTCAACCCGCGGCGCGTCGGCCCAAGATCAGGTCCCAAAAAAACGCCCGGACATATTGGGCCATCAATCATGCCGCCGGGACCTTCCCCGCGTTTCCTGTCGGGGCGGTTCGCTTGGCGCGGCGCGCTTCCGCCGCTCTCCGCTCTCGGTAATAGCTTTCCTGCACGTGATCGCGGAAGAGGCCGCGGTCGGTATCAAACAGCCATTTCATGACCTCATCAATGCGATCCGCGATCCCCGCCAGCACCGTGAGTTGGAGCAGTTGGGCGTGCTCCCGCGCATAAGCGATCACATCCCGAAGTTCCGGGAAGTGAATCTCGTCGGGACCGTCGTCGCTGAGATCGACGAATGCCATGTAGGGATACGGCGCCCGGTCGGTGGCGGCGCGGTATACGCTGATGCTGAATCCCTCCGCGAGACCGGCAGAGAATGCTTCCGCAGGAAGGCCACAATACCAGGCGTAATCTTCGCCGCCGCGGCCAGATGGATCGCCCACCGGTCCCCACTTCAACTCCGGTGTGAATTCCGGCGGCTCGATTGGTTCGAGTGCGCCGTTGACGTATTTGTAAGTGCTCATCGTTTTGCTCCTCTCCATTCCTCTGGACCTTCACCGCCGGGAATAGGCCGCCGCTCCGGTCTCCATCTTGTGAATTTCACAAGATGGGGATTGTTTCCGGATCCTATCCCCGCAGGTTAAATGCTTGAAAACACTGGCTCTGCGGTGAAAGCGGGGATAGGAACCAACACTCTCTATTTCCAGCGCGTGCAATCGCATGTGGCACACGTGATTCTTTCTCCCGCACATATTGGGGTTGGTTTCTATCCCCGCTATCCCCGCAGTCCCCTTGCTTTCATGGAGATAACCTGCGGGGATAGCCATTTCCTTTCCCCGCAAATCGGCGGGGATAGCGGGGATGGCCATGCTGCTATCAGTCATTCCGCACCACCTTCCAGCGGGCTACCTTTTCATGGCGGTCATGAACGTCCCGTTCAACCCGCACCTGGGAATCGCCGTAGCGGCGGCCAAGGTGTTCGCTGAACGCAAAGCCCAGACGCTGTTTGAAAAAGCCCTCCCGGTCCATGGCCTGGGCAATGAAGTCGGGCAGAGCGGCGCGCAGTCCTTCAGCGCGATCAGTCACCTGCGACTGCCTGGTGGATTCGTTCCAGGTCTTGTCGTTCATCCGCTCCCATACCTGCGCGACAGTGAACGGCTCGCTGTAGAAAACGGTATCCAACATCTTCAGGAACGCTTCCCACTGGATGGATTCGATGTCGGCCTGCTCGTACAGCTCGTTGGAGTTGTCCAGGAAGCCTTCAATGCCGGCGTGCTGGAGGATGCCCCCAACGATTACGGACCAATCTTCGAAACCGCCAACAGGAGTCAGCCTCGGCTCGGGCCGTCCGGCGACAAACCACGCCTGCGCCAGCGTGAGCAGCGCGGCCAGGAGTTCGCCACGATGTTTCAGAACATATTCCTTCAGCCGCTTGTGCTTGAATCCGGTGCGCTGGAACGGCTTCGAACACTTGGCATCCATCCGAATCCAATAGCAGCGCCGCGGCATATCGCCGCCCAACTGGATGTTGTTGCCGGTGGCGATCCAGGCACACCGGACGGGGAAGTTGACCGTTTCCGATTTGCCCAGGACGCGATCACCATGGGTAGTCTCGGTCAGCGCCTTGCAGAAATCCCCGTTATCCAGCCGGTAGATGACGTTGTCGATCACTACGACCGGAGACCCCTCGCGCAAGACCGAGGTCAGGACCTTCCGCCATTCCTCCGCATCGCGCGCCGCCGAGAACATGGGCGCCTCGCGGCCGATGGTGATGATGGACACCACCTCCGACAACAATGACTTGCCCGTGCCCTGCGTAGTGGCGTCGAACAGCGCCAAGGGCGTCGGACCCTTCGTGGCGGGCCGCACCACGGGCGTGAGCATCGCGGCGATGGCGTTCGTTCGGCTGGCTACGTCTACAAAGGGAAAATCAGAAATGACGTCGTGCAGCATCTCCGCGGCCACGTCGATGTGATCGGCGGTAGGATGATCGGGCAGGGCTGGCATGTTCAGGCCGTCCTGCTGCGCGTAGAAGAGGCAGCTCTGCACGTCGTAGCCGGGTTCCGTGATGACGGTGCCGTCTTCGCGGAGCGCCGGAGCTTCGATGATGCCCTGGAGCGCGGGGAACTCCCATTCCATGGGCGGCAGCGCCAGGATGTCTTTCACCATGTCCATCGGCGGCGCGCAGTTGGTGAAGCCGTCTACGGTGATTTCGTAGAAGTCGGCGGCGCGCGTCAGGCGGTTCCTCAGAATTCGGTCGGTGGCTTCGGTGATGACGTGACGGCCGTTCTCCTCCTTGTGAACGCAGACCGGTTTTCCCGCCCGGACGAAAATGGATGGCGGATTGTTGAATGCCCGCAATGCCGCGAGGCTATCGCGCGTTACGTCGCGGAGCTGGCGGTCATTTGCCTGGATGTTGGGCAGATCGGAACGACGCCGGTGGCCACCATCACCGGCTTCGTCCTTTCCGCGCTTGGAACGTTTCGGGATGCCCAGCACCACGGGGCTGGCGATCTTTCCACGGTGGTTGCATTCGGCGCAGTAGCGGCCGCATCCCAGGTCGCCCCCTATGAAAGCGCAAGTAGCCGGTCCCGCCGCGCCCATGGCCTGTTTCAATTTCTCGGCGGTTTCGGCCTCGTAGTACTTCGGATATGGCCGGCTAAGTTCGTGGGCGAGGTGGATTCCATCTTTACACCGGCCCACGATGGACAGCATCCGATACCATTCCGGCTCGGGAAGAGAAGCTGCATCGTCTTTGCAGTGGCGAATCCACGGGCATCCGGCGAGCACCCGCAGGAACTCGGCCGTAGGCTGCTCGGGCGCCGGGCCCTGCACGTGCGCCTTCAATTCCGGGTCGGCTTCAACGTTGAGAAAGTCTTCGAAGTCCGACGGGTTGTAACGGTGGCCATCACCGATGACTTCGTACCGGACCAGGACGGGCTCGGCCTGCTTCCTGTTGTACGTGCCTGGCAACCGGAGCAGGCGGCAAAGATCGGCGGTGCCATCCATGCTCCAGCCGCGGTCCAGTGCGAGGTGTTGCAGATGTTTCTGAAAAGCCTTCGAGAGCGCCTTGGCCTTCTTCCGTTCTTTGTCGGAATCGAGATCCCAACATTCCTTGAATAACCAGTAGGGCTGAATACCGCCGCCGGTGTAGACGATCACGGTGGGCTTAAAGGGGACCGCCTGCACTATGCCCATGGCGTCCTCTATGGTGGGCGGAAGGGCCAGGGCAACGTGGTTGGAGCCGGCCACGTCGATATCGGCCCAGAATCCGGGCAGTGAGATCACGCCCACTTCTTTGCCACGGCCTTTCTCCGGGCGCGCCCCTTGCAGGCCGACCGCGGTGTACACGTTGACGTGGTCGCGGAGTTGCATGGCGGTGAACGCGGCGTCGGAGTGCCAGCCGGGCCGGTCCAGGTGCGCGAAGTGCGACACGTTGCTCGGCTTGCAGAAGATGGCGAGGACGCCGCGTTCCTGGCCGTTAAATACGCTGCGCAGGAAACCGCTGGCGGTGCGAAAATCCGGCTGGGCAGCGATGTCGATGGAAATCGCTCCGGGCGTGGGACTAGCGGTCATGTCGCTGGTAGCGTTACTCATTCACGCCGCCGCGGATAGTCACAGGCGCCAGCAAATCCGAAACCGAGATGAGATAACAGCGGCGCGTGCCCCAGGCGCGTAGCTTGCCGCTGCGAATGTCACGCCAGATGGTGCGCTCCGTCTTCCTGGCGATCTTGGATCCCTCTTTCACGCTCACCAGGTCGCTGGGGACGGTCGGTATCACTTCCACGAGGAATTTCGGATTCATGCGGCAGCCTCCCTGTCTGCTTCGGGCTCAGATGGGCGGGTTTCTGCCGCTGCGGACCAGCCTTGCAATATCGTGAAGAATCCGGTGACGTTCTCCACCATCTGGCGCGCGTCCTCGGGTGTCAACGGCCGCGAAGTGCGGGGCTGCCAAAACCGGATCGTCTCTTCGAGCAGCGGCAACCGCTCCATACTGACCTTCAGTGTGGCCTATTGACTATAAATTCAAAACAGGTAGACTATAGATTGAGATGTCAACAAGAGATTGGGACCTTGGTGGATTGACCGATATCAACGGCAACCTGGGCAAGCCCGTGCCGTCCGGTCAGGTTCTCGTGCCGGGCAAGATCGAATTGGACGGCGAGGCCATACGGTGGGAATTGGCCGGGCCAGCCCGATGGCAGGAAATTTCTCGGTCTACCTTGAACGAGTTCGTGAAACTGTGGGAATCGGATTCGGCCTCCATCATGAGGTTCGCGAAGAAGTGGGGCGTGCTGGCGATGCAGTCGACCAAGGCGAAGGACACGGTAATCTACCGGCCGTGCGGCGAATCCCAGACCGAAGGATCAGATCCCATCCCAGCGTGGAAGTACTTCTCCCGCCGGGCGTGCGCCGTCCTCAACATCGCGGCCGCCCTGAGGCAGGACAAGCTTGGAGATCTGGCTGACTGGGGAGTCATCGCTTCCATCGATGACACGCCGGAATCGTACAAGGCTGCATTCGAAGAGCACAAGTACGGCATGGGTTGGTATCTGTTTCCGAAGCCTGCCCCAAATCGCAACCCAGTCGAGCAGGGCAGGCGGGTGATCGCAACCGAGGTTGCCTCGTGGTTGAGTTGCTGGAGAGCGGGGCGCATGCAGGGCCTCTCGGATTTCGCGGTGCAGTGGAATCAGGACAACGCACGATGGGAATTGCAGGTCGATTACCACGGCTTCCTATTCGCCGCGCTGGGCCTGCAACTCGCCCTAAGCCTCGCCGGGGCCGAAAGCCTCTACACGTGTTCCGGATGCGGCTTCCCATATGTTCGGGAACTGAAGCGGCCGAAACCTGGGACGGCGAACTACTGCCCGAAGTGCAGTGCCAGAGGCGTCGCCAAGCGACGGGCTGTTGACACCTACCGCGAAAAGATGGCTGAGGCGTTGCGGCTCGAGGCGGCGGGCACCCCCGTCAATGAGATTGCGGAAAGGATGAGCACGCCCCTCCCCCGGATCAGAAAGTGGTTGGGCAAGGAAAGCCCGGCGGGAAAGAAGCAACGGAAGCGTAGGAGGTGAGATGAAGAAAAGAACAGAGTTCCAAACCGACACCGGATCGGCCGCCAGCGGTCGCCATCCTGCCGTGATTTACGCGCGCGTCTCCAGCAAAGACCAGGAGAAGGAGGGCTACTCGATTCCGGCGCAATTGGAGCTGCTCCGCGGCTATGCCGGTGCCCACGGCTTCGATGTGCTCAAGGAATTCACGGACGTGGAGACGGCGAAGGCGGCGGGCCGCACCAGCTTCGGCGAAATGATCGCGCTTCTGCAGAAGAGCAAGTCCTGCCGCACCGTGCTGGTGGAAAAGACCGACCGCCTCTACCGCAACCTAAAGGACTGGGTGACCATCGAAGAGCTCGGGCTTGAGATCCACTTCGTGAAGGAGAACGTTATCCTGGCTCCCGACTCCCGCTCCTCGGAGAAGTTCATGCATGGCATTAAGGTGCTGATGGCCAAGAACTACATCGATAACCTCTCGGAGGAGACTCGCAAGGGGATGCTGGAAAAGGCGCGGCAGGGCATCTGGCCGTCGTTCGCGCCTCTGGGCTACATCAATGTGGACGGCACCAACGGCAAGCGCACCATCGTGCCCGACTCGAATCTGGCACCGGTCATCACCAGGATGTTCGAGCAGTACGCCACCGGCAAGTTCTCGCTGAAGCAGATGGCCAAGACAGCCCGCGCCGACGGACTGGCCTACCGGAAGAGCGGTGACATGGTGCCCACCTCCACGGTGCACAAGATCCTGCGCAACCGCATCTACTCCGGCGACTTCGACTTCGACGGCACGATGTACCACGGCGCCTACGAGCCCGTCGTCTCCCGCGAACTGTGGGATCAGGTCCAGGCCATCCTCGACGGCCGTGGTGCCAAGAAGACGCGCAAGGTGAAAGAGCAGTTCGCCTTCAGTGGTTTGATCACGTGTGGCCACTGCGGCTGCGCCATGGTGGGCGAGATCAAAAAGGGTCGCTACATCTACTACCACTGCACCGGCTTCAAGGGGAAATGCCCGGAGCCGTATACGCGCGAGGAAGTGCTGGAGGAGAGATTCACGGGTTTGCTGAAAGGCATCGCGTTCAGTGACGAGACGCTGGTCTGGGTGCGGCAGGCCCTACGCGAAAGTCACCGGGACGAACGCCAGTTCCACGATGATGCCATCGCCAAGCTTCAGCGTGAGCACCGCCGCCTCCAGGACCGCATTGACGGCATGTACGAGGACAAGCTGGACGGCCGGATTGCCAACGACTTCTTCGACACCAAGGCCGCGGAGATGCGTGCGGCGCAGACGGCCATCATTCGCGACCTGGGGGCGCACCAGACGGCCAACCACAGCTATATCGAGGAAGGCGTCCAACTCCTGGAACTGGCGCACAATGCGCACGCCCTGTTCGAGAGTCAGCCCGCAACGGAAAAACGGAAGCTCCTGGATTTTGTACTCTCGAACTGCACGTGGAAAGGCGGCGAACTGACCGCGAAATATCGCCAACCCTTTGACGTGTTGGCAGTTGCGGTCGCGTCGGAACTACAGCATGTGGGAGGGGGATCGGCGGAAACAGCCAGAAATGATATTTGGCTCCCCAGGTAGGACTCGAACCTACAACCCTTCGGTTAACAGCCGAATGGCTTACAGCCACCTCGTATTGCAAACACGCGACTTACACGCACGAAAAGTGATTTCTGGCGGAAATTGGGGGTACTCTGGGGAGGCATCTAAGCTTTGAATCATCGCGCGCTGCTCTTACAAAAGGATACGAATCCGCGGCAAGGTGCCCCCGAATGGCTGTTTCCCGGATCGCCGTTTCAGGACACCTCGAGTGGCAGAAGTTCCGAGATGGCTGCACGTCAACTTGAATCAGCCCTTTCCGGCGAGGGATTTGCGGAGGGCGGCGGAGGCAGTGCGACCCATCGGCGGGCGATCCTGAGGTTTTGGCGCGTTTGGCTTCTGCGGATCGTCTATCAGCTCCCCGGACCCGGCCCGCTTCATCCCCGCGCTGATCGGGCTCGCCATCGTGTGGGCCTGTCTCCGGCGGCGGACCGCGGCCCACGCCCGGTCGGAGGAAGCCGAAGTCCAATTCGAAGACGTCGCAGCTCCCGCCGTTCAGATGTTGGGCTTGAACCGCGACGGCGCATGACCGATGGACCTGCACACCGAAACGTAATTCGTGACACTCCGTACGTCGGCAGTTTGATTGAGATGAGTCGGCGGCCGTCCCAGTCCGCTAGGTGCTATTACAGTGAGGTGAGGCAAGCCGTGGTATCTCCGCGGCATGCCCGGTCCCAGGAGAACTGAAATGAAGGGGTCTCCTTGACAGGAGGACAGTCATGAACATCCGTTGCTCTTGCTGGAATGTGGGAATTCTGATGGGAGCTGTTTTGATCGCGTGCTCGCCAGCCGTGGCCGCAAAGGCCGGGGCGGCGCGCCCAGTTCGCTCGCCCGACGGGAAGATCGTCATCACCATTCACACCGACGCCCCGCTGGGCTACA
>Ga0181532_10003270_pt1 | contig 14655 bp, 9 predicted proteins | sample PEATcosm2014_Bin_33_FD_119768 | JGI IMG/M metagenome (GOLD analysis project Ga0181532, IMG submission 119768) | Peatland microbial communities from MTU Mesocosm Facility, Houghton, MI, USA - PEATcosm2014_Bin11_30_metaG | ecosystem: Environmental > Terrestrial > Soil > Wetlands > Peat | place...
CATCGAGCGTCTCTTCTGGCGTGAACGGACGATCGTAGGTTTCTGCCCAAAGACTGGAGCCGGCGTTGGCGTCGACAAGTTGCACCGCCATGCGAACTTTAGCTCCCGCCTGCCGGATGCTGCCTTCCATCACATAGCGGGCGCCCAGTTCCTTCGCGGCCGTGCGCACATCCACGGTCCGCTGCGCGTATTGCGTGGTCGATCCGCGCGCGACGACGCGCAAGTAGGAGAACTTCGACATGTTCGTAACAATGTCATCAGTCAAACCGTCAGCCAGCGCTGCAAGGTCGGCGTTTCCTCCGCTGTATTTGAAGGGCAGCACCGCGACCCAGAATCCTTCGTCGGCGCGCGCAGATCCGGAATCTCTTGCTGCCGCAGTGCGCGTCGCTGCCGTTGCTGGAGACGACATCTGCGACGCCTGCCGCGACAAATCGCGAAATTCATTGCTGACGTCGCGCGCAGTCTGCAGGCGGTGACGCGGGTCCTTCTCCAAACAACGGCGTACGATGCGAGCCAGATCGCTGGGCAGATCCGGACGTGTGTCGGTCACCGATGGTGGATTGTCACGCAGAATCGCGGAGACCAATTCCGCCGAAGATCTCCCCTCAAACGGCCGCCGCCCCGTAGCCATCTCGTGAAGCAGGACTCCCATCGAGAAAATGTCGGTGCGGTGGTCGAGCGGGCGGCCCGACGTCTGTTCCGGAGACATGTAGGCGGGCGTCCCCATGACCACGCCGATTTGGGTGCGGCTGTCCGAGGTCATTGTGGCGTCGCTCAGGTTCGCTGCGCGAATATCTTTCGCTAGTCCAAAGTCCAACACCTTGACGCGGCCGTCGTTCGAGACCATGACATTAGCAGGCTTCAGGTCGCGATGTACGATGCCTTTCTCATGTGCCGCCGCCAGCGCATCCCCCAGAGCGCTGGCGATCTCGACGATCTGTTCGAGGGGAAGCCCGCCCGCGCAGATGAGCCGGTCAAGCGGCTGACCTTCGACCAGCTGCATGGTGAGGAAGTGGACGCCGTCGCATTCCTCGACCGAATAGATGGTGACTATGTTGGGATGATCGAGTTGCGCGAGAGACTTGGCTTCGCGACGAAAACGTCCCAGTCGCTCGGGATCCTGTGCCATTTCGGCGGGCAATACTTTGAGCGCGACATCGCGGCCGAGCTTCGCATCGGTGGCCCGATACACCTCGCCCATTCCACCGGCGCCGAGCGGGGATTGAATTTCGTAAGGCCCAAGTTTTGTGCCAGAAGGTAGGGCCATGCGTAGCGCAATTATAGCCCCTGCAGCACGTTGGAGAGGATGCGACGACTCTGGGTGTGTAGTCGGCTAACCTTACCTGGGGATTACTTCCCGCTTGCCCGTCTTCCGCCAATAATTGTTGTCTAGCGCGGTTTCCAAACTGACTCAGCACCAAGCGCGACCAAGCGCGGACTTGCCTTGACAGAGGCGGTTCCGTTGGCCTACGCTGCGGGCCGATAGGCAGGCCAGTCAGCCCAAGAAAGGCAGAAGGAATGAGGAGAGATCGAGCGAGGGTAAATTCTCGGGTGCGACTAGCCTGTTGTTTCGTCGCCCTGATGGTCTTGGCACCGGCCGCGGTCAGGGCGGCGGATAGCTACGAAGTAACTCTCGAGCGAGACATGTCTGTAAAGATGCGCGACGGCGTCACCTTGCGTGCAGATATTTGCCGACCAAAGGCGGATGGCAGGTTTCCGGTGCTGTTGACACGCACGCCATATGACAAGAAGGGAGTCGTAGATTTTTGCGTCAAGGGTGCGGCACGCGGATACGTAATCGTCGCGCAGGATGTCCGCGGGAGATATGCCTCGGAGGGTGACTGGTATCCGTTCAAGTACGAATCTCAGGACGGCTACGACACGGTGGAGTGGGCGGCGACGCTTCCCTACTCCAACGGAAAGGTCGGAATGTTCGGTGGCTCCTACGTTGGCGCAACGCAGTATCTGGCGGCCATTGCCCACCCGCCTCATTTGGCGGGAATTTGCCCCAACTATACGGCGTCCAACTATCACGATGGCTGGGTCTATCAGGGCGGTGCGTTCGAGCAATGGTTTAACGAGTCGTGGACGACGGGTCTGGCGTTAAACACCATCAGCCGCCACGCATACTCGGCCGGTGACGTGCTTAGCTGGACACAAAAGTTGCCGCTGTGGTCATATCCAGTGCTCGAAACGCCTCCGGCCGCGGGATTGGCGCCGTATTTCACCGATTGGCTCGCGCATCCCAACTATGACGATTATTGGAGGCAGTGGTCGATCGAAGATCACTACGCGCAGATTCAGGTTCCGGTATTCAGCTTGGGCGCGTGGTACGACGTTTTTCTAGGCGGGACGTTAAGGAACTATGCGCGCCTCAAGAACGAGGCAGGCACGGAAGCGGCGCGGCGCGGCCAGAGGCTGATGATCTACGTTGGGGGTCATGCTGGTGGATGGAGTGACAACAAAGTTGGCGCCGTCGATTTTGGAGATAAGTTGCGGTTCGATCTGGAAGAGGTAACACTGCGCTGGTATGACAGTCTCCTCAAGGGAACGGTGAATGGGTTAGACCGTGAGAAGCCCGTAAGAATCTTCGTCATGGGCAAAAACGACTGGCGCGAAGAAGCTGGCTGGCCGCTGGAACGCGCACGGCCGACGCGGTATTACCTGCGCTCGGCCAAGCCGGCGAATGGTCTGGATGGAAGCGGCGCGCTGAGCCCTGCCGCGCCTGCTGAGGAGAAACCCGACCAATATGTATACGATCCAAGCGACCCGGTACCCACGATTGGTGGGCCTCTCTGTTGCGGACCGCTACCGACAGGGATCGGCCCCGAAGACCAACGGCCCGCGGAAGCGCGGGGCGACGTGCTGATATTCTCTTCGCCAGCGTTTACACAGAACACCGAAGTTACGGGTCCGATTTCGCTCGACCTGTATGTCAGTAGTTCTGCGGTCGACACAGACTTTACGGGGAAACTGGTTGACGTCTGGCCGAACGGATTCGCTCAGAATTTGACGGAAGGCATTCTGCGCTTGCGGTACCGGAATTCGCCGGAGAAACCGGAACTTGGGAATCCCGGGGAGATCTATCACATCAGCGTGGATCTTTGGGCGACGAGCAATGTTTTCCTGCCAGGGCACAAATTGCGGCTCGAGGTTTCCAGCAGCAACTTCCCACGATTTGATCGAAACCTGAATACGGGCGAGGATCAGGCGCGTGGAACGCACATGGTTCGAGCGACAAACCTCATCTACCACGACAAATCTCGGCCTTCGGCTCTGGTTCTCCCGATCGTGCCTTAATTGGCAACTGAAGGATACCTCCGCCTGGATGGTGAAGCCCGCATATAGTAGAAAGGGAAGCCCGGTCCGGAACAGGCAAGCCGTGCTAGTCGCTTGAGCGCTCGTGGGATTTCGTATCGCATATTGGTTCTGGCTGGATGGTCGGCAAATCTTCCCTTGGGATTACTTCGTGCTTGCCCGTTATACGGCCCTTATCTTGAAAACCTATACTGCGAACTGCGGTCTAGAGTCCGACCGGCCTCAGACCGCTGCTGAATACGGAGCAATTTCGACCGGCATCGCTCCGCCGCAAGAAATGGACAATCTTTTGCCTCGCGACATACCATTCAGCTCAGCGGGAGAGAATTTGGAGGTCTTGGCATGGTTTTGGAGACGTACAAGCGCACTCTGGCGGCCGTCCTACTCATTCTCGGCACGGCATCAACGGCAAAGCAAACGGGCTCTGCGGTAGAACAATTTCAGAGCTTGCAAGTGAAGCTACAAGAGTCGCATAAAGGCAATGATTGGCGCTCGAATCTGATTAGCGCAAATGAATTGAAAGAGCTGCTGAATGAGGCTCCGGACTCCTTGTTGGAGGTTGCCCGTGCGAACGTGCAGGTTGGGGACCTCGATGCGGCGTTGCGCGAACTGGAGCAGTTCACCCGCATGGGTCAGTCCACCGACCTGCTCGCAACCTCTTCGGACTTTGCCCCACTTCTCAAGAACGCAAACTTTGCAAGAATCCAGAACGCAATGAAAGCAAACCGCAGCCCGGTTTCAACTGGATCAACGGCCTTCCAGTTGTCCGACCCGAGCTTGTTGGCCGAGGACGTGGACTACGATCCGCACACCCGGCGATTCTTCGTTACTAGCGTGCGGGAGAAAAAGATTGTTTCGGTGGAGGCCAGCGGAGCCAGTTCTGATTTCGCAAGAGCGCCCGATAACTGGCCAATGCTGGCTGTCAAGGTCGATCCCTCACGTCGCTTGCTGTGGGCAACCGAGGTTGCGATGCAAGGTTTTAACTTCGCGCCTGAACCGGATTGGGGCAGGTCAGCGGTACTCTGCTACAACTTGAGAAGCGGCAAATTACTGCGGCGTATCGACGGGCCACGTGGAAGCGCCCTGGGCGACATGGCGTTAATGGCGAATGGCGATGTCATCGTCAGTGACGGAGACGGAGGAGGGGTGTACCGGTTACTGGTGAAAGGTACCGTATTGGAACGCCTGGACGACGGGGATTTCATCTCCCCCCAAACCCCGGCGACGCATCCGGATGGAAAGCATGTCTTCGTGCCTGATTATGAGCGCGGGATCGGTGTGCTGGAGATTGCAACGAAGCAGGTACGGTGGCTTTCGATGGAGCGCCGGTTCGCCCTCAATGGCATTGACGGGCTGTATTTCGACCACGGAAGTTTGATCGCCGTGGAGAATGGGACATCCCCCGAACGCGTTGTAGTCTTCACTCTGGACGCGACGCTCACAAGAATCGAGTCAGAGACCATTATCGAACGGTCAACGGACACGCTCGGCGATCCCACCCACGGCGTGGTCATCGAAAACGAGTTCTACTACATAGCCAACTCCGGATGGGATTGCATCGATGACCACGGGAATATGAAGCCAGGAGCAAAACCATCTGCACCTCGCATTATGCAGGCGCGGCTTCAACGGATTTGACGTTTCGAAGCGGTGGGCGGATTCGGACTCAGTCCAAAGGAGCGAGGAAGTAATATCTTGATAGTTTTCCTGACAAGCTCTCTTGAAGATGCAGACGGAAAACGATAGAAACTCTCGTATTGTCAACCCTTCCCTTACAAGATTAGGGACGAGTGGCCCGTGACTCGACCAGAATCAGACCAAGCAGTCCCGGCCATGAGTGCAAAAGGCGGATTACATCCGCTATGCTAGCGGAGCAGTGGGCAGCCCCGCCTCTCATCTCCGAATGCGGAGGGATGTTGGATGAAACGTTCTCACTTAGCTGCCCTGCGCTTTATCATGCTCACCACGGCAATTGGGTTTGCGACAGTCCAAGTCGATCAGAAGCAGCGGGTACTCCAGATGTGAAATCGTCCGTGCAGACCACAGGCGCAGCGGCTCAGATTCCAGAGCCAAAGCCGGGGCCGCAGATAGAAGGATTGCGGCAAGGCCGGGAAGGGATCTGGTCGATCGATCAAGGAAAGACTTGCCCCCGATACAGCTTCGCCGAGCGGCGCCACGGGCGAGGGGAGGATCGTGTGGCGTTCGAGGGGCGTCTCGACCCGCCCCGATGTCTCCGCCCAGCCTGTCTCGTATATGTCTCCCTCGAATCGACAGGCCAACCGAGCAGCTCACAAGACGGAACTCGAACCGCAGAAGAGATGTTATTTGCCATGCCATCTACTTCAAGGTGTAGCGTGCCCCACGGCCTTTACCGACTTGCGTCAGGTAATTATCGTTCGCCAGCTTCTTTACGTGCACCTTGATGGTGTTGCGGTTGGCGCCTGTGAATTCCTCGATTTCTTTGACCTTGATTTCGCCATGCGTTTTGGCGAGCTCCAGTATCTGGTGCGAAAGGGACGAACGCAGACCCTGCGCGAAAGCGTGTCGTATTGCCGACCCGGATTCCCCGCCTCCCGGAGCACAACTCTTCGGGAGTTCAAGTCCGCCGCCAGGCTTACATGATGCCGCCAAGCATCTATCGGCGCCGGGGCAATGAATACTTGATTTGTTGGTTTGAGGAAAGACGAATGATTCGGACCGGGGAGATGCGGCCTCTCAGCCCGTCAGCCGCCCCGAATCACGGATTTCATGTGAATCTCCGGAACTACTTCCTGTAGGCGTTCCACATATCGTCGATAAACGTGTATTGCGGGAATTCCCCCTGCAGCCAGTATTGCGTTTGTCCCTGGCGCTCCCAGTTTGCGCTGTAGTCAAAGCCGGTTTGCGCCTGGATGTCGGCGACTGCCTGGGTGTCGTCTTCATACATCCAGCGATCGACGTAGTCGAAAAAGGCAGGATAGTTCCACACGCTTTCCGTCTTCATGATATGCATGGAGAGCGCTTCACCCACCCATGAGACTGACGTGCAGCACCGTCGATACGCTTCGCCGAGCTGTTCGTTGCCGTTCAGCAACTGCCAGTTCACAGGCTGCAGTTGCTCATAGGGCCCGTACAAGCCGGGGCTAACGGGCGTGCCGCCGGAGTCGACCCCGTAGTGGCCGCCGTAAATCACTGTGGCGCCTTGCCAGGCTTGCTGATAGCCCCCGGGAATCTGGTTCACGTAGACGGTTTGCATGTCCTCACCAAACTGATTGGGATAGGCAGCGGACACGTTTTTCATGCCGCTATTGTTCAACAGGATTCCGGCGAAAATAATGGGCAGTTTTCTGCCACTGCGGTGACCGCCAAAAGCCGGCCATCCCACGCCCGCTTGCAAACAGCCATACAAGTCGACGCCGTATTGCACGAAGTAGTTCGTGAGGTTCACTTTCTGATCGGCGGGGAAATTTAGCGTGAGGAGCAACGACGCGTAAGAATCGGCGAAGGCCACGTGCTGGCCGTAACTGGGCATGTAGTCGGCGGGCGCGTCAAACAGAAACGGGTTGGTATCGATCCAAGGCTGGCGGTATAAGGCTTCGAACTGCGCCAGCGTCGGAGTGCCCGATGGATTGGGCGGAGTGAGCGACGGAAGGAGGTCTCTCTGTAACGAGTTGGCGTGATAGATGGTTTGGCTTCGGTCGCAGTAGGACGGACGAAAGGCGTCGGCCGAAGGCGCCGCCGAAAGAACTGTCAGCACCGATGCGGACGCTACCGGACTCGCGCTCATGTCTGACGCACGCATAACTTCAGGCACTGAATGGATTTGCGCCAGGCTGATGGAGGAGACCAGTGAATCTCCGGGCTTCAAAGAGATGGGGGGATAGGATCGCAGAGACGCGTCGAACCACCAGGACTCGTCAGTTCCGTCGTTGAGCCGGGAATCGAATCCGCTTTTGCCGTCGGCGGTCGGTAGATTCAGAACCGAGCCATTCTGGTAGGGCGACGAACCGGTGGGTGCGGGATCGATGGCCGTGATCGTGACCGGGCCAACCACGTAATAGTCGCCATTCACAAACTGCCCGACGGGGACGGACTGGCTGAACGTCCAGGTAATGCCGTCTTTCGAAACGGAAGATGCGGTTCCCGGCGGAGGGGGTGGGGAAGCGTTGGAAGTCGGAGCCAGAGAACTGCCGGAGCAGCCGGCGAGGCTCAACGTTAACAGCACAAGCGGGACCAGAACAGCTGGTTTCCTATTCCCCATAAACACCATCGTGGCAAACAATCCGAGCCCTGCCAGCATGCGGTGTCTGGGGCCACAATCCAAGTATCGAAGGTGCAGGCTCAAGTGGACGATGGAGGTACAGGTGAGTTGGACCAGAGGGAGCGGCACGAATTCCCGAAGGGCTATAATCTACTTTCTGATCGCGCTGGCCGCCATCTGTCTGCTGATCTGGGTTGCGCGCAGTAGCGAAGAAAGACGGGGCTCGCAGGCGTGATGCAATTCACCGAGATATTCTGAGCGGCGCTTTCCTTTCCTAGCAATTTCGTGAATGCGATCACTCCTGCTTTGGAGGCGCTGCAGGCGGAGGCGTGCGCATTGCCTTCCTTGCCTGCGATCGACGCGACGTTCACGATTAGTCCGTAATTCTGCTGAAGCATGTAAGGTACAATCGCGCAGCAACACAGAGCCACTCGCTCCAAGAAGCGTTCGTTGTCTTGCTAGAATCTGTTTACATCAACTCAGAAAGGAACTCTCCCCATGCTCTCTGCTGGCAATCCATTCCCGAATTTTTCGCTTCCCAATCAGGACGGCAAGACTAACAGGCTCTCCGATTTCGCCGGTCAGTGGCTCGTTGTCTACTTCTATCCGAAGGACGACACGCCAGGCTGCACGATCCAAGGCAAGTCGTTTACGGCTACCAAGGCCGATTTCGACGCCGCCGGGATTAAAGTCGTTGGGGTTAGCGCCGACGATGTCACCTCGCACAGGAATTTCTCCCACAAGTTCGCCTTTACTATCGACTTGCTCTCCGACACCGACTCCACGCTCATGAAGACGCTCGGGATCGGCCAGGCGGAGTGGAAGGGGATAACGTTCTGGGAGCGCACCACCTTCGTAGTCGATCCCAAGGGCGTGATTCGCAAGGTGTACGAAAAGGTGAACCCGGAAGGGCACGAGAAAGTGCTGCTCGCCGACATCGAAGGGATGAAGGCGAAGGCCGCATGAGCGATCGCCCTCGGCAGCCGAAGAGGCTACTGAAGAAACTTATTCAGGGCCCAAACGCGATCGAAAAGGAATGTGGGAGTTTTCTCGGAGGCCTTGCGAGCTCGCGCCCCAGCAATCGTCCATGCTCACAGTTTCCCCGAGTGACCGTATCTTCTATTTCTTGCCGGGGAGGGAGTGAGTGTGGAAAGCGACATTCCAACTTTTCGTGGAGTGGGTGGACCGTGGCGGAATCACGGGATCGAGGAAGACGCTACCCCCGAAGCGTGGCGCCGAGATCCCCGGCGGGTGTGGGAGTTCTATTCCATGAGGCGGCGGGTTGCTTTAGCAGCCAAACCGACTCCGGCGCACTTCGCGCTCGCCAAAATTGAAGACGCATTGCAAGACCTCCTTTTCGTCTGCCAGAACGTAGATAACCTTCACGAGCAGGCGGGGTCGAGACACGTTGTCCACATGCATGGAGAGCTTTTCAAGAGCCGCTGGCGGTAAATCTCTCACCCGAGCAGGCGGGAGCCTCTCTGCAGCCGCAGCATTCGAGCATATCGAAGAATGCCCGCTTTCTGGTTCGTACACTTCTCGCCCGCACTCTTCATTCAGAGGCATCTTCTTATTTGCGCAAAACAGGGGCGAGGGGTGGGGCCGCCCGGCTCCCCCCACCTAATTAGGTCGCCTCTCAACGAACTCCTGTTGCCGGAGAACGCCAACCATGAATCATCGTGAGCTGCGGGGTGGTGAACTGACTGCTCATACCGTCACCTCGAAAAGGTCTAATTTTAGACGGATTGGAAAAACGGGTCCGAGGGGCGATGTCGGCGCTGGCAGGAGCTCTTCGGCATTGTGTGTGATCGCCGTCATTGACAAATCACTCCCCGCTGGAACATCATCCCGCTGTCCTAGGCCCTTCATGCCAGAAGGGCACCTGCGCTCGCTCCTTCCGCTTGATCCTTTCTCACCGCAAGGGCAGGATTACAGGCCGCTCTCCACTGGCTGATCCGTCGCGGCTCAATCGACCCGTCGTAGAGTCATCCACCGGAGGGACACCATGCGACCACTTCATTTTGTGTGCCTGTTAGCAATCCTCGTCAGCGAAATGGCGCTGGCGCAGCAGAATTCTGCTTCCTCGATTAATCAGACCGCTATTCATCAGACCGCGAGAGTTGTGTCTTCGATCGGTTCGGCAATCCTGCTTTATGAAATTGGCGGGGCCGAGGCAAACCTGTCGTTCACCGGCGAGTCAGTGCCCGGCCCGTCGGCGGACTTCGGCCAGCAACGGATCTTCTCCAGCCTTCTCGCGGACGTTCAGATACGTGCGATAAGAGCTCACGAACTCCGGGCTTTTCAGCCCTTCGCGGACGCGGCCCTGATAGTAATAGACGGATGGAAACTGTCCGTATGTTGGCACGTCGTCCATGAACAGTTCCAAAGCTTCACCACGCCGCCTGATGCAGCGGTCGAATTCCGAATCTGCTTCCACGAACGCCCCGGCCTGAAGATAGGCGCGGCCGAGTTCAAACCGCCCAATCCACGTGTCGAGCAGGTTATTGGCGTCGGTGAATGCTTTGACGGCGATGGGGATTTCTCCTCGACTTAAGGCCAACTTTCCTTGAATGATCCTGGCGTAGGCTTGAGGTTCGGCGTCCAGTTCAGAGCCGAGGCTTACGGCCAATTCCCTTGCTCTGGCCACATCTCCCGTCTCCGCGAATATCCGCGCCGCCAGGAACCGGATGCTGACCTCCTGGCTGTTGGCCAGTGCTTTTTCTGCGGCCTTCACCGCCGCCAACTTCTGTTCCCGGCATAGCTGCAGGTAGGCCAGAGCAGCAAACTTGTTCGCGGCATCATCCCGTTTCTGGGCGGCCAAGTCGGCACTCGCGCCTTTTTCCAATAGGCCGGCCGCCTCTTTGAAGCGGCCTTCGTAAACAGCCAGGTCGGCCAGAGCCGTAGCCGCCATCGACGATCCCATCTCGCCGACCTTCTCCATTTGTCGGTAGCTTTCCGCGGCTTGCTCAAGCCGCCCCTGTCCAGCTTGCGCCTCACCCAGGATCAGATACCCAACCTCGGACCGAGGATTGAGTTGCAACGCCGCGCGCGCCTCGGCCTCGCCGGTTATGAAATCACCATTGGCAGAACTTAGAAACGAGTAATTGAGTCGGTAAAGAGCGCTCTTGGGCGCAATCTCGACTACTCGGCGCGCCGCTTCGACCGCTTTGGGGATATTGCGCAACTCCGCCAGACAACTGGCCAGATTGGTGAGCCCGACCCTCTCGGCTGGATAGCGATCGACAAGTTGGGTGTTCTCGTCAACGCACTTCTGCCAGTTCCCGATCGTCAAATAAAAGAGGCCGCGATTCCGGTAGCGTTCCCGCTCCGTCATCCTGTCCTCATGTTGCATCGCCAAGCGGATGTATTTTTCGGCTTCCTGCGGCCGGTGCAGATTGTTCGCCATTGCGGCCATGCCAGAGTAAGCGCGGGCGAAATTCGGATCGAGTTCCGCGGCTTTGGAAAAAGACTGCAACGCCACCTCGAATTTGCCCGCGAACTGCTGATCCATGGCGATGGCTTCCTGGTGCACGACCTCGAGCGACGCAGCGGTGAATCCCCCGCTGACGGTGTTGAACTGCACCGACTCCGGCGTCGTGTCGCCCAGGGCTGTGCGGATGGGCGCGGCCAGCTTGGGAATGTCCCGCAGAACCTCGTCTTTGTTCGCCGCCATTACGTCGGCCGTCGCAATGCTGTTTCCGGTTCTGGCGTCCAGCGCTTCCACGGAAATCTTGTAGCCGTCGCCGCGACGGCTCAGCGAGCCGGTTACGACCGCACTGATGCCTTGGCTTACCGCGATGAGCCGCGACGCCTGCTCGTCGAGCTTGTCGGTGGGGTGAGGAAGTTGTTCAGCCAGCCGGCGGGCGTCGCCGCGACTGAAGGCGTTCACAAAGCTGGCGCCTTCTAGCGCGACGTTGAACAGTGGCTCCAGCGTTCCGTCAAAAACCGGGTCCCCTGTGTGGTTCGTAAAATCCGCTACCAAAACGCTGATGGGGGCGTGAGCGGTGTTCGCTTTCGGTTTGGACCGCAGGAAGAAAACGCCTGCCAGCGCAGCCACTGCGATCACAATCGCCATCACCGCAATGGCTCGCCACGATATCTGCCGGCGTGCGAGTACTCGAGCGGCCCGGACCCATCCGCCCCGGCTGTGCAAAAGCTTCGAGCCCGTCATGCAAGCATCGAGGTCCGCCAACAATTCCGTCGCGTTTGGGTAGCGCAAATCAACATCCCGCTCCAGGCATCGCTGAATGACCCGAGCAAGGCGCACCGGAATATTCGGATTGAGTTGCCTCGGATCCTGGGGTGGCGTGTGGACCCGCTGGTACATCAGCTGCATCGTCGAGTGCGTCGGCTCAAACGGCAGCTTGCCTGTCAGCATTTCGCACAGGATCAATCCGAATGCATAGAGATCGCTGCGATGGTCGACCGGCCCGATTTCCGCCTGTTCCGGCGACATGTAGCGTGGGGTGCCCAGAAACTGCCCCGTCTGCGTCATGCCCAAATCGGACTCGAGCGACTTTGCCAGGCCAAAGTCGGAAACGTAGATGTGATCGTGCTGATCGATCAGGATGTTCTGCGGCTTCAGGTCCCGGTGGACCACTCCTTCAGCGTGGGCGGCATCGAGCGCGGCGCAGAGCTGGCGCGCGATGTTCAGTGCACGCTCGAGCGGCAGTTTTCCATCTTTCCTCAACAGTTGGCAAAGATCGTGACCTTCGACGTAGGCCATCGAGATAAACTTTGTATCTCCGGGGCCGTCGCCTAGATCGTGAATGCGCAGAACATTGCGATGAGAAACCTTGCTGGCGAGCAGCAGCTCCTGTTTGAAGCGTTGCGAGATGTTGGGATCGCAAGTGAGATCACGGCGGACCAACTTCAGCGCCACCGTGCGCTCCAGTTCTTTGTCCCATGCCTTGTACACCGTCCCCATGCCGCCTTCGCCAAGGATATGTTCCACGCGGTAGCGCGGCCCGAAATCGGGAATTCGGCTGGACGACTCAGATGGTTGCGCTTGTGGTTGGGCCGAATGCGGTTGACCTAGAAATGAACTGTCCACAGTCACTGCAGAAGATGCAGACGCAGCAGTGGAGACCGAAGTTGGGGCGCCGGCGGTGGCCTGACCGCTGGACGAGTCAACCGTCGCGGCATCGGAATGGTTCAGTGCACTGCCACACTGACTACACGTCGAAGCAGTATTTGGGACATGAGCACCGCATTTCGGGCAGATTCTAACAGCTTCAGCTTCGAGCGCCGGGAGTTTGGATCGCGCTAGCACAGGATGGATCCACGGGTTGCCAACGAAAGGATGCCGCTCAAAGTCGGGTCATCCGCCCCTAAGACAAGCACGCGGAGCAACACTTGTCTGTGATGCCACGCACACGTTGACCGGCCCTGAGAGGCAGGGTTTTGAGCGTAATGGGGATTTATCGCCACCCAAGAGCCAGGTCCCCCCCGTTTCCAAGTTGCCGACGTTATATCGGTGAACGGACTCGCCGAGTTTCCAGGGTCAATAACCATTCGAGTTGCAGAGTGCCGTCTGGAAGTTAGGGGCAGAGTTGGTCCCCACAGTACTCTTCCTTGGCGACTCCAGTGCGTAAGGGCAACCCTACCTCCTCCGCCATTGCCAGGGGATCCTCCGTCGTCGCGGCGCGATTCTGTGGAGTCGCGTAGACGTTCAGGGTTGCCATCTTGCCATTTTCCCCAAATCGACCGATCGCTAAGAAGCTGCGCAAACCGTTTACGCCATAAGTTGCCGGTCTTGCACTCACTTCGAATTCGGAGTCTGAAAACCTGTACCGATATTCATATCCGTCCAGGCTGAATGTGTCCGCGGAACTGAAAGCAGAGCCGTAGGTGCAATTCCTAATGTATTCATCACGATTCGTGATTTTCACCAAGTCATTTCCCCGGTAGATGCGCACATGCGTAGGGTCGCGCTCCTCGACGCAGCGCAGAACCGTGGCGAAATCAGATCCAGGATAGAGCGGTTCAAGCCGGGCTCTCGTTGGCCCCGCGGGAGCTTCGAGCCGATACCAGATCAATCCCGATTCATCGCTGTAAATCGTGGTCCAGTTACTGGATTTTGGAGCAGTTTCCCACGCCCTCACCGAATACGTCTCCATCGCTCCGCTCGTGCTGCGGGCGCCAGGCTCATATCTAATGGTAAATTCGTTGTTCACGCCGCCGACGAGATTGGCCGATAAGCACTGCGTTCCCTGAGGCCCGAGTTGCTCTAGCCATTCCGCATATCCTTTGTCCGGATGCGCTCCTGAAAAATCCTGGTTGCACCTGTGAATGGCAAGCAGATCGGATGCCAGGGGCATCGGATCGGCGGCCCGAGGAGATGTGTACTTCAAACGCTGTGCCCTTTCCGCCGCACCCGCCAGAATCACGCACGGGATGAACGCGGCAATGACCGCACTGGCTGCCCACCCTGCGCCTACGCTTCCGGCGAACGAAATGGTCGCCACCAAAGCGAAGATCCCGACCGGTATGATGAAGATCGAGTAGTAGACGACAAGTACGAGCCCGCCTGCGCCTCCTCGCATCGACGCCACGAACACGAGCAAAATGGCCGGCAGCCAGTACCAGGACAGCACAATAACGGCACAGATCGACGCACCCGTCATCTGTCGCATCGTTCGCAAAACGATTCCGCACAGCGCAGGCAGCAGCGCACTCAAGGCCAGGAGACTGATGAAGGCTTGTAGACCGCTGTGCACGCTGGCCCACAAGCCAAATCCGGAGATCAAGAGCGCGGGAACAAAAATCCAGTATGCCGGACAGGGATGTGCCGACGTTCGCAGGGCTGGCTCTCGTACGCTCATGTGCGCTCCGCTATAGCATATCGAGTTCCTCGAAAAGCAGAAGCTCCCGCTGGTAACCAACGCGCGATTCCCTACTGCCGATCCTGGTGGCTGCCCAAGCCTAACTGTCGCTAACAGGCCTTTGCTCAAAACCCCCTGCTGGAGGGTCAGTGGTTGGGATAGAACCCGCGCGCGCCAGCTGTAGGTGCAGGGTTACCGCACTTGCCCTTTCGGTTGCAAGACGGGTTCACAATTCCACCATGGCTGCGTTTCGCGGGGCCCCCCGATAATCCC